>Ga0208458_1002451_pt1 | contig 13616 bp, 8 predicted proteins | sample AD_UKC085_MetaG_FD_184432 | JGI IMG/M metagenome (GOLD analysis project Ga0208458, IMG submission 184432) | Active sludge microbial communities of municipal wastewater-treating anaerobic digesters from USA - AD_UKC085_MetaG (SPAdes) (version 2) | ecosystem: Engineered > Bioreactor > Anaerobic >... | reverse complement strand
ATGATAGACCACCAGCGGCCAAGATCGGGGAAGTCGGGAGAGCCTTCGTAGAGAATGGTTGAGGCGCCGAGGCACAGGGGACCGTATACCACGTAGCTGTGGCCGGTGATCCATCCGCAGTCTGCGGTGCACCAGAAGACGTCATCATCGTGGACGTCCATTACCCAGGCAGTGGTCTGAGCGGGTGTGACGGCATATCCGCCATGAGCGTGCTCAATACCCTTGGGCTTGCCGGTTGTGCCGGAGGTGTAGAGGATGAACAGCCTGTCTTCTGGGTCGAGCATGACGGTCTCGCACTCCTCGGACTGGCCCTTCACGAAATCATCATAATAGACATCGCGTCCCTCGGTCATGGGAACTGCTACCCCGGTTCTCTTGACGACGACTACCTTCTGAACTGAGGGTGCAGTCTTCATTGCCTCATCCACATTGGGCTTGAGAGGCAGTGGCTTGCCGCGCCTGTAGAAGCCGTCAGCGGTGACGACAACCTTGGCCTCAGCATCGTTGACCCTGCTGTTCAGGCCGCCGGAGGAGAATCCGGAGAAGACGATGGTGTGAATGGCTCCGATCTTGGCGCATGCCAGCATGGTGATGGGCAGCTCTGGGATCATGGGGAGGTATGCAACTACCCTGTCTCCCTTGACTACACCAGCGCCCTTCAGGGCATTGGCCATCTTGTTGACTTCGATGTAGAGCTGGCCGTAGGTGATATCCCTGGCATCTCCAACCGGCTCGCCGATGAAGTGGTAGGCGACCTTGTCCTTCTTGGCTCCCTTGGCGTGCCTGTCCACGGCATTGTAGGCCACATTGATCTTGCCGCCGGTGAACCACTTGTAGTAGGGCTTGCCGGAGTCATCCAGGACCTTGGTGTAGGGCACAGACCAGTCAGCATAGGTCTTGGCCATCTCATCCCAAAACTCAATATAATTGTCAGAACACCACTTGCGCATCTCCATCTCAGTCTTGAAGCCCTTCTTCTTCATCCACTGATATGCATTGGAATACTCAATTATGTCCTGAGGGGTGTTGAAAATCCTTGTCTCTTCCTGCAGAGAAGCCGTTTTTGCTGTTTCAGCCAATTTCATACCTCCTTCTAATCTAGATCTAGCGTTCCCGGCTCCCGATTTAGTCAGACCTGGTTCTTGAAGAGAGCTTTTTCAGACCTTTAGGATGTCTCTTCTGGCTGACTTTCCTCTTAATTGCACATCTTGCGCGCCGGTGGGAGCTCGATGAACTTCGAATCGAAGACTTCTTGCTCATTTATAAAGTTATCGCGATATTAATCTTAACTTAAATTAATGGTAATTATTTATCACTAGAATACTGCGTTGCCTTGCATCAATTCAAATATTTTTCGAAAATAGTGGAGAGATAAATGATTAAACGTAAGGCAGTAAAATAATATGACAAAAAAGGATATCGAAAAAAATATGCCCGCTCAGATGAGCGGGATGGCATCAACTGCATCGGGGTTGGCCAGAGCGGACAGATCTCCGGTGGGCTTTCCTAATGCCTTGGCCTTGATGACGCGGCGCATGATCTTGCCGGATCTGGTCTTAGGCACATCCTTGACGAATAAGACCGTCTCTGGGTAAGCTACTGGACCCAATACAGAGCGGACATGCTTGGCCAGCTCCTTCTTCAGATCCTCGCTCTCCTCCTGTCCAGTCCTTAGGATGACGAATGCCACTATGACCTCACCCTTGACCTCATCAGGCTTGCCGATAACTGCAGCCTCAGCCACCTTGGGGTGAGATACCAGTGCCGACTCCACCTCTGCATTGGAAATCCTGTGCCCTGCAACCTTCAACACATCGTCGATCCTGCCCTGGATGAAGAAGTATCCATCCTTGTCCTTCATTGCCTTGTCGCCAGCCAGGTATGTGCCGGGCCTGATCTCCCAGTAGGTGGACCAGTACTCCTTCTGGTACCTCTCGGGATCTCTGTAGAAGGCCCTGAGCATGGATGGCCAGGGTGTGTTGCTGACGATATTGCCTCCAGAGCCGAGAGGAACCGGGTTTGCTTCCTCGTCCAGGACATCGATATTGAATCCTGGGAGCGGGAATGTCGCAGAGCCGGGCTTCAATGGAGTTATAGGCAGGGGAGATACCAGGAATGTGCCGGTCTCAGTCTGCCACCAAGTGTCCATAATCGGCAACTTGCCAGCGCCAAAGGTGTTTCTGTACCACATCCAGGCCTCGGGATTTATGGGTTCGCCCACAGATCCGAGCAGCCTCAGGCTGGAAATATCATACTTCTTGGCCCAGACGTCTCCAGCCTTCATCAGCATCCTGACTGCGGTGGGCGCAGTGTAGAAGACTGATACCTTGTTGTCCTGGATTATCTTGTACCACCTTCCAAGGTCTGGGAAGTCAGGAGAACCCTCATACATTATGCTGGTTGCACCAAGAACGAGCGGCCCGTAGACGATGTAGCTGTGGCCGGTAATCCATCCGATATCGGCTGTGCACCACCAGACATCATTGTCCTTAACATCAAAGACCCAGTGAAGAGTCTGAGCAGGACCTACCTGATATCCGCCATGGACGTGCTCAATGCCTTTGGGCTTGCCGGTAGTTCCAGAGGTGTACAGGATGAACAGCCGATCCTCTGTGTCCATCTTCTCGCACTCGCATGCGTCGGACTTGCCGGCCACCAGGTCATCCCACCAGATGTCTTTGCCCTCTTTCATGGGGACGGCAACGCCTGTCCTCTTGTAGACCACTACCTTCTGCACTGATGGAGTATTAGAAGTAGCCTCGTCGACATTTGGCTTGAGGGCCAGTGGCTTGCCGCGCCGGTAGAAACCATCCACAGTCACAACAACTTTTGCCTCAGCATCCAGAATCCTGCTGTTCAGGCCGCCGGAAGAAAATCCGGAGAAAACAATGCAATGAATGGCGCCAATCTTGGCTATGGCGAGCATGGCAATGGGCAATTGAGGGATCATGGGCATGTATAACATGACTCTGTCTCCCTTGACCACGCCCAGGCTCTTCAGGCCGTTGGCGAATTTATTGACCTCCTTTTCAAGCTGTGCATAAGTGATCTTTTGAGTGGGCTGATCGGTGGGCTCAGGCACGAATATATAGGCCACCTTATCTTTCTTGGCCCCCTGGGCATGCCTATCCACGCAGTTGTGGGTCACATTGCACTTGCCGCCCACGAACCATTTGGCATATGGTGGCTTCCATTCTAGGGTTGAGGACCAGGGCTCAAACCAATCTGCGTAGGTCTTGGCCATCTCTCCCCAGAACTGGATGTAGTTGGCAGAGCACCAAAGGCGCATCTCGCGCTCTGTCTTGAAGCCTTTCTCTTTCATCCACTTCATTACGTTGGAGTTCTCTGCCAGATCCTTGGGTGCCTCGAATATCCTTGTCTCTTCCAGTAAAACTGATGTCTTTGCAGTTGCTTTTTCCTCAGCCAAATTTACAGCCTCCTTTAAAATCCCCACGTCTTCCCAACTCTCCGCCTGATCTGTCCTGATGCCAGGCAGCCAGCCCAACGCAGCCATCTGGCATTCTTTTATTATCGCAATAGGGCCAAAATCCCAGCCAGCAGGAGCCATTGGGAATATTGTAGCGATCGATAATTAACCTGTTTTTTCATTTATAAATCTATCGAGGTGACTTAACATTATGATTGATAATTATCATTATTTAACATGATTGTAATCATTCAGCTTTTGAAAATTGCCATATTGCAAGGATGAGAACGCCATAGCAATCAATCAAGACTTGACGAAAAAAGAAGAATAGCTTCGCAATCTGATAAAAAAAAATGAGATCCCCATCAGACGATCTTGGGGATCCCATCCACTGCTTCCGGATTCATGAGGGTCGATATGTCCCCAACCGGGTTTCCAAGGGCCCTCGCCTTGACGACACGGCGCATTATCTTGCCGCTCCTCGTCTTCGGGAGGTCGTTGACGAAGTGGACCTCCGTGGGCGCAGCCACCGGCCCAAGGGTCTTCCTGACGAAAGCGATCGCATCCTTTGCCAGCTCAGGAGACGGTTCATTTCCGACCCTCAGGATGACGAAGGCGACGATCGACTCGCCCTTAACCTCGTCGGGCTTTCCAACTACTGCCGCCTCGGCAATCTTGGGGTGGGCCACCAAGGCAGACTCGACCTCGGCGTTGGCTATCCTGTGGCCTGCGACACTGAGGACGTCATCGATTCTGCCCTGGATGAAGAAGTAGCCGTCCTTATCCCTCTGCGCCTTATCTCCGGCGAGATAGACGCCGCGGCGGCCGGGAACATCCCAGTAGAACTGCCAGTACTCCTTCATGAACCTCTCTTTGTCGCCCCAGAACGCCCTGAGCATCGACGGATAGGGCTTCAAGGCCACTATATTGCCTCCGGATCCCAGAGGAACCTCATTCCCATCCTCATCCAGGATGGATATGTCATATCCGGGGAGCGGGAATGTGCACGATCCGGGCTTCAGTGGCGTGATTGGCAGCGGAGAGTTGAGGAAGGTTCCGGTCTCAGTCTGCCACCAGGTGTCCATGATCTGGAGCTCGCCTCGTCCGATGTGCTCACGATACCACATCCAGGCCTCCGGATTGATCGGCTCGCCCACAGATCCGAGCAGCCTCAGGCTTGAGAGGTCGTATTTAGCAGGCCATTCTGGGCCCTGCTTCATGAACATCCTTACCGCCGTGGGGGCAGTGTAAAGAACGGTGACCTTGTGGTCCTGGATGTTCTTCCACCACCTGCCGAAGTCTGGATAGTCTGCAGCTCCCTCGTACATAAGGCTGGTCATGCCCAGAATGAGCGGAGCGTAGACGATATAAGAGTGACCAGTGACCCATCCGATATCGGCGGTACACCACCAGACATCGTCGTCCTTCAGGTCGAAGACCCAGTGAAGCGTCTGAGCCGGTCCGACGGCGTTTCCGCCCGTTGCGTGCTCGATACCCTTGGGCTTGCCGGTTGTGCCGGAGGTGTAGAGGATATACAGCCTGTGCTCCGGGTCAACCCATACCGGCTCACACTCTTCGGACTGGCCCTTGACCAGATCATGCCACCAGACGTCCCTGCCCTCTTTCATGGAAACGTCAACGCCCGCACGCTTGTAGACGATAATCTTCTCAACTGACGGAGCGCCGCCAGCTGCCTCGTCGGCGTTCGGCTTCAGAGGCACCGGCTTTCCGCGCCTGTAGAATCCATCCACGGTGATGATGGCTCTGGAACCGCAGTCAGCAGCCCTGTCCATCAGGCCTTTGGAGCTGAATCCGGAGAAAACCACGCTGTGGATGACGCCGAGCTTGGCGCAGGCGAGCATGGCGATGGGAAGCTGGGGTATCATGGGCATGTAGATGCTGACCCGATCCCCCTTCTTCAAGCCGAGGCTCTTGAGGCCGTTTGCGAACTTATTGACCTCCTTATAGAGGTCGCCGTATGTGATCTTCTGGACTGGCTGGTCTGTCGGCTCTGGTATCCATATGTATGCGACTTTGTCCTTCTTTGCGCCCTTGGCGTGCCTGTCCACGGCGTTGTATGTGATGTTGATCTCACCTCCAGTGAACCAGTGGAAGTAGGGCATTTCCGAGTCGTCCATCACCTTGGTATAGGGCTTGTGCCAGTCAACGTACGTCTTTGCCATCTCATCCCAGAACTCGAGGTAATGCTCATCAGAGGAGCACCAGGCACGCATCTCCTTCTCAGTCTTGAATCCTTTCTTCTTCATCCACTGCATTACGTTGGAGTTCTCCACCAGATCTTTTGGCGGATTAAAGATTCTGGTCTCGTCCTGAAATACTGTCGTCTTCAACTTCTTGTCTTCTTTGCCAGCCAATTCCAACACCTCCTAAATCAAAGCCTAATATTTCGCGCACTTTTCTCCTATCCCAGGGAAAACTTGACGCGAAGAACATGCCCGCTGTCCACTCTAATTCGTCACAGAGAACAGCAGTTTTGCACATTTCCGATTTGTCTTTCAGATAAATAAGGTTTTTGCTTGTTAATAATTATAAATAATAATGATTGTAGATCATATGGCTTGAAGAGACTGTCGAATCTAGAAGAGTCTCGAAGCAGACGTGCCCGGCCGCCGGAAGAATACTGTTAATGCCAGCTCATTTATGGTCACAGATATGAAGAAATTAATGCAAAAATAGCATCGCGAGCAACAACTATAGCTCTTTTCCGCAGCAAAACCTAAATAAAAAGCTGACTATGAATCATAATTGAAGAATTCCACTTAAATAATATGGAGTGGCTTCGATGATCTTTATCTGGCACCATCTTCCCAGATCCAGCGCGCCGGGGATCACAATGCCAGCATAATTGGCAGATCGGGCCTTCATGGTCTTGCCTCTCCCACACTCCGTCACAAGAGCATGCAATACTTTCCCCAGATAACGGCTATTCCTCCTCTCAGCGATCTCTAGCCATATTCGGGTCATCTCTCTCGAGCGGTCTTTCTTAATCCTGTCCGGCATGTCGTAGAGCCTGGCGGCTGATGTTCCAGGCCGAGGGGAGAATCTGGTGATATTCACCTTATCCGGCTGCAATCTCTTAATCAGACTCATGCTCTCCTCAAAATCCTTATCCGTCTCGCCGGGAAAGCCAACGATAATATCAGTTATTATGGAGATGTCTGGATAGGCAAATCGAAAGGCGCTCACAAGCTCGAAGAACTCATCTGAGGTGTATCCGCGTCCCATCCTCTGCAGGATTTCATTCGAGCCGGACTGAACGGGGATATGCAGGAAACGGTAGATCTTTGGGCTCTGAAATGCCTCAATCAGCCTATCCTGGATGAGCCGAGCGCTATCGGGATTCATCATGCCAACCCTGAGCATAAAATCCCCTGGAATCTCAGTCAGCGTCTCCAGCAGCCCGGCCAGATCAGATCCAATATCAGATCCAAATGCGGCAGTGTCCTGAGCAGATATCTGGATCTCGGCTGTGCCAAGCTGTGCCAGCCTTTTCACGGCAAGGACCACATCCTCAACCGGGCGGCTCTTCAGCCTGCCCCTGGCCTTTGAGACTATACAATAGCTGCATGAGCCGTTGCAGCCGTCCGCCACATTGACAATGCCGCAGCTCTCTCCTCCGGGAGATGATTCGCGAAGATGAACAGCAATATGCCTCTCGCGCAGCATTTCTTCAGATTGAAAATTCTGAGATTGTAATTGCCCGGATTGCATATGCTGCGAAGGCATGAGCCAACCATTAAAGAGTTTGGCGATCCTGGCGGCATCTCCTTGACTCAAAGGTCCCAATCGCCCCCGGCAGCAGAGCGTTTGAATCGACTGGGGTATTGCCGCCGCCAGGCAGCCGGCGACGACCAGCTTCTCACCCTCCAGCTGCCGCAGCCGACGGAGGATCTTTCTCTCCGTCCTTTCGGTGACCGCACAGGTGTTCACTATCACCATGTCAGCCTCCTTCAGGCCGGAAGGGATATGGCCCATCCCCCTCAGGGCCTCTGCCAGATCCTGAGAATTCCCGAAGTTCGATGTGCAGCCGAAGGTCTCGATATAAAACCTCATTCCAAAGCCTCACTTGAGGCCGTCTCCTCCCTTCTCACCTGATAAATCCCACTGATCGCCCCTATGACCGCCGGGGCGAGGAAAAAGCCGCCGATCCCTGCCACCAGAGCCCCTCCAAAAAAGGAGAGCATTACCAGCAATGGGTGCAATGAGGATCTGGTGGAGATGATATAGGGCCTTATGAACAGCTCTGAGGGGAGATAGATGAGGGCGGAGCTGAGGACCAGGAAGAATAGAGCACCCTCCAGGCCCACGGTGAAGTAGCGGTAGACGGCCAGGGGGACCAGGACCGCCCAAGAGGTGAGGACCGGGACCATGCCGGCGATAAAGACGATGCTCGCCAAGGCTATAGGCCGGGGTATGCCGAAGAGGAAGAATATCACCGCTGCGATCAGGCTTCCCACGATTGACGTATAGACGGTGCCGATGAATATGCCGCTCAGAATTCGGTCGATTCTATCGATGTACCGCTCAAGAACCCTCATCTCTCCGTCTGGCAGGAGGGATATCAACGATCCCACAAAGCCCTCGCCATCCAGGAGGATGAAGTAGCAGATGGGGAAGGAGATGAGAAAGTTGATTATCCCCAAAGAAGCCATCCTTCCGATTTGGAGGATGGGAATAGACGCTGCCAGAGAGGCGATCAGGCCGAAGGCATTCTCCAGACCGGAGATCAGGCTCTCCCTGGCCCAGGGAGGCAGGTCTGTCGCCGTCTGCTGCATGATATATCCAAGCCAGTACCTGAACGCTTCCTGGTTCTTTGCCAGGGCTATTATCTGGCCTGCCACCTCAAGGCTTCCCAGGCCCAGCATCAGGAATATGGGGACCACGACGCAGATGGCAGCAACAAGCGACCCGAGCTTTTTTCTCTTGCCGAACCGGTCCCTTATGGGCCGGCCCACATAGGCAAAAACGCTGCCCAGGATTATGCCGTCTAAGAATGGAAAGGCATAGCAAGCAGTCATGAGGACCGCGGCCAGGGCTAGGATTAAAATGCCCTTATGCTCTCTGCACCAGTGGTCAGGGTCGTAGTCCATGGGTCACACCAAAGAATGAAGCATCTTGTCTTGCCGCGGAATTCATTCGCTTGATAGATATGGGTGACGCTTTATTAATGTTTCAAGGGAATGAAGATTGAGTGGGAGAGATGCGCCAGAGTTGCATAAGGAGATGATGACTGAGGATCGAGCATTCTCCAGGGCCAGGAAATAGATGCTTCTTGTGACTTCGCCTGCTACTATTGTTCGTCTTTTTTCTAACCTTGATCGTTTCTGTGCGTCTCTGTGAGCTTTGTGCGCTTTGTGGTTGGTTAATCTGGCTCTTAATTTTATTTCACAGCTAATTATTTCACCACAAAGAACACAAAGCGCACAAAGGGCTCAGAAAGGAGAAGACGGTGCTCTTTCGATAACGCATATTCCATCAGGCGCAGGCCAGCACCAGCATCCTAATGATCAAGCGTTCTCCAATTTCAGGAAATGAACCCTTCCCGAGACCTCGCCTGCCACTATTGTCCATCCATCTCCAGCCAAGGCGACGGCAGTTATGGGGCCATCGCCGGAGAACTCCGCCAGCATCTTTCCCGTCTCGATGTCCCAGAGCTTGAGGGTATGATCATAAGATCCGGACAGGGCGCGCCGACCGTCTGATGATATTACGACTGACCTGATCCCGCCGGCATGGCCCTTGAAAGTTCTGATCTCCCGGCCCGTCTCGATGTCCCAGAGCTTGAGGGTATGATCATAAGATCCGGACAGGGCGCGCCGGCCGTCTGACGATATTGCGACTGCCCAGACCCAGCCGACATGGCCCTTGAAAGTCCTGATCTCCCGGCCCGTCTCGACATCCCAGAGCTTGAGTGTTTGATCATAAGATCCTGATAGGGCGCGCCGGCCGTCGGCCGATATTGCGACTGACCAGACCCCGTCGGCATGGCCCTGAAACGTCCTGATCAAAGGCCCTCCGGGAGGGGTCAGGCCTTCTGTCAAGGGACGAAGCCAGGGATAGGAGATCTTGGAAGGCATCTCTTCGATCATGGTCTTAATGGAGGACATCTCCACTTCCAAGAGCCTTCCAGCAAGCTGGCTGGGAAGCTGCCCGGGATCCTGGAATAGAACATGAGCAGAGAGCCTGATTGCCCCCTGCACGAGAGACAGATCCTCCTCTGAGCTAATCTGGTCATAGTCGGAGAGGAGGGAGGAGACATCCATGGCCCAAAGTTTGGCCTGCATCCAGTCTAAATCCAGGAGCAGAGCTTTGAGCTCATTTTTCCTGCCCGCCTGGGAGAGGTGGTATGCCAGATGCTGGAAGAAGTAGCCGTCATTGGGGCCAGAGGGCCAGCCATTTTGGCATCTAATTCTATAGCCTTCCAGCAGCTTATCATGGAGATCCTGCAGCTTCCCGGCTCTCTTGATCATAAAATCGTGCTGCAGGTCATGAACGCTCAACCTTCCGTTCTTGAGGGTCGCTAAAGATCGATCTACAAAAAGGTCAATCAGGTCCTGGGTATCGTATTGATCCCTGTTCCAGATTACCTGCAGAGCCTCCTCAGGCAGCTGCTCATCCTCAGGAAATACAGCCAGATCAAGGTATAGCCTCTTTTCATCCTCATTTAGATTATCCGTGCTAACCTCGATAGCCCTCATCAGATTTGGATAGGGATAATCCCGGAACTCCGCCCTGATCTTCTCCAGGTCGGCGGATCTCAATTTATGAAGGATATTCTCCCATCTGTCATCCGGTCGGCCTTTCAGCATAGCCCCCACCATGGCCAAAGCCAGGGGGAGGTTGTCGCATTCCTCTGCCACTTCCTGCGCCGCTTTGGGAAATTCCACTCTGCCTGACAAAAGCCGGAGCAGCTCCAGGGACTCCTCGTCCGAGAGGACCCCCAGCCTGCACTCCTTCGCTCCGGAGTTCCTGACTATTGACTGATCGCGAGTGGTAAAAAGAATCTGGCACTCAGGCCCCAGGCCATCGAAAGCCCAGAGCTGCTCCATCCTCCAGACGTCATCCAATATCAGCAAACAGCGCTTCTGGCGAGAAATTCGCTCCAGCTCGCTTCGGCCAGCTGAGATATCCGCGACAGGACCATGGTCGGGATCAAAGGCATGGATAGCCTTGATTTGGCTGTTGAGCAGGTCGGCCTGCTGGCCCAGCCCTATCCAGATAATTCCATCCTTGAACGTCCTCCTTACCTGTTCTTCTCTGGCCAGAGCGGCAGCCAGGACCGACTTGCCAATGCCTCCCATCCCCTGCAGGCCAGCGGATCTAAAGGTGCCAGTGATTGCAGCATCACCCTCTGCCCCGGAGATGATCGCCTCTTTCGCTTTCTTCAGATCTGCAGATCTAGGAATGAAGTTTGGGGGCAGAGGCGGGACGTAGAATAACTGCCCTTCAGAATCGGAATCATAATCAAATCCCAAACCAGAGAGAACCTCCAGTGGGATGGCAAAAGATCTCTCGCTGGAGATGCTGTCTTTGCCAGACCGGTAGTCCACTATCCCCACAAGGGCTCTTTGCCTCTCAGACCAGACAGGCGAGCCGCTGCGACCTTGTAGTAGAGTCTCTATCTCGGTGCGCAGCTGCAACCGGGGCTGGTCATCCAGAGTTGTGCGAGAGACTATAGTCCCTGATTTGCTGTTTGCTCCTTCATTATGGGGGGTTTTGATGTCGTAGCCCCTCGTCAGGAATTCGTCTTCTCCCATGTTGTCCCAGGGCTTGATGACCACGCTTATTGAGCGCTCAGAGAGTTTGGAGCACTGAAGAACAGCAATGTCAATGGGTGCTTTGAAGCATTTTATAGGCCAGGCCTTGATGGGGGCTGTGGCATCGGGCTTGACATAGTAGCAGTCTCTTAGCGATCCGTCATCCTCCTGCAAGACATGATAGCATGTTATCACCTAGTCATCCTTCAGGAAAAAGCCCGTACCCATGCTGGTCTTGAGATCAGCATCCGAATATATTCTAACCACAATGTCCTGCAGCAGGCCAGGGCCATTGATCATCTCATTTCCACCGCATGGTGATCTGGAAGCTTCCTTCACTTGCGAGCCTGGCGAAGACCACACCTGCCTCAGAGCTGATCTTGACCCCGAAGGTCAGCTCAAGCTCGTCGGGCCTCGCCGGCTCGGGAATATTTACATATGTATAATGGGCGCTCAGGGCAGTGGTTTTCGCCAGATTCACTACAGCTTGAAATTCCTCTTTTAGATCATGGACGATCCCCTTTTCTGAGAGGCGGACCCCCTCCCTCTCTTGACTGTCGACCTCTATCAGAACTTTGCTTCCATCATACATAACCAATGTGCCATAATTCATGACGTCCACCCTTTGAAGGATAATGACAAAAGATTGCTTGTCTAATTAGATAAGCCCCTCGCTATTCAGGATCCTAATTTATGGGCCGTGTTCGGGGAAGGAGCGCAAAATGATGGAAAAATCACCTTGATCGTCTCGATGCGTTCTTTGTGATCTTTGTGCGCTTTGTGGTTAGTTAAATTAGCTCTTAATTTTATTGGCTCCTCGCTATTTGGTGTGGGTTCGTGCGCTAGTCACAGGAATTCGACATTCTTTCATGATCCTCTGTGCGCTCTGTGACTCTGAGGTTTTATTCCGCAACTACCATGTGTTTGAATATTCAGCTACGAATATTAACCGCAGAGACGCAGAGTTCGCAGAGACGTGGAAATTTACCTTATTACCAGCACTTGAAAAAAAAGCATATTTCTGAGCAAATAGTCGTCTCCGTTCGTTCGTCCTCCGTGCGCTCTGCGCCTCTGCGGTTTTATTCCGTATTCAGTAACCACCAGGGTTAATTATCCCGCTACCCACTCGATACAGCGAAGAGCCATTTTATTTCACAGCCAATTATTTCACCACAAAGAACACAAAGCGCACAAAGGTCTCAGTAAGGAAAAGACGGCACTCCTTCGAAAGCTCATCCCCCCTCAGGCACGTGCCAGCTCCAGCATTCCCTCCAGCCGCTCCAGCCTCTCCCCTGGATCCCGGTTCTGCTCTCGTACCCAATGGAGCAGCTTCTTTACCGCCAGTCCGCTGTCGATGATATCTCCCGCCTTCTCCACTCCCTCTAGCAGGTCTTCTGAGCGGCCGGTGATGCAGAGCAATGGCGCAGCATTCAGGCATACAATATCCCTTCTATCCCCGCGGTCAAAACCCGACAGAACTCGAAGGAGCCTTACTGCCTCCTCTTCGATATTCCCACGGTTGAGAAGAGCAGACTCATCCCCCTTCTCCAGGCCCAGGTCGCAGGCATTTAGGGCATATTCCCTGATCCTGCCATCCTCATCCAGCTCTGCTACATCCGTCCTTCCAAGAGTCGAGAGTTCATCCATCCCCCGCAGATCGTCACCGCTCCGGCCGTGGATAACAAAGGCCCTCTTGTAGCCGATCTCCTTCATAGCCCTGGCTATTGGCAGAACCATCTCTCGGCTGTAGACGCCACGAACGCCATAAGCGGGCAGAGCGGGATTGGCCAGAGAGCCAGCGATGTTCAGAACGGTGCCGAACCTGATCTGAGAGAGGATCCTGGAGAGGGCAGAGGGATGGACCTTGCCGCTCATGCCGTTGAATATGCCGATCCCTGCCACTTCGATGCTCCTTTTCACCAGGTCCACATCGCAGTCAACGTCTATCCCGAGCTGCTCGAGCATATCCACTGTGCCGCAGCTGGAGGTTATGGCCCGAGAACCGTGCTTGGCCATGTTGATATTGTCCGCCGCCGCCACAATAGAGGCCGCGGTGCTGATGTTGAAGGTCTTGATCGAGTCCATGCCCGTCCCGCAGTTATCAGCCAACGGCCCCTGGACGCATGGGCGGACCTTCAATGTGTCCACCTCATATATCGCCTCCCAGATGCCGGCGATCTCCTCGGCTGTCGCCCCTTTGGCGGTGATGGCAGCCAGGAACGCCCCCTGCTGCAGATCCGGCTGCTCGTCATTCAGGATCTGACGGAATAGATCTGAGGCTTCGCCTCGGGTCAGGTTCCGACCTTTGATCAGTTCGTCCACCTTGCCCCCAAAATGCTTCAGGCTCTCTTCCGACACTATTTTCAGCAAATCTTTCGCCATCTTCCCCTCGCTTCATCCCTTAAAAACAC
>Ga0208458_1002450_pt1 | contig 13617 bp, 10 predicted proteins | sample AD_UKC085_MetaG_FD_184432 | JGI IMG/M metagenome (GOLD analysis project Ga0208458, IMG submission 184432) | Active sludge microbial communities of municipal wastewater-treating anaerobic digesters from USA - AD_UKC085_MetaG (SPAdes) (version 2) | ecosystem: Engineered > Bioreactor > Anaerobic >... | reverse complement strand
AGTATTAACAATGGTACAGGCCAGGCGACAATCAATTCCAGCGGTGTTGTCACTGCAGTTTCCAATGGTACTGTTACGGCCCGTGCAACAGCTAATGATGGCAGCGGTGTCTCTGATCAGTTGGTTATTACTATCAGCGGTCAGGTTATCCCTGTCTCGGGTATTTCAGTCACGGGGGCCGGTGGGGCATCAACCATAACACAGGATAAAGGCAGCTTGACCCTTACGGCCACGGTCACTCCTGCTAATGCCACGAACAAGACCGTCACCTGGAGTATTGCCAACGGTACAGGCCAGGCGACAATCAATTCCAGCGGTGTTGTCACTGCAGTTTCCAATGGTTCGGTGGTCGCAAGGGCAACCGCGAATGACGGTTCGGGAATATTCGGGGAAATTACAATCACAATAAACAACCAGGTTATACCGGTTACCGGAATATCAATATCCGGGGGAAATGCAATTTCAACCCCGGGTGGCTCATTGCAGCTTTCTGCAACCGTCACTCCGTCAAACGCTACAGACAAATCTGTTGTCTGGTCAATTACCGGGGGTACGGGTCAGGCAACAATTGATCAGAATGGTCTGGTAACCGCAATATCCAATGGTAATGTGATTATCAGAGCCACAGCTAATGGGGGAACTGATATTTATGCAACAACAACTATTTCTGTTACCAACCAGATAGTTTTAGTGGAGTCAATCACTGTTACAGCATCAGGAGGATCGGTAGCCATAACCGGATTGGAGACCTCTCTTCAGCTTAATGCAGCTGTCAGTCCGGCAAATGCAACAAATAAAAATGTGAACTGGTCAGTTGTCAACGGAAGCGGGCAGGCAACAATAAGCTCAACGGGACTCCTTACTCCCGTTGCATATGGTACAGTCACAGCCATCGCATCCGCGGTTGATGGTTCAGGAGTTTCCGGAGACATCGCTATAAATATTGTCAGAGATTTCATTGGCATAACCGGCATTTCCGTAAGTGGTCAGAATGGGGAAGCCATTATTAATGAAATAGGAGGGACCCTTCAGTTAACAGCTGAAGTAACACCGGCAGATGCAAGCGACAAGACAATTACATGGTCCATTAATAACGGCACAGGCAGGGCAACAATCAGTTTAGATGGCCTGGTTACTGCTGAAGCTTATGGTTTGGTAACAGCAGTTGCCACAGCAAATGACGGTTCGGGAATATCCGGATCTCTTCAGATAGAAATTGATGATAGTCAGGATAGAACTCTATTACCTTATATAAATGGGAACCTGCTTAAAGTTCCGCTGAAACGGAGGTTCACAGGAAAGAAAATTGCTTTATATGATATTTATGGCCGTATTCTGGAAACCGGAATTGCGGATAGTGATATCCATGAATTTGATATTTCGAAATACTATCCTGGAATTTATCTCATCGTTCTGACTGACAACAACGTTCTGGAAGTGCATAAAGTTGTAATCCATTGATATAATGATAATACAAATTGCTGATGCTCTGTGTATAAAAGCACCTATAAAATGGGAACGCCCTGTGCTCTGCGCCCTGTGCTCTGCGCCCTGTGCCCTGAGCCCTGAGCTCTGAGCCCTGAGCTCTGTGCTCTGTGCCTGTTTCTTTATATTTGAATTGTTAGATATAATTTATAAAAAACCAGCTTGCAGGTATCATACCGCTAAAATCAAAAATATATTATGATGAAACAACGTACCATCTTTATAATTTTAAGTTGCATTATTTTATCATCCTGTACTGCAACCAAACTTTTGACATCCAATGTCCAACCTTCAGAAGTTACAAATCTTAAACTACTTGAGCCTTATTCCTATATCTCAATGATAAAGAAGGGTAATAGGGGAGAATTGGATGACAGCATATCGGCAATTTCAAAGCAGTTGAATATCAATGTCATAAAAAGCTTTGATGAGCAAATTCCAATCACCGGGGATATTTTTCTGACTGACTCTGCAATCAACATAACTCTTGAGAAAGAATACGAAGAACTGATTCTGACAGCTGATAGAAACAAGAGCATTACAAATCTCAGAATAACACCTACCCTGGATAAAATATTGGAGGCAAATGAAACAAGATTTGGGCTGATTATCATATCTGCAGGTTTCACCAGAGTAAAAGGAAACTATGGCAAAGAAATTCTGAAAGGTGCTGCTCTTGGTATATTAACATTGGGAATGTATTATCAGACTCCAATAAAAGCCTATTCGACCATATATGCCATGATTGTCGATTCAAAAGAAGACAATGTTGCATTCTATCGAAAGTCATTTAAGGAAGACATGGAACCACTCGATCAAGAAGTCCTGACAAATCAATATAAAAAGATCTTTGAGGGCTATTTTTGGACAAAAAAATGAATTCTGGCTGCAACAAGGACAATGTCAAAGCTCAATAAAGACGACCAGCTGACCTGAGACGCCGGGAAATTCGTTCTGTGAGATCCTGGGGAGAAATTACCTTTACTTGTTCTCCGAAAGAAAGAATCAAACTTTCCATCTCAATATTTGGAATGACTTTGATTTTGATTTCAAGACCAGTTGGGTCATGCTTGTGCTTCTGACTTGGATGAATAGGCTTTGTAATGACATAAGGAGCAACCTCAGGAGAAAACTTCAAGACAACTTCCTGCAAGTTAACACCTTCGGGCCGGGTAACGCCAATCAAATCAAAAAAGTACTCTTCCCAATCGGTTTCTGACTGTTTGTATTTCCGGGAAGTTTCAGACAATGACTCAATTCGATCAAGTGCAAGATTCCAATTTGGGACCTGATTATCAGAATTAAGTCCAAAGACAAACCACCGATTGTTGTACTGCTTTAAATAGTATGGATGAAAAGTGATTTCATAAGATTCAGAGCTCCTGAAGTCTTTGTATTTGACAAGTAAAACCCGCTCATTAACAATGGCATTGAACAATGGAGTCAGAAAATGAAGCCCTTTTAGGTCAATATTGCTCTCAAAACTGATGATTTCACTTTTACGCTCAATTAAACCAAACTTAGATTCGAGCATTGGAATCATTTCGTTGACCCATTCAAACTGTGGCGTGCCTGAAAAACGAGAAATTATTTGAAGCGCTGACTTTATCTGTTCTGCTTCTGAATCATTCAAAGGTTGGTTACTAATTGAAAAAGACAAATCTTCATATCGATAATAAACTTTCCGGCCATGACGGGTTCTGCCGAGAGGAATAGACCAGCCTGCTTCACTTTCCATGAAACGAATATCATCAAACAATTGTCTTCTTTGAATTCCTTCACTATTTGGGTTAAAATCCATCAATGCTTTATTACATTCATCGAGCAGGTCTTCCCAAAAATACATCCTGCCCGAATTGCGGAAGCAACGGTCTAAAACCTGATAGCGAATAAGTGCATTTTTGTTAATGGCCATACTTGATAAATTTTTAGTGCAGAATAAGTGCACAGCACAAAGATACTTTTATTACCTGAATGAGCAATGTTATGAATGGATGTACATAATACGCTTTTATAACTTATTTTTATCTGTATCTTTAACGTGCAGATTGAGTGCACGGAAGCATTTACTTTTGCAGAAGTTCTTTGAAACACCTGCCGCAAGATATTGATTCGTGGGTGCTGGTCTCAGATTCCGGTCTGGGACAATGATCGGCATCTTCTCTTAACCTTTGGTTGGGATGAATGTCACTAAGGCATTTTTAACAACATTTATTGATTTTAATGTCAATAATGTAAACATATTATAATGCAATTATTAGTGATGAATTATGTATTGAATTTTTTTTTACATATTCATACATACAAATAGAATATCCGGCAGGTGTTTTCAAAGTCCTTCAAAATTTCTGACATGGGAATAGAACAGGTACATATCGACCAAATACGGAAAGAATTTGCAAAACTGCAAAACAAAGTGGACCTAGTGAAACTTTTAAGTGACGCTAAGAACATGCTTTATGGTGAGGAATGCAAGCCGGTTCAATTAAAATCACTGACTTATTACACCAATCCAACACTTTGCAAAAAGCGTTATCATACTTTTACCATCAAGAAAAAGTCAGGAGCAGACAGAACTATTAATGCACCCGTGAAAGGATTAAAATCCATTCTTCGCTCCTTGAATTTTGTGTTGCAATGTGTCTATGAACCTCATGAAGCAGCAACAGGTTTTGTTCTTGGAAAGTCTATCGTTGACAATGCTAAAAAGCATGTGGGACATCATTTTGTCCTAAATATGGACTTAAAAGACTTTTTTCACACGTTTGACCGCAACAGAGTTAAGATGGGCTTTATGTATGAGCCATTTAACCTGAATGGCAAGAAAGAACCATTGGCTTTTCTATTGGCAAGTCTATGTACTCATCCTTTTGAAATTGATGGAGAAGTAAAAACCGTTCTTCCACAAGGAAGTCCGACATCTCCGACCTTAACCAACATTCTTTGCAGAAAGCTTGACCGCAGACTCACCGGACTTGCCTACCGGTTTGGAGCAACATATACAAGGTACGCTGACGACATTACATTTTCGTCACCGCACAACATCTATAAGGATGAAGCATTCAATAAGGAGCTAAAACGAATTATTGAAGAAGACCAAAAACTGGTTATCAACCCGAAAAAAACACGTTTGCAAAAAGCCGGCTATCGTCAGGAAGCAACAGGTTTGATTGTTAATGAAAAGGTAAATGTCCGCAGGAGATATGTAAAGCAAATCCGAATGTGGCTGTACTACTGGGAAAAATATGGCTATGAAAAAGCGGAACAGATTTTTAAACGAGATTACTTTGCCGACAGAGGGCATGTGAAAGATAATAATGCGCATTTGATAAATGTGCTGGATGGAAAATTGGAGTTCTTGAAGATGGTTAAAGGGGATAATGATTCCACATATAAAATTTTGAGAAAAAGATTTGATAAACTAAGTGTAACTGATAGTCTGTTTAATAAAGTATTGGACATTTGGGAAAATGAGGGCATTAAGAAGGCTATGGAAGTTTATTACAATGAAAATGTTTAACGGGAGTGGCAAAAGATAAATACGATTTTATATTGGATTTAATTGAGAATAAGAAACTAACTCCTTCTCAAAGGGAGTGGGTTTTGAGACTTTCTGTCAAAGAGATGAAAAATGACGGTATCGAATTTGATGAAAGGTTGAGAAAAATTGAAGAGAAGTTGAGAGAATGTAATTTTAAAAAAATAGAACCACAAAGCGGCAATTCAAAACTTGTTAGCTCTGGTATTAATACCCAATCCCAAGAAGGAAATCCAATTATTCATAATCCTAAAAAGACTGTCAAACTATTAAAGTATTTTACTTCAAATGACAAAAATCTAAAGTATTCAACACATAGTTGGGAGTTCGATAAGTTTTCAGGATATGACCATTTTATGGAGTCTATTGAAAAAGAATGGAATGAAATAAAAGATGAGTTACGAAATCAGAACTTTAGATTATATGCCAAAATCTCGTCATTTCTATTTCAGAAACACTTGGGAGATAAAAAAGATGATGGTTATTATGTGTGTTGGGGAGAAAAAAAATTAAAATTTGGTTGGTCTTCTTCTTACTTAAAAGATTTTATGAGTTCAGGAGAAAATAGGGACCCTTTTAATTGTCCCATACCTGAACAGATAAGACTAATAGAGAAAGAAAGAAACTTGTTCTATTTTGAAGATTATGTTACTGTATTTAAAAATGAAATAGAAATTAGAGAAGATAGCAACGCATTAAAAAAAATTATTAATAGTTTGTGGGAAAATGAACTCTCTTATGATTTTCAAGTAAAAACTGAAGGTGTTGAAGGTTATTCGTTTTTCACAGATGTTGCAATTTTTAAAGAAGTAATTAAGTTAATTTTTAGAAATTTCAAATCAAGACCCGAATTTCCAAATATTAACATTAGGGTAGAGAAGGAGCATGGGAATATCATATTAATAAAATTGGCACAACTAGAGTCTAAATGTAGGAGAATTATTGACGATCCGAAAATTATTTCGCCTGATGGTGGTGACTTGGGTACTATAATAAAATCTATGAAAGGGTTAGCAGACTTTTCTATTTCGGCAATTTTTCCTGATAATAAAAACTATCGAGTTAATTATCTGGCTTCTAATAACTTGGTTGAACTTATTGAAAGAATTGAATTTACTGATGGATTTACTTACGAATTAAAATTTTATTTATGATAAATTCTATATTGTTAATTGAAGATCGACCAAATCGACAACGAATCTTCACACAAGATTTAAAGATAGATCTTAACGATTTTCCAATACTAAAAAATATATGTGGGGGAGATGATTTTTATTTGTATAAAGAGAAAATTTCAAGCGAAATTGCCTTTTTTGGTGCCTATGATATCATTATCATTCACAGATCAGCCCTTACACCGGAAGAAAGAGCATTACTAAGAGATTATGTTGATGTTAAATCAAAAATATTAGTGTTTTTTTCTGGTGGCATTTCATATACTTTATTACAAAAAATTGGCAAAGGTCAATTGTTAACTGTTAGCTCAGAGGACTTTTATAGTGAGAATTTGGTATTATTTCTTAATAATTCGGGAGAGGAAATCTTAGAATTAGCATTTGGAAAATTCTGGGAACTAAATATGTTAGTTGGCGCTCATGAGAAAATAACTTTTTATATTTTGAAATATACAAAGAAACCTTTGTCTGTCGTTTTAGACGATCTTGATCTACCTCAATGGATTATAGATAAATATGTAAAAATGGAGGATGGGATGGTAGAAAAAGACCAATTGATTGCAATTAATAAAACAATCCATGCAGATATTAAAAAAAAATTGGGATGAAAAACATTTTAATTTTAAATGATATAATGGCTGACAACTACTCGCCGCCAACTTTTTTTGAAACAGATAAAGTCTCACCTCCAAATTATGATGAGGATTTAAATGTAGCTATTACCAACTATTTGATTTCTCTTAATAATAGCGAAATTAATTCTGTAACGCTACCAATAAGTTTGAGTAATAATTTTTTAGAATTATCAGGGCTAATAGTTGGGCATCATATCCGTTTGACAAAAGAACTTATGTATAGAGCTGCTACGTTAATATTCTATGGGTCTCTAAGCATAGATGTCATAGCTAAAATTTCTCCTTTGGCCTCCATACTATTCACTCCAAATGTCCACTACGTCAATATTAATGAATTTTCGTTTGATAAGATAGCTGATTTTATAAAGAATGTTAGGCAACAAGATCCTCTAAACTTCGATAAATTCTTAGAGTTTATAAGAATAGATCCTCCAGCTAACTATCAATCACACCATAGCATTGCTAATGACTGGGCATTAGCACGATACTTCTCAATGTTTGAAAAAGAGAACGGTAACGAAATGTATAACTGTCTTGGTCATAAAATCTCTAAACTCGATTATACAAAAACACTTCACTTTAAATATGTAGAGAGTAAAGTAGAAAGACAGAAATTTAAAAAGAAAAATTTTTATACCCCTCAATTTAATAATGTCTCAGGATTGACCATTGGAATAATTGAAGATGAAGCAGATAAAGGTTGGGGAGATTTTTATCAGTTTTTATTTGAGAAATCAGATGCAAAAGTGGAGATTTTTCAATTCTACAAAGAAGAACGGAAAGCTGATTTAATCAATCGGTTGAAAAAATGGATTGATGAGCATAATTCATCCAAAAGTCCAATTGATATTTATGTTGTTGATTTACGACTTCACGATGAAGATTTTGAGGAGAAAAAAAGTGAGAATATTACAGGAAATCAAATTATAAAATACATAAAGTCTATAAATAAAGGTACTCAAGTAATTGTATCTACAGCATCTAACAAAGTTTGGAATTTTCAAAAAAACATAGAAGTAGGTGTTACATCTTTTATTGTCAAGGAATCTCCTGAAACATTTAATACTCGAGAAGAGACTAGACTAACGCTACTTAATCTGACCAAAGAAGTGGACAAGGCGGCAGATAAAGCCTTTTTAGCAAAGCTGTATAGAAAGATTGAATTATTGAAGAAGTGTTATGATTTAGACTTAAACGAAAAGGATTTCATAAGTTTGGTTTTTGAAAAAAAAGGATTATTGGACAAAATATTCGACCTGCTTAATCTTGACTGTTTTAATGATGCTGTATTAGATCAATGTCTTCTTTTAGGTTTTCAAATTCTTGAGAACTATTGTGATTTAAAATCTATTGGTAGCTTTGGTAGTAGCGAGGGGTTATCATCTGGTTTTGTTTGGAAAAAAGATAAGTCAAAGTTTGATGTATTTATTAATCAACAAAATTCAAAAATATCGACTTGGTTTGAATTAAAAACTGGAAGATTTGATTTTCAAGAGGACTCGTCAAGTAATACACCTATAGGATATAGTGTGTTTCCGAAAATGGAATCAAAATCTTCATTTCACTCGGGATTAGATGCTTCATTTCTAGTGAAGATGATTTCTGTACTTCATTTTAGAGAAAATATTGACAAGGCTGATATTGAGAGAATTATGAAGTTGAGATATTATAGGAGTAATGTATCGGCACATTTAACAGGCAGGGTGAAGTCGGACATAAAAATAACTGCAAAAAATGATATTTCTTTCTTAATTGGAATATTTGAAAAAATATTTGTAAAAACTATTTAGCAATGCACTTTCACTGCACACATACAATTCATCTTTGCATGAAAGAATAACAGCCATGAAGATTTTTGACCATTTCCGGCATATCAGTCTCACCAACGACCAACGCAATGCGTTGGAAAAGCTTCAGTTTTTTTTAGAAAGTGATGAGCGGGTGTTCATCCTTCAAGGATATGCAGGCAGTGGTAAAACAACTTTGTTAAAAGGTTTGGTTGAATATCTGAAATCTTTGGATCAGAAGTACCAATTAATGGCTCCAACCGGTAGAGCGGCAAAAGTCATCAATCAAAAAACAGGTTTTGAATCTACCACCATTCACAAAGGTATTTACAGTTTTGAGGAATTGCAGGAAATCAAACAAGGTGAGGATGATAAAAATGTTTCCTTTCTGTACTATTACAAAATAAGGAATAATCCTGAGATACATTATTCGGTTCTGATCGTGGATGAAGCATCAATGGTAAGCGACGTCTTGAGCCAGGGTGAATTTTTCCGGTTTGGTACCGGTTATTTATTGAGAGACTTGATAGTTTATGGAAGAATTCAAGAAGCTACTACTACCAGCAAACTAATTTTCATAGGCGATCCAGCTCAGTTGCCACCTATTGGCATGAAATTCTCTCCTGCACTTGACCCGCAGTATTTGAGAGAGACGTACAATATTTCCGTTTCGCAAGCTGAAATGAAGGAAATGAAACGTCACGATGCCAACAATGGTATTTTAATATCTGCCACTAAAATCAGACAGTGCCTGACCTCAGGCTACTTCAATGATTTTGATTTGAGAGAAAATAATACGGATATTTTCAATCCGGCATATCAGGATTATCTGGAAACATATAAGTCACAGCAAGACCCAAAAATCATCATCTGCTACAAAAACAAAACAGCACTTGATTTAAATATAGATATCCGTAAAGATAAATTTGGAGGTGATTTACCCATTCAGGCATCTGACATTATTATTATAGGAGGAAACAATTACCGTTTAGGTATCATGAATGGAGAATTTGCAATTGTTTCAGAAGCAAGCCCCTCAGTTGAAAGTAGAGAGGTTAGGTTCTACACTAAAAAAGGTAAAATCCAAAGCGTCAGACTAACATGGCGAAGCATAAGCCTTGTTTTACCTGATGAAAACAATCAGCCCAAAACGGTAAGCGGATTTATTTTAGAAAACTATCTATACGGAGATAACTTCCTGAAACCCGAGGAACAAAGAGCCCTGTATGTAGATTTCAAAAACAGGAATCCCAAACTCAAAAAGGATACGGGGGAGTTTAAAGAAGCTATTACCAACGATAAGTACTTCAATTGCATACTTCTGAAATACGGTTATGCAGTAACCTGCCATAAAGCCCAGGGTGGTGAATGGGCAAATGCATTTGTTTTTTGGGACTATGGCACAAATGATAGATTCAATTATTATACTGATAATCAGTCAACAATTGGCAGGGCCAATAAAATGTTTTATCGTTGGGCATACACCACAGTTACAAGAGCATCCAAGAAGCTGTTCTGCATCAATCCACCGTATTTCTCGTCCTTTTCAGGCATGGATTTTATTGATGTAAGTGTTCAACAAGCATTCTATGAGTTCACAGGTCAATCTAATCCAACAATTGAAATTAACATCTATGAGGTTTTACCGGAGTTGGAAAAATTTGGACTGGCTGATCAGCCACTAACCATACAAGACCATTTTATTCATAGATGGTATTATCTCCGAAAGCAATATATAGATATTCATGCATGGCAAAAAGTAGGCAATTATGAAATCCGCTATATTTTTAGAAGAGAAGGGCAAACTGCTGCATTCAAATATTGGGTTAACAGAAAGAATGTTTTTAAAAACAGTTTTCAAAAGCTACCTGCACAAACTAATTCTGATGAGTTATTTGAGACTATCACGAAAATTCTTAAAAACACCACAGCTATTATAGTCAATAGAAATAATGTAGAAGGTATTTTGACGCAAATTGAATTTGATATATCAATTGAAGAAGAAAAGCCATTTTTGAAAAATTTATTCGATAATATCAGCAAAGGATTATCAGATGATGAAAAAATAACTAACATTCAGCATCTTGAATACCGCGAAAGATATACTATTGAAAAGAATGGCAGGTCTTGCGTGATTGACTTTGAATATGATAATTCTGGTTTTTTTGGCAGAGTGTTGCCATTGGTAAAGAAATGCGACAGCCCTGAACTTCTGGCCAAAATCAAGTCCATTGTAAATAGCCTTAAAAAAAGCTGATTATGTCATTTAAGGAAATCAAAGGACTACGGCAAGCGGGAAAGCTTGATGAAGCTTTGCAAATGGCAAATCAAGTTTTGGAAGCAGAGCCAAACAATATTTGGAACAAGCGGGCTGCTGCATGGGTATATTATGATTATCTTAAAAGAAACGCTCAACCTGAATCATTTGAAGAATTCAAGGAAAATCTGATCAGGATTAAAGATCTGCAACTGCCAGAAGATGAAAAGATGGTGTTTGACAATTGTGCGTGGCAAATCGGTAGTTTGGTTTTTGGTTTACAGAAAACAGAACATGTTGATTATGGCAAAATCAATGAATTGTTTGAAATTATCAGGGATTTCCATTTTACCAAACCATCTGAGTCATACTCATTTATATATAAAGCCTTTCACAAAGGCTATCAAAACTGGTCAAATTATCTGACTTTTGCCGACTGGTGGAATTTCGAGAACCTACGTTCCGAAGACTATTTAGAAGAAGAGTTCAAAGGCAAAAAAATGATGTCTGTTGCTGAACAGGCATACATTGCTTATTCAAAGAAGCTTTGGGAAGGAGAGCCTTTGGATACTTTTGGACAACAAAGAGTTGTTGACAAGGAGAGGATCCGATCATTCTTGCCAAAATTGGATTCTTTGATTGCGAAACAGCCGTATTATCAATACCCGCCCTATCTTAAAGCAAAACTCCTTTTGGCATTGGGAACTGATGACAATGCTCTGTCTGCATTTTTGCCTTTTGCGAAACAAAAACGAAATGACTTCTGGGTTTGGGGATTGATGGCAGAAATATTTTCGAAAGACAAAGATATTCAGCTTGCTTGTTATTGTAAGGCACTGAGTCTAAATACACAAGAAGGCTTTTTGGTTAAATTGAGACAGGCTTTTGCTGAAATTCTCATTGATAAGAGAATGTATGATGAAGCCAAAACTGAAATCCAAAAAATTATTGCAACACGAGAAAAACATGAATGGAAAATCCCCGTCCAGATAGTGCAATGGACAGAACAGGATTGGTATAAAACTGCCACTTCAAAAAAAGACAACTTAGAATTGTATTCAAGTCACATCAGACAGGCAGAGGAAATATTGTTTCAGGACATACCCGAAGAATTAATTGTAGTTGAGTTTGTGAACGAAAACAAGAGTATGTTGAATTTTGTGAAGGACAAGAAAAAACATGGATTCTTCAATTACTCACGCAATTTGATTAAACCACAGATTGGAAACCTTTTAAAAGTACGCTTTGATGGAGACGGTCAAAATGGTTATTATAAAATTCTTACCGCAAAACAGACCGACTCTGATATGCCATCAGACGCAATAATGGATTTTGAAGGAAGATTACAGGTATTTCCTCCACATAACTTTGGTTTCATTAAGGACATCTTTGTTGATGCCAAAACTATAGAAAAGAGTAAGCTAACTGATGGACAGACTGTTAATGGGAGGGCGATACTTTCATTCAACAAAAAGAAAAATAAATGGGGATGGAAAGCAATAGAAATCACATAGCCAATTGGTCCGTATCTACCTGATACTTCGTCACGTAATGCCCACTAAATTAAACCGCTGAACTTTTAGAAATAATTTCAGGCAAATCTGTATAATAACAATATTGCATATCTTTGTAAAAAGTATGTTTTGTAATAAAAACAATCAAAAAACACATCTCCATGAAAAAGCTAATAATCAAACTCGTTGCACTCATCCTGAGTACATCTTTCCTGCTATCAGGTTGTGCAAGTACCACGGTGTTCCAGACCACACCTTCCGGTGCAAAAATATATATAAATGATGAGCTTGCAGGTAATACACCTTACACTTATTCCGACACAAAAATTGTTGGGACAACAACTATTGTAAAAATTAAAGCTGAGGGATACGAGGATTTTAATTATGTCCTCAAACGAAATGAGGAGGTTAATGTTGGAGCAATTATCGGAGGAATTTTAGTACTGTTCCCATTCTTATGGGTAATGGATTATAAACCAATGCACACTTTTGAACTTGTTCCTCTAAACGAATAACTAATCGCCTATCAGTAATAAATCTTACTCTGAAATGACCCTGAGCCCTGTGCCCTGTGCTCTGCGCTCTGTACCCTGAGCCCTGTGCTCCGTGCCCTGAGCCCTGTGCCCTGTGCTCTTTGCTCTGTGCCCCGTGCAAATCGCAGCCGCATATTTATTAAATTCAACCCCTAATTCGCAGAATTAACCAAAGTGTAGTATAATATTATGCATAAACTATTCATTTCTATTATCATGCTTTCAATCTTCTGTTCATGTTCAAAACAGATACAACCGAAAGTTATATCCGGAGACAAATTGATAATCGTAAATGCAGATGATCTCTGTATGAACGATGAGACAAGCAATGCAATAATCGACGCGTACCGAAATGGTATTGTTACCAGTACCAGTGCTTTTGTAACCTTTGCGGAACCCGTGTCTGCACTGAGACGTATTCATTCTGAAAATCCTGATTTGCCCATCGGTATTCATTTGAATATCACTGAAGGGAAATCGCTTCTTCCCGCGAGTGAAATACCCAGCCTTGTAGACAAAAACGGTAATTTTTTCTCACCCGATCAAATAATGTCTAAGCTGCCAGATATAAAAATTGAGGATGTCCGAAAAGAATTAAATGCACAGGTCAAACTATTCCTTTCTTCAGAAGTGCCTCTTGATCATATTAATTGCCATCATCATATAACAGCACTGTACACTCCGTTTCATATT
>Ga0208458_1002446_pt1 | contig 13638 bp, 10 predicted proteins | sample AD_UKC085_MetaG_FD_184432 | JGI IMG/M metagenome (GOLD analysis project Ga0208458, IMG submission 184432) | Active sludge microbial communities of municipal wastewater-treating anaerobic digesters from USA - AD_UKC085_MetaG (SPAdes) (version 2) | ecosystem: Engineered > Bioreactor > Anaerobic >... | reverse complement strand
ACACCGCTCCCATCCGGTCCCTCGCCATCCATCCGGACAGTAGGACCGCCTATTCAACGGGCTTTGATGGCACTCTGCGTTCCTGGAGATTCCCGCTGGGTCCGGAATTACGCAAAATCCACCAATCTGATCTGGAAATCTTCGATCTATCCCTGTCACTCGATGGCAGCCTGCTTCTCTCGGCAGGTGCTGACCAGGTCATCTCAGTATGGAATCCATCAAATGGTGAAAAAATTCGCACCCTGGAAGGGCATCTGGATACGATCACCTGTCTTTCCATTTCCAATTCGGGGAACCTGTGCGCGGGCGCCAGCCGGGATCGTCATCTTTATCTTTGGAATTGCCGGACTGGAAAACAACTTCATAATTTTATTGAACATCACAGTCAAATTACAGCCATTTGTTTTCACCCGGCAGAAGAAATCCTGTACTGCGGAAACGCGGATGGTACAGTACTGCTGTATTCCACCCAGACCGGGAAACAGATTTTAAAATTGTCCAATCACACCCAACCGGTGATGGGATTAACCATCCAACGGAGTGGGGAATACCTGGTCACTGCAGCATCCGATGGGGAAATTATCGTATGGAACCAGGAATTATTCCTGCTCTCCCGATCCAACCTGGTCAACAATCCTGCATTTTGGGTACAAAACCTCCAGCAAAAACTGGACCGTCCCAACCAGACAACGACAACCAAAAATTGGTTGAAGTTTATGCTTGAGCTTGCCCGTTGGCAAATGCGGTATGACGTTCAATTGGATGATGAAACTCGGGTACAATTGGGTGAATTTGATATTATCCTTTGACCTTGCCATATGAACCTGCTTAAGCGAATAGCCGCCCCACCTGACTTGAATACCGGGGAACGCCGGAACTATATTGGCGTTCAACTGGATGCGATTGGTGTCGGCATCGCAAGTGCAGCAGCACCCTACCTGCCTGTGTTTCTTGCCCGGTTGGGTGCCACCAGCACGGAAGTGGGTCTCCTGACAACCATGCCAGCGCTGACTGGTTTGATCCTCGCGATCCCGATGGGGCGTTTTCTGCAGCGTCAGAAAAACATTGTGCGCTGGTACAGTATGATGAGGTTGTCTGCAATTCTTGGTTATGCATTGACAGGTTTGATTGCATTCCTGCTCGCTGAACAGGCATTGGTCTGGGGGGTGCTCGGCATTTGGGCATTGATTACCATTCCACAGACGATCCTTGCCATTACATTTAATGTGGTCATGAATGCTGTTGCTGGAAAGCATAGCCGATATGAATTAATGACCCGCCGCTGGTCCATTCTTGGGCTGACCACCACCTTGATGGGTCTGATTACAGGGCAATTATTAACCCTCAACAATGATGCGTTCCCCCTGAACTTCCAAATTGCTTTCATCCTGCTTTCCTTGGGCGGGGTTTTCAGCGCAATCATCACGAACCGGATCAAAATTGACCTGCCGGAACCGGAGGTTACTTCGAACCTCACCGAAGGGGATGAGGTCGCCCCCCGCCTCGGCATCCAGGAATCCATCAAAGCCTACTTTAAACCCATCCTTGCCAACCGTCCCTTCCTTTCCTTTATGAGCAAGCGATTGGTTTTTCTGTTTGGTTCCACACTTGCAGTGCCACTATTCCCGATTTTTTATGTGAAACAAGTCCAGGCAACCGATGGCTGGATTGGGATCATCAATAATGCACTGACATTCTCCCTTGTGCTGGGCTATTTTTTCTGGACAAGGATTTCCCGCAGGCATTCATCCCGGTACATCATTATCCTGACTACATTAGGCGTTGGATTATATCCCCTGTTTGTCTCTCAAACCATGCAACCCTGGGTTCTTGCCATCCTGGCGGGCTTGGTAGGATTTTTCCAAGGTGGTCTTGACTTGGTTTTCTTTGATGAACTGATGAAACTGGCACCCCCGGCATATATCCCCACATTTATTTCATTTGCTCAAAGCCTGCAATATTTATCCACCATGATCTCCCCGTTACTGGGCACGGCAATTGCAGATCAATTCGGCTTGACTGCAGGATTTCTCGTCAGCAGCGGGATGAGGTTGCTGGGGTGTTTCCTGTTTGGGCTTCCCCTGCTTGCAGAATGGGTAAAACAAATCAAACGACCTGTAATAACTGGCTAATCCTGGAGGTGCCATCATGACTGACCAAAACACCGTTCCTCCCACCTTCTGCCCAAACTGCGGCAGGATCATTGCACCAGACTGGGAAATCTGTCCGGATTGCGGGACAACCATTCGTCAATCCACTCCCTCCCAACAATCCACTGCTGGTACGCATCCTCCCCACTGGATCCCGGTTGAACCGGAACCCGCCATCCGCTGCAAAAAGTGTGGACGTCCTCTCAAGAAGGGTTGGGAGTCCTGCCCGGACTGCGGCACCCTGGTGGATGATGATGCACCACAGCAGCCGCCTGTTCCACCGGTATCCTCAAAAACAGGACCTTCCATGCGTTCCAATTCCAATCGCGGCTGGATGATTGGCTTGGGAGTGGCTGTTGTGGCTTTATTATGCCTGTTTGTAGCAAGTCTCCTGCTTGGGATTGGTGCATACACAACCCAAAAGGAACTTGAAACCCAGGTGGATTCTCTGCAACAAACCAGCACACAGGCTGCCATCCGGGTTGAAACCGAGCTTGAAAAAATGGAATCCACCCAGGTTGCCATGGAAGCTGCAAAACTTGCACAGGAGCAGGCATTTTTGCAAACAAGCGTAGCCCGGGAAGAAAATTACCGGGCAACGTTTACTGCCCAGGAATCCAACATGCAAGCCACCCTTTCAGCGTTTCAATTTGAAAATGCATATATCCTTTATGGTCCATCCGCTGGCAGCCTGCCTCATGTGGACGATACGTTTATTGAAGTGGAATGGACAGACATTGACATCACCAATGGGATTGTCGAAGCCACTTTCACCAATCCGTACGATCCATCCTTTAATGCATGGGATTATGGATTTATGTTCCGGAACACAGGTACCAACCTCCAGTACAGGCTCTTTGTATATTCGGATGGCACCTGGCATTTAACATTTGCACAGGGAGATGACCGCCCCGAAGTTGCTTCTGGTGATCTGACAAACCTGAACCTTGGTGAAGGGGACAAAAATATCATTCGCCTGATTTTCACTGGCGGCAATGGATCCCTCTTCATCAATAATGTCTTCATCAGCACATTGGATCTTTCCGGGAAAATCGAATCCGGCGGACTGGCAATTGGCACCGGTTTTTATTCCGGCAACGAAGTGGAAGGCTATTCCACCACCTATTCTGATTTTACGGTCTGGGAGCTCCCATAACAAAAAACAGGATCCACCAAAAACGGTGGATCCTGTTGGAAAGTATTCGTTGTAAAAAACGTCAGGATACAAAGCCATTTAAGAGGTGATCCATCCGGTTCTGATACACCAGGTCGATCCATTCCTCCCCAAAATCAATCCGCGTGATCCCGGTGTTATTCATTAAGAACCAGATATTCTTCTGCCGCTCCAATCCAAACAGTGCCCAGAGGAAATAATTATAAAAACCACCATGACTGACCAAAGCCACCACATCCTGTGTTCCGCCATGACGTTCCAATAAATCGCGGATCACACGCTTGGCGCGTTCATTCCGTTCTTCCGGCTGCTCCATGGGACGATTCCACCAGCCATCATCCTTGATGTCATCTGTCAGGATGACTTTTGCATATCGTTCCTGGAAAAAGCCACGTGGTTTGCCCGGTGTGCCATAGGTTTCTTCGGTATCCTCATCCTTCAGATATAATCCGCCACCTTCGTGCCAGTCTTTCCATATGGTCAGGGGTAGATCCAGCCTTTCAGCTGTAATTCTTGCAGTCTCAAAAGCCCGTACCATTGGGCTGCAATACAGGTGGGTGATTCCGAATCCGGCTTCATTGGCAGGATCTCTCCATCCGGATCGCAATTCAGGCGATTGTCGTTGTAAAAACGCTGCCAATCGTTCCGCCTGCTGAACGCCCAGGTCGGTGATGGGGGGATCATCACTCCTTCCCCGGTCTGTACCGGTTGTGTCCCATAACAGGTTATTGGCAGATTGGGCATGACGAATAAAATAGAATTGCATCCATTCCTCCTGTATTTGAGCAGACCATATTATAACCGCGGCTGGGACTGAAAGATATGATTTCTAAAAACATATTTTTCGACTATACTGTGGAAAGCAATCAATCATTGTCCATAACGATACCGGAGATAATCAAAACTGATGACCATCCTACCCACCGGAAAACTCCCCGCCGAATTGCTGGAAAACCTCCTCCGCCACGCACCCGCCTCGGATCCGCGCCTCATCCTGGGTCCGGGGGTGGGTCTGGATTGTGGAGTGGTCCAGATGGGGGATGTACTGCTGGTGTTTAAAGCAGAACCAATTACCTTCGTTTCTGACCAGATTGGCTGGTATGGTGTCCATGTGGCAGTCAATGATATCGCCACAACCGGTGCCATACCCAGGTGGATGATGGTCACCCTGCTGTTGCCGGAGGGGAAAACCACACCCGATTTGGTCCAGTCCATTTCCAGCCAGATATATGCTGCAGCTGATGGTTACGGCATCACAATTGTTGGCGGGCATACCGAGATTACAACAGGATTGGATCGTCCGATTCTCTCAACCATGTTGATCGGCGAAGTATCCCCTGACCGGTTGATCACCCCGCGCGGAGCCTGCCCGGGAGATTGCATTCTCCTTTCCAAATCAATCCCGGTGGAAGGTACCGCCATCCTTGCCCGGGAATTCCCCGATCTGCTTCGAAACTCCCTCTCCCCGGAAGAACTTCTGGAAGCCCAAAATTACATCTATACTCCCGGCATCAGCGTTTGGAAGGACGCCAGGGTTGCCATCCAGGCTGGGAAAGTCCACGCCATGCACGACCCAACGGAAGGCGGGCTGGCAACTGCCTTGTGGGAACTGGCGGAAGCTTCCGGTACAACACTGGAAATCAAGCCGGAATCCATTCCTGTATCCAACCTCTCTCAAAAAATTTGTGATGCCTTGGAATTATCACCGCTGGGCACCATTGCTTCCGGCGCGCTCCTGATGGTAGTGCCGCCGGAGGAAAGTCTTAATATCCAGGAAGCCCTGCGCAATGCGGGCATCCCCTGCACAGAGATTGGGAATATCAGGAAGGGTATGGCAGAAGTCCGCTTGGTCCATCAGGCGGGCTCTCTGCCCATGCCGAGATACGATCAGGATGAAATTACCCGCGCTTTTCAAAATTGTTAAGCAGGGGGATTGATTCCTCAAGCTGAAGAGGGTACACTCTGATAATGAGAGTATTTCGAGTAATATGTGTCAGCGTGTTCCTTCTTGGCTTGTTCTTAACAGGCTGCCAGGGAATAACCGCAGGAAGTACTCTACCTGCGCTCATTGACAATTCTCAAAGCCCAGAAGAAACCGGATCACCACTAGGCGAACCAACCCCCACTGCCTTGCCGATAATCCTGGGGGAAACCAGCGGGTCTTTATGGGTCCGGCTTGACTACCCTGCAGATGGAACCATCGTAAACACGCCCCAGGTGATATTTCAAGGTGCAGCCCCACCAGAGACTGTCATCTCCATTAACGAGGAAATTCTCCTCACATCTCAGGATGGTCATTTTCAAACCATCCTGTCACTGGATGAGGGAGCCAACCTGGTGGAATTTATTGCCAGTGATTTGCAGGGAAATGAATTGGACACCATTCTGACCATCTACTACGAACCATAAGGAAAGGATAAAAAGATGAAAAAATGGATCACATGGATCATTCTGGCAGTGTTTTTCCTGTCGATCACAATTTCCCGGGTCTCTGCTGAAGCCCCATCCACCGATGCTTCCGCCAAGCCAACCCCCAACCCGGAAAAAATCATTCGGCAAACCCAACATGCGGAAGACAAGGCGGATCGGGTAAAGTCACCAAAGCTGCATTACCAGGGGATTGTGCTTGAAGTGACCCCCGGTTCTTTGACCCTGACACTTGAAGATGGAACCAATCTCCTGGCTGGCATCACCGAATCCACAAAAATCCAGATCCCTTCCCTGGGGAAAGATGCTGCTGTTGGCGATATTCTGCCCGGAGTCAAAGTATCCGTCCAGATACAGGCGGGGGAATCCGGCGAGTGGATTGCCCTTCGGATTCATGTCATTCCAGGGAAACCAGCAAAAATCCACCGGGTGGGAATCGTCACCGAATATATTGCCGGGACCAGTATCACCATCCAATCCAGGGATGATCAGCTTTACACCTTCCTGGTAACACCCGATACAAAAATTCTTCCTGAGGAACGAATGGATAAGTTGGCAACTGGTCGCCTTGTCACCATCATCTGTCCGCGGGACGTTACCGGCGGTCCGCATACGGCAATTGGAATCGTTATCCACCCGGATCAAAGCGGGGAGTAACCGCCAAATTATGTTATAATCGGGCGTGCCCGTCCCTGTAGCTCAGTGGATAGAGCGCTGGCCTCCGGAGCCAGAAGCGGCAGTTCGAGTCTGCCCAGGGACGCCATTCCCCAGATGTTTCGCCAGGGATTTCCCCACCCTGGCGAATTATTTTAACTTTCCCAGGGCAGCTGATTCCATCAAGGCAATCAGCGAAAGAACTGTCAGGACGAGCAGTACCCCAGCCAGGACCATCCATCCAACGATATTGGCAAGGGTGGCAAAGAGGATCATTCCAATCAGCCAGAGCAATGCTCCCTTGATTTTATTGGTATCACGCTCCAATCGGTCAAGGCTTTTGATCCACAGCAAATATCCTGCCAGCATGCCCACGAATATGATCCCGGTAAGGAACACCACAAACATCGTACTCGATAGATGCCCAGAGTTTACAGCCAGGATACCGCAATGCCTTGTAATCGATGGGGGATAATTGGGACCCTGAAACAGAAAAACCCGGACAAAAACAGCACGATTGGAAATTATATTTTCGCTGCCCACCTGCCATGAAATGGTAACTGTTTGGTTGGGGGGAATGACGAGGTCTTGTACATACCGCGCCACCTCATCCATTCCACCAGGAATGCTTACAGATGCCTGGACAATCGGTCTGATTTCATAATCCTTGGGATTCCGGACTTTCACGAAAACAGTTGGAGATTCTGAGAAATTCATGACAAGCGGACAGGTTAACCCGGAAAGTTCTCCGTCCGTTGGCATGGATGGGTCATAACTGGTAGCTTCCGGGTATCCCCAGAACGACATTCCTTCCAGGTCAATCCAGGAAGAAACTCCATTGAGTGCCAGCCCCAAAAGCAAGGCAAGCGAGAAGATTATCAAACCGGTGACTTTCCATGTTTTCTTATTCATCAGGCAAATGACCCAAACATCATCGTTTACTGTCAATTTTACAGAATGAAAATTGTATCATCTTTTTCATTACATTGTTAATGACCTCCTCCCAACTATCAAGGGAAAGTTAATCAAGGGCTTCGATTTGTTGCTCCAGCTGCCAAGCATGATGCACAGGATGTTTACAAGTATTCCAAACGCAAACATAAGCCGTGGGCTTGCCGGCAACCAACCCCCGATCCTTTAGAATGGCAGGTACGTCTGATGCTGCAGGATACCCTGAATGCCCCACCACAAGATGGGGGCGATATTTTTTCCGGACAACCTCAATCATTGCCCGGGTCTCCGGGTGCTCCATTTCTCCAATAATCACAAGTTCTGCTACCGGTCCCAGTGTGAAATCTGCAGCGCACAACCATTTTGCAAACATCGTAGGAAATTGAACCGCCTGCTCAAGTACGGGAGCAATCATCCCGGCTGCCTGGTCCTGCCAATCGGGGCGCCCTTCCAATGCGGCAAATTGAAGAATGGCAGAGACAGCCAGTGCGTTTCCGGATGGAGTGGCGTTATCCTGGAGATCCCGGGGACGCAGAATGAGGGGCTTTTGATCATTCCGGGTATCATAAAAACCATCCCCGGAAGGTGTGGAAAAATGCTGAAGCATATCTTCTTTCAGTTGAAGTGCATTCCTGTACCACCCCATGTCAAAATCGGTCTGATAGAGAGCAAGCAGCCCAAGGATCAACGCGGCATAATCCTCCAGGTATGCCTGGTGAACCGCCCTGCCTGACCTCCAGGAACGGCGGAGTTGTCCATCCACCATCAGATTCTTCCTAAGAAAACGAGCGTTTTTCCGGGCGGTTTCCAAATAATCGCTGCGCTGTAGATGGCGCGCCGCCTCCGCAAAGGCAATCTGCATCAAACCGTTCCAGGAAGCCAGAACTTTGTCGTCTGTTCCCGGTCTGGGTCGCCGGGATCGATCCACAAGCAATTTCTGGTGACACACCTTCAGCCGTTCATGAACATCTTCCAAAGACATGTGGAATCGATTTGTTAATTCTTCATCCGTCATCACCCGTTGGAGGAGATTGGAACCGTCAAAATTTCCCTGCTCCGTCAAACCATAAGCAGCTTTAATAAATTCAATATCATCGACGGATGTCAGCACATTTTCCACTTCTGCAATCGTCCAGGTGTAAAACCGACCTTCCCCTTCCTCACTATCCGCATCCAGGCTGCTGAAAAATCCTCCTTCCGGGTGGGTTAACTCGCGGGCAACAAAATCCAGGGTTTGCTCACACACCTGCCGGAACGCCTGGTTCCCGGTCAACAACCACCCATGCAGGTAAACCAGCGCAAGCTGGGCATTATCGTACAGCATTTTCTCAAAATGCGGAACAAGCCAGCGTTCATCTGTGGAATACCGGGCAAACCCGCCAGCCACCACATCATACATCCCCCCTTTTGCCATGGAATCGAGGGCATGAACCGCCATATCCAATGCCAATTTATCTCCCCGGATGGCACGCTGTAGCAGGAATTCAATCGTCATTGGTTGAGGAAACTTGGGAGACCTGCCCCAGCCTCCATGCTTCCAATCATACCGGCGGGCAATTTCCATGACAGCTTCCTCCAGGGTTTCCCTGGTAAGGGAAACGTTTGCATCAGCATCCACTCTCAATAAACCCTGCAAATGAGCGGTCAATTTTCCAGCACCCTCCAGGATCGCTTGTCGGTCTTCCTGCCATAAGCGGGCAATGTTGAGCAGAATTTCCCCAAAGGCTGGCATGTTATACCGCCTCACCGGAGGAAAATAAGTCCCGCCATAAAATGGTTTTCCATCGGGGGTCAGGAACAGGCTCATTGGCCAGCCTCCCTGCCCCGTCATGGCAACCACTGCCTGCATGTAAATTCCATCCAAATCAGGTCGCTCTTCCCGGTCCACCTTGATATTGACAAAATATTGGTTCAGGATGGCAGCAATTTCCCCGTTCTCAAAAGATTCATGTGCCATTACATGACACCAGTGACAGGCTGCGTACCCGATGCTAAGAAAGATGGGCTTCTGTTCCCTTTCAGCCTTCTCCAGCGCCGCCTCTCCCCACGGATGCCAGTCCACGGGTTGATGGGCATGCTGGAGTAAATAAGGAGAATTTTCGTTGATCAAGGCGTTGGGCATGGGTTCGTCTTCCCGGGTACAAAATAAGGATCAGTATGGTAATCATAACCTGAAACCTTGAATCATCCAAACAGCTGTATCATCCCACCCCTTGACGGGGTGCTCTGCCGGGTGTATATTTCGCTGGCTCATAATTCGATCTATGACAATCTAAGGAAAAATGAACACCAGGAAAAAATTTTCTTACGACCATAAAAAACTGCATCATGAAATCCATGTTCTTTTCCAGATGGAAGATACGAGTGGTGTTGAGGTGTTTGCCACGCTGCGCCGGGTTGCTCATTTGAGCGAACTGCTGGAAACCCAGGCAGACGAAGAACAGGAAGTTACCGGCGCCAGGTGGCGGTTGATGATGCGCCTCCTGGTTGAGGAACAGCACGGCAACCAGGCTGGTTTGACACCATCCGAAATTGCCCGCTCCCAGCACGTCAGCCGAAATACCATCAGTTCCCTGCTGCGGGGATTGGAAGAACAGGGTATGATCCAACGCAGCGTGGATCCGGAAGATTTGCGCGGGTTTCGCATCCACCTCACCCCTTCTGGAAGGGATTATATTCATCAATCTGCCCCCCGCCGGTTGACCCGTCTCAACCACCTCGTCGGTGGTTTATCCAGCGAAGAACGGGAGCAATTGGTGGATTTACTGGAAAAACTGGCATCCTCCCTGATAAGCCAGGTCCAGGAACCTCACCATCCTTAATACATTCCACAGGAGCCATCCTTGATCCGTTTATTGAAATACCTGAAACCTTACAGCTTCTTTATCCTGGCGGCAATTATCATGCTGTTCATCCAGGCAAATGCCGACCTGGCTTTACCGGATTACATGTCCAGGATTGTCAATATTGGCATTCAACAGGGAGGCGTGGAAACCGCGGTTCCTTCCATCATCCGCCAGAGCCGTTTGAAACAAGCGCTGGTTTTTCTCAACGAAGCAGACCGGGAAAGGGTTTTATCCAGTTATGACGTTGTAGATCCCAACACTGCCGGAAATTCGATTACGGTTAACAACCAGGAGATCCAAATCCAGGAATCCGTATTCATTCTAAAAACAACGGATGCCGGGGAAATGGACTGGTTAAACGGCACAATGAGTAAAGCACTGGCAGCAGTCACCGGACTGGAGCAAATGCTTGCCAACCCGGAGCAGGCTGCCCAAATGGCGCAATCCATGGGCATGAACCTGTCCCAACTACCACCCGGTATGGACATATATCAGCTCCTCGGGTCGCTCCCACCGGAACAACGCGCCACGCTTGATTCTGCCCTCGAACAGCAATTCGCCAACCTAGGGGAGAACATGCTCGTCCAGACTGCCATCCTCTCCGTAAAAACCGAGTATGAAATCCTGGGGCTGGACCCAGGTATGCTACAAAACCAGTATATCCTCCGCACCGGTGCAATCATGCTGCTGGTTTCGCTTGTTTCAGTGATTTGTGCAATTATTGTGGGATGGATTGCCTCACGCACATCTGCCGGATTTGCACGGGATGTTCGTAAAGCCGTTTTTGAGAAAGTGGAATCTTTTTCCAGCACGGAATTTGACAAATTTTCCACTGCTTCGTTAATCACCCGTTCCACAAACGATGTCACCCAGGTTTCCATGCTGGTTCTCATGATGGTGCGGATGTTTTTCTTTGCCCCCATCATGGGTGTTGGCGGTATCATTCGGGCAATGGATAAAGGCTCCTCCATGTGGTGGACAATTGCCCTGGCAGTTGTAATCCTGCTCATCCTGGTGACGGTAGTCTTCACCATCGCGATTCCCAAATTCAAGCTCATCCAAAAATTGGTGGATCGCCTGAACCTTGTCATGCGGGAGAATCTTTCCGGCATCATGGTGATTCGGGCGTTCAATATGCAGCAGCATGAAGAGGAGCGCTTTGACCGCGCCAACCAGGACTTAACCGGAAACATCCTCTTTATTAACCGTGTGATGGCTTCCATGTTTCCATTCATGATGGTCATCATGAACGGAATCTCTCTGCTGATTATCTGGGTTGGATCCCACCAGGTGGCACAATCCAACATGCAGGTCGGGGACATGATGGCTTTCATGCAGTACGCAATGCAGATCGTCATGTCATTCCTCATGATGTCAATCATGTTTATTAACCTGCCGCGGGCGGCTGTCTCTGGAGACCGCATTGCTGAAGTGTTGGAAATCAAACCGATGATCAAAGATCCGGAGGAACCTGCCGAGTTCCCACAACCCGTCCGGGGTCTGGTGGAGTTTCGCAATGTTTCCTTCCGCTACCCGGATGCCGATGAAAATGTGATTTGCAATGTCAGTTTCACGGCACATCCCGGGAAAACCACCGCCATCATAGGCTCCACAGGTTCTGGAAAATCAACCGTAATTAACCTGATCCCAAGGTTTTTCGATGTTACAGAGGGGCAGATTCTTATCGACGGGGTTGATATCCGCTCCGTCAGCCAGCACGACCTGCGCCAACAGATTGGATACATTCCCCAGAAAAGCACCCTGTTTTCCGGTACCATTGAAAGCAACCTGCGCTTTGGTGATGAAAACGCCAGCGCTGAATTATTGAACCAGGCGATATCCATCGCCCAGGCGGGCGAGTTTGTATATGCCAATCAGGAGGGTCTTGCTGCAGAAATCTCACAGGGAGGCACCAATGTCTCCGGTGGTCAAAAGCAGCGTCTTTCCATCGCCAGAGCTCTGGTAAAACAAGCACCAATTTACATCTTTGATGACAGCTTCTCAGCACTGGACTTTAAAACCGATGCGGCACTTCGAAAAGCCCTGCGGGATAACACAGCCCAGTCAACACTGATCATTGTCACCCAGCGGGTTTCCACAATTTTGTATGCCGACCAGATTATCGTGCTGGATGACGGCATGGTTGTGGGAATTGGCACCCATGCCGAACTGATGAAGTCCTGTATTCCTTACCGCGAGATTGCCATGTCCCAGTTGAGCGTGGAGGAATTATCATGACCACACAGTCCAGCACACGCAACCAAAACCAGCCAAGGCGCGGACCCATGGGACACGGGGGACCAATGGGTGGACCTATGGGAATGATGGGCGGTGAGAAGGCACGCGATTTTAAAGGCACCCTTGCCAGGCTTGTCCAGTATCTCGCACCATACAGGCTTCCCATCCTGGTTGTCATGCTATTTGCTGCAGCATCGACCATCTTCAACATTATCGGACCAAAAATCCTTGGGAAAGCGACCACCCGGTTATTTGAAGGGGTAATGGCGCAGATTTCCGGGACCGGCACCGGGATTGATTTTCCATACATTGGGAATATCCTGATTACCATAGGTGTCCTGTACCTGCTTTCCTCCTTGTTTACGTACATTCAAGGATGGGTTATGTCGGATGTGTCCGCGAAAATGACCTACCGGTTCCGCAAGGAAATCGCCGCCAAGATTAATCGCATACCGCTGAAATATTTTGACGGTACCAGCCACGGAGAGGTTCTCTCCCGCGTAACCAACGACGTGGACACCGTCAGTCAGACACTCAACCAGAGCTTGACCCAGATCATCACCTCCACGGTCACCGTGGTTGGCGTACTCATCATGATGCTGTCCATCAGCTGGCAGATGACCTTGGTCTCCCTGGTGATCATCCCCCTGTCCGCCGTCGTAACCGGATTGGTGATCAAGAATTCTCAAAAATACTTCAAACAGCAGCAGGAATTCCTGGGGCATGTAAACGGGCATGTTGAGGAGATGTACGGTGGTCACGTAGTTATGAAAGCCTTTAACGGCGAAAGGAAGAGCGTCGAGAAATTCAACGGATTGAACGATACCCTCTACCAATCCGCTTGGAAATCCCAGTTTCTGTCCGGCTTGATGATGCCCATCATGGGATTTATTGGCAATCTTGGTTACGTGGCAGTTGTCATGATGGGGGGAGTCCTGGCAATCCGCAACCTGGTTACCGTTGGCGACATTCAGGCGTTCATTCAGTATGTTCGCTCCTTTACGCAGCCGATTGCCCAACTCGCCAATATTTCCAACGTTCTCCAACAAACCGCCGCGGCAGCGGAACGGGTTTTTGAATTTCTGAATGAAACTGAAGAGGTACCGGAAACAGAAAACGCGATTGCACCCTCCAGGGTACGCGGAGAAGTGGAATTCCGAAATGTTCAGTTTGGATATGACCCCGAAAAATTGGTTAT
>Ga0208458_1002445_pt1 | contig 13644 bp, 8 predicted proteins | sample AD_UKC085_MetaG_FD_184432 | JGI IMG/M metagenome (GOLD analysis project Ga0208458, IMG submission 184432) | Active sludge microbial communities of municipal wastewater-treating anaerobic digesters from USA - AD_UKC085_MetaG (SPAdes) (version 2) | ecosystem: Engineered > Bioreactor > Anaerobic >... | reverse complement strand
AGATTTTCCAACATAAAAAAGCTCTCCCGTTAAGGCAATTCCCGGTTTTAGAAAATATCTCGAAATAATACTGGTTTCGATGGCTGGCTTGTGCCATGGCCGATCTAAATTGTTTAGCTTGTAGTCGCGGTAAGTAGCTACTAATGTTGTTTTCAATCTATTTGGCGCATCATAATTACCCTCAAAATTTATGGTAGTTACCTTAGCATCATCATAAACGCTAATGAATTTGTTGCCAAAATTTTCTTTTATATTAGGATTAAATGGAGAGATGTTATCATTAACAAAAAACAGCATATTATCTATATCGGCATATGATGCGCTAAAGTTGAAATCAATCAATTGATTGATTTTTCCGGTAACTCCACCTTTGAAATTATATTTTGTATTAGTAAAATTGAATGAAAAAAGAGTATTGATCCAAGGATTTTCCCGGCTTGTACTTTTTAATGTGTTCCGTTGTAAACCACCAGTAACTGACAGGTAAAGTCGTAAATAGTCGGGAATGATTTTGAAAAAGAGTTTTGCCTGCGGATAGATATATGTCTTACTGTTTGTGTCGGCGGCTAATACGGTTTCAAAACCAAGCGTGAGGTCGAGATAATCAAAATTAAGACGGAAGTAAGGATTAAGGGCTGTTTTAACAGTAACTAAATGATTTAAACTGTCGTTGTTTGCATAGAGATCAAAGTGAAGATTAGCGCCTAAATTTTCTTCTTTGGCTACATTTATTATCTTATTGCCTGAACTATAAGCTCCTTTAAGTCCTATTTGCGATTCTTTGGTTTTAAAAATGTCATTTAAGCCCCAAAAATTTAGAGCTATTAAATAATTATTCTTACTGCGACTGTTACTTGCAAGTGAAACATCAGCGCCAAACAGTGAAAATCTTTGTATTAAATCATTATCTGTTAAGGTAACATTATCTGCATTTTGCTTCACGCCGTAATAATGCACAACATCACGGTCGTACAATAGATTCCCTGAAACTACTTTATCGGTTAGGTATCTTTTTCCATAAACTGATATATTGTTTTTACTAAAAGCGCTTGTTGGGTAGTCTTTTATGCCACCTTGTGAGGATAGATGACGAACATAAAATCCGAGTGAATACTTATTTGAATAAAGGCTGTTGGAATAGAACTCTGCATAAGGCATTTTGTAGTTGCCAAATCCTGCTTTAAGATAATTGCGGTGAAGTAATTTTTCAGGGTCAATTTGTATAAAAGCAGGTTTTAATGGTTGTACTTCAAATAGGGTGGGGATACGTTGCGAATTTATGCTATAGCTCATTTCTGGAGCTTTCACAAGCGTATCTTTGAATTCGGGTTTGAATGGTATTTTTGTAACATCAGAAATGGATGGCTGATAAGGAGCAATGATAGTTACTTCCTGATTTCTACCTTGTCCGAATGTTAAATCAGTAATCCACAACATTATAAACAAAAAAAGACTCAATCCGATGGCTGATTTTTTTAATCTCATTATGTGCTTATATTGATTTTCTGATAATTTCATTAACGCTATCTTTCTAACAATAAATTATTCCTTTTTCTCGATATCATTGAGCTTTTCTATTGCGATCTCTTTCAAGTCCTTGTCAGGATAGTATTGAATAATGCTCTGTAATGTCTCTTTTGCCTGAAAAATATTTCCAAGACTTACATAAACATCCGAAAGGAGTAAAAAACCTTTGGCTTTCCAGTATTCATAGGATGGATACTGCCCAGCAAGCTCTACTACTACATCCTCTACCTTTTTCAATTCGCCCTGCTTAAAAGCTATTGTTGCCAACAAATACTTTGCTTCAGCGCCGAAAGCACCTTGCGACAGTTCAACAGTACTTTCCAATTCTTGTTTAGCTTTAGTTAAGTTTTCCATTTCCAGCTCCGATTTACCAGCGATATAGTATGATTTTATCAACTGCTCATTGCTTATTCGATCGAGAGACCGTAATTTTCGTGATGATTCAATAGCCTCAGGATATTCATTTAACTTGTAATGGCACTCCATCTGGCCATATATTGCAGTTATGATATTAGTAGAATGATCAGCAATCAATTCGAGATTACTGAAATTTTCTAAAGCTTTATGATAATTTTCATTTGAAAGGTATATTTCTGCTGCCCGCAATGCTGAATTTTCACTAAACCGTGACTTTGAGAAACGATTAACAAATTCGTATCCTTGAAGCGCTTCATTTGTTTTTCCTAAATTAAACTCACATTCAGCTTTGTAATAATAGGCATTTAATACGAAAGCTCCATTTTCGAACTTATTTATATATTCATCAAATGCTTCAATGGCAGAAATGCAATCGTTAGTTAAATAAAAATTTTCGGCTGCAATATAAGTTATCGAATCTTTTTCGCTAGCAGATATTTTTGCAGATGGAACACTTTCGGCAAATTCATAATATTTATGCACTTGATTTTTGTCCATATAAATGTTTCTGATAGTGAGCAACGCATCTCGCGCTTCAGTTGAATTAGGGTGCTTTATTACCAGTTGTTTTAGTATTTCAAGCGCATTATCAAAGTTATTTTGATTGTAATAGATCAACCCTATTTTTTGCAGCGAACGGTTAAAATAGCTACTGTTTGGATATTGTTTTATCACCTCATCAAACCATTTAAAAGCATTTTGATTATCATTGCGTAGCAGATATGTTTCAGCAATTTCGTAGGTAGCATCATCAACATAGGATGACTGTGGATAAAGATTTACCAGGTTTTGCAGCTGGCTTATTTTTTGGTCAGTGCGCCCACGTGCTCCTTCTGAAATAGCTTTTTGGTAAAGTGCATAATCACTTTCTCTTGGGCTCCGACTTATGGCCTGATCATAGTAGCTTACAGCTTGCGAAAAGTTTTTAGTAATAAAATAGCAATCGCCTAATCTAATATATGCATCAGCTAAGAGGGGCTCGCCTAATATTCCGGGACGCGAAACGAACTTTTTAAATTTCTCTACCGCATTTTCGTAATACTTAAGCTTGAAATAAGCATAACCAAGATTGTACGAAGCCAGCGGAAATATATCTAACTTCGACGAGCCGCTCGATGACTCAAAAGAATCGTAATGGTCAATAGCACGGGTATATTCCCCCGTTTGAAAGTAAGATTCTGCAATCCAAAAACGTGAACGTGCCGTGTATTCCTGATTAATGTTATTATTTAAAGCTTTTCTGAAATTTTCTATTGCCGGTTGATAATGTCCACTATTAAAAAGTTGAACTCCAAACAGATATGTTATTCGTTGATAGGCCGATTGCATATCCCTATTTTTCTTTTTTAATTTCTCAATAGCATTAATTGAAGCCTGATAATCTTTTGATGATAAAAATAAATTTATCAAATACTGATAAGCTTCATCAATTCTTTCTGAATTTGGGAAGTCGTTGATGTATTGGTTAAGGGCTGCCATTGATGTGTTGTAAGGATCGTATGCCAGCTCAAAAGTAAGTTTGGCGTAATTAAAAAGGGCATCTTCGCGCAAATCCTCATTTCCTGAAATCTGATAAGCTGTATAAAAGGCATTTTGTGCAAACTTCGTCTGACCAGTCTGAAGATAACAATCGGCCAGATGGTAATATGCATTTTGCGACATTTCATCCTTATTTTTAATGGCCTTTTCAAAATACCCGATAGCCTTTTGATACATGGCTGTTTTATAGTAAGCATAGCCAAGTTGATAGTTTTCGTCACGAGAATTGACTTTTTGTGTTCCCGCCAGATATTTTTCAAAGTAATCAATAGCTTTTGAATAATCTTTGTTTTGATAATAAGCCTCTGCTACGATACGCGCAAGCTCACTGTTTTTCTTCTTGTCTTTAGTGTAATATTCAACTAACGCTGGCCCTTTGGTTAATATCTGTTCAAAATCATTTTTTATAAAATATATCTGAAGTTGATAAAATGGTACTTCTTCATAAAAATCCGATTTTAAATCAATTTTTTCAAAATGAAACAGCGCAGTTTGATAATCTTTTTCCTGATAGGCAATATAGGCGTAATAGTAGTTAGCTCCATCGCGGTACTCCGATGCTGTGTTTAAGATAGGAAAAAAAGCATCTTTGGCTTTGAATAGGTCTTCACGCTGCAAATAACAATATCCTAATTTGTAAAGATATTCCGGCATCAATTCCGGATTGAGTCTGTATGGATCAACTTTTTCAAAATATTCCTGAGCATACCTATATTTACGGGCTGCATACTCAATAAATCCAAGATATACAAAGGCAAGGTTGGTCTTGGAATGATCGGAATAATACCTCACAAAATCCTCAAATTTATCCTTTGCCTGAGGATGATTTAAGTAATAATCGCACAATCCATCATAAAATCCTGCTTCGAGCCTCATTACTGACTCGCCGGCTGGTAGTGTAGAAATCAGTCGGCCAAAGAGATGCTGAGCTGCGCCATATTGTTTTTTTTCGACCAAATCAACCGCTTGACGATAGCTGGCTTGAGGATCATCGTAAGTCTTTGTCTGCTGGGCGTGAGAAAATAAATATAAAAAAAACAAAAGATGGATTATACCAATCCTGAAATAGATGCTACCATTCATCTTGGTTATTTTTCAAAAATTAATTATCAAACGTTTTCAATTGATAGATATTTTTTTAGGAAATCAGGCGGGTTAAGAAATAACACCTGCTATTTGACGGAATAACAAACTTATTTCCTGTTTTTAGGAAAGTATATTTCTTAATAGCGGCTTCAAAATTAATCAGTACTACATACTTTTTTAGCAAAAACGAAATAACGATCTTTTAATGCTAAATTAAATCAGATTAGGCAATTACATTAATTAAGTGATTAATTGTATGTGATCAATAAGATAAGAATTATACTGAACAAACATTAAATCAAGAATACCATTGGGTTGCTTATTCTATAAAAAAATGCCCCGGATTGGCTATAGATTTTACCTTTCCGGGGCAAAAATTAATTATGTGTTTTATTGGTTATTTAATAACCTTGATTTCAACACGTCTATTATTTGCTCTGCCTTCAGGAGTATCATTTACGTCAATCGGTTTGTTTTTCCCAAACCCATCGGATTCTAACCTGCTGGCATTTATTCCTTTACTGATAAAATAATCTTTAACTGATTTCGCACGATTTTTCGAAAGGTTCATATTTAATGCATCTGAACCAGTATTATCAGTATGCCCATGAATGGTAAACCTTGAATCAGGGAATTTCTTCATAATAGCTATAATTTCATCAAGATCGCTAAATGATTCCTGTTTAATTTTTGAACTACTAATTTCGAAGAGGATATGCTTTGCATGGAAATCAATTTTTTCAACCTCTTGAATTATTTCTGGGCATCCTTTATTTGTAATTGTGCCAAATTCATCCGGGCATTCGTCAAGATGATCGGGGATACCATCACCATCGCGGTCAGGGCATCCTTTAAATCGAGCAAGTCCCGGTACATCCGGACATTCATCAAGATGATCGGGGATACCGTCACCATCGCGATCAGGACATCCTTTAAACTCAGCAAGTCCCGGCACATCAGGGCATTCATCAAGATGATCGGGAATACCGTCACCATCGCGGTCAGGGCATCCTTTAAATTGAGCAAGTCCCGGTACATCAGGACATTCGTCAAGATGATCGGGAATACCGTCACCATCACGATCAGGACATCCTTTAAACTCAGCAAGTCCCGGTACATCAGGACATTCGTCAAGATGATCGGGAATACCGTCACCATCGCGATCAGGACATCCATTGAGAATTTTCAACCCCGGTACATCAGGGCATTCATCAAGATGATCGGGAACACCATCTCCATCACTATCTTTAGCTTTGCCTAACCTGAAAGTTACCCCAAATGAGTAATGAAAATAATCGTTGAAATCAAATAAATAGTCATATGATCCTTCAAAATTAAGACCGAGCCATTTATTAAACCAGATGTTGGTTCCTGCGCCAGTGGATTGAGCCAAGTATGTTTTTTCGCTAATATTCGATCCGTTTAGTCCTAAAAAGATATATGGATCAAAGATAGCATCTTCTTTCAGCAGGTATCCGTTGGCAAATTTGTATTCAAATTGACCTCCCATACGCCAAAATTTGTCAGTACTAACATTGGATTTAATGGTAGGTATTAGATTTAGCTTTTCCGATTCCAAGGTAACAAACGAAAATTCAGCACCGAAAACAAAGGATTTGCTAAGTGATCTGGCAACTTTTAATTGAGAGGGGAGTGTTTTACCCATCCAATTGGCATCTCTTAGTTGCCTTCTTACCGACATCTCAACCGCATTAAAATCGGCATAATTGGAGCTAATGCCGATCAACCATGGCCTATCTGTTGTCTGGCCAAAAAGAGTAACAGACAATCCGATAAGAACTATTAATAGAAATTTTTTCATAAAGGTAGATTTAAATTAATTAATTGATTATTCATTATTTTTTGCTAAAACTAGGCAAAGTTAAAAAAGATATTTTATTCGTTGAGAACTAAATTAAACAATTTTTACAACTATGGCTTAATCATTTAGATAGTTAATATTTATACTGATAAAAAGCCACTTTTGAATAAAAATGTTAACAATTTAGTTGTTAGAAATCCAGATTTATAGCTTCAACTGATTTTATTTCTGGGATAGCGCGCTTCATTGCATTTTCCACACCGTTTTTTAGTGTCATGGTACTGTAAGGGCATGACCCACAAGCCCCTAAAAGCTTTACATTAACGATATTATCAGAAGTAAGCTCAACAAATTCAATATCTCCACCATCACTTTGTAAGTATGGACGAATTTGATCAATAACATTTTTTACTTTACGTATGAGTTCTTCATTGTTGTTCATCTTTATAAAAGTTTATTTGATTAATTTCAATCGTTTAATAATATTTTCGGCCAGACTAACAAAGGAGTTTGTTAAGATATCTGGCTCATTTGTGTATGTTATTGGTTTTCCCTGATCTGCTGATTCGCAAATACTTTGAACCAATGGTATTTGTCCTAATAATACCAACCCAAGTTCATTAGCAAGTTGTTTACCTCCCTCTTTTCCAAAAATATAATATTTATTTTGGGGGAGTTCGGCAGGTGTAAACCACGACATGTTTTCAATAAGACCTAATATCGGAACTTGGATTTTGTCGGTGTTGTACATGCTAAAAGCCTTGCGGGCATCAGCAAGAGCTATCTCTTGTGGCGTACTGACAATAGCAACACCATCCACAGGAATATCCTGAACCATTGTGAGGTGGATATCACCAGTGCCGGGAGGCATATCCAAAATCAAATAATCAAGTTCACCCCAATCGGTGGTGTTAAATAATTGATTCAATGCATTAGAAGCTATTGGCCCGCGCCAGAGTAATGCCTGTGACGGATCTACAAAAAATCCGATAGACATGACTTTAAGACCGTATTTTATAATAGGAATAATTACCTCGCTACCATTTCGTTTTTCTGCCATCGGTCTTTCATCCATCATATCAAACATCATTGGAATTGAAGGCCCATAAATATCTGCATCAAGAATTCCCACACGATGGCCCAATTGGGAAAGTGTAATTGCCAAATTGACGGCGATAGTTGATTTACCCACTCCGCCCTTACCCGATGCCACAGCTATAATAGTGTTAATGCCATCTGTGTAACTTAAAGCTTTAGCTTTACGAATAATTTTTATAGTCTGTGTAAGGTCAGGAAAGTGTTTTTTAATTGCATTAATGCTGCTATTTTCAACTATTTCAGCCGTTTTAGCTTTTGGATCTTCAAAAACTATTTCAATAGTAATTTGATTTTTGTCAATAACGATATCGTTAACCATTTTGAGTGCAACGATATTATTTCCTTTAGGAAAAAAAATAACCTCTTCTAAGGCTTTAATAATTTGTATTTTGTTGACTTTTACCATAATAAATAAAAAAAAGTGCCGCAAAGGTATAAAATAGCATGGAACAAACTTTTCGATGTATCTATTTATGCTATTATATGAAATCAAGAGGTGTGAAGTTACACATTAGAGGTTTTTCGTTACCAATAACTGAAATCAAAAATTATGAAATTTTACTATTTTTCTTAAGTCGAATGTGGATTAATAAATCTATAGTTTTGATATTTTTGAAATAACACGTGCCAAACTTTTTATCCAAAAATAAATTTTTCCATTTTACAATATATAACATTTTATATCAGGTAGTTAATTTTATTAACAATCGAATTGTGGATAAATTGATTTGGTAAGATGTCTGTTTTGGTTGTATCTTGCACAGCTTTTTCTCTAAATTTTTTAGAATTTAATTTGTTGAAGATTAGCCTTCAAGAAAAACTAATAATTAATAACTTATTATTAATCAAAATATTATGACACTTGATCTTTTTGCAGATTTGGAAACGGAACCTACGACGGATGTAAAAAGCTCGCATGTTAAAAAAGGAAATAAAAATGCTTATGACAAGGTAATTACAAAACGTGAAAGGCCGAAAGCGATCGAACAAACACTATTTGGCCCAATAGTAAAACCTGAGCCTGCAAAAACTGCCTCAAAGGCTAAATTGAAAGCATTTCCCATCGAAGAGGTAATGAAAGAAACCATATCTTATTTTAAAGGTGACGAGCTGGCTGCCAAAGTATGGATGACCAAATATGCCCTAAAAAATAGTAATGGAGATATCTTTGAACTTACTCCCGATGACATGCATCATCGCATAGCCACCGAGATTGCCCGCATTGATCTTAAATACCCAAACCCATTGAACGAACCCGTTTTTTATGAAGTTCTCAAAGATTTTGAATATATTATTCCACAAGGAAGCCCTATGGCTGGAATAGGGAACAATTTCCAAGTGTCTTCACTCTCCAACTGCTTTGTCATAGGAGATGATACACCATCTGACTCTTATGGAGGAATTATGAAAATTGATCAGGAGCAGGTGCAATTGATGAAGCGTCGTGGAGGTGTTGGTCATGATCTTTCTCACATCCGCCCTGCGGGTAGCCCGGTAAAAAATAGCGCACTTACATCAACCGGAATTGTGCCTTTCATGCAACGATATTCTAACTCCACACGCGAAGTAGCACAGGATGGAAGACGCGGCGCACTTATGCTCACCCTATCCATAAAGCATCCTGATGCTGAAGCTTTTATAGATGCCAAAATGGAATCGGGCAAAGTAACCGGAGCTAATGTTTCAGTGAAAATTGACAACGAATTTATGCGTTGTGTTAAGGAAGATCTACCATACACTCAACAATTTCCTGTTAATTCCGACAACCCCATCATAACCAAAACTATTAACGCTCGCCAATTATGGAACAAGATAATCTATAATGCATGGAAATCTGCTGAGCCAGGTGTACTTTTCTGGGATACTATATTAACAGAATCTGTTCCAGATTGCTATGCTGATCAAGGATTTACAACAGTTTCTACCAACCCTTGCGGAGAAATACCTTTGTGCCCTTACGACAGTTGTCGTTTGTTGGCAATTAACCTATATAGTTACGTCGAGAACCCGTTTCAGGAGAATGCCACATTTGATTTTTCTCTTTTCATAAAACATGTACACATCGCTCAACGAATGATGGATAACATTATTGATCTGGAAGCAGAAAAGGTTGATAGAATATTATTAAAAATCAAATCTGACCCTGAGTGCGACGATACCAAAATGATCGAGAAAAACATGTGGGAGAAAATAAAGGCAAAGACCTTGCTTGGCCGACGCACCGGTATCGGAATAACTGCAGAAGGAGACATGTTGGCAGCGCTTGGATTGCGTTACGGATCGGAAGAGGCCACTGAATTTGCTGTAAAAATCCATAAAACACTTGCAACAGAATTGTACCGTGCGTCTGTAAATCTTGCAAAAGAACGTGGAGGTTTCCCCATTTTTGATTATGAAAAGGAAAAAGATAATCCAATGATTCAGCGTATTGGTAATGCTGATCCTACCATAATTGAGGATATGAAAAAACACGGTCGCCGTAATATCGCCCTGCTTACTATTGCCCCTACCGGAAGTGTTAGCATCTGCACTCAAACAACTTCAGGTATCGAACCGGTATTCAGGCCCACCTATAGTCGTCGTCGTAAAGTTAACCCGAACGATAAGAATGTAACTGTTACTTTTGTTGACGAAGTAGGAGATTCCTGGGAAGAGTTTAATATACTCCACCCTAAATTTAAAGTATGGCTTGAGGTAAACGGTTATAAACCCGAGCTTGTGGAAAAGATGAGTGGGGATGAAATAGAAAGCCTTGTTAGTAAATCACCTTATCACAAGGCCACCTCACAAGATATTGATTGGGTTTCGAAAGTAAAAATGCAGGGGGCTGTTCAGAAATGGGTTGATCACTCCATCAGCGTAACAGTTAATTTACCTGCTGACACCACCGAGAATTTAGTAAGTGAAGTGTATATGACAGCATGGGAGAGTGGTTGTAAAGGGATGACAATCTATCGTGAAGGATCACGCGACGGAGTTTTAATTGAAAATAAGGACAAAAGAGAGTGCGAGTTCAGAGAGACACAAGCCCCACCACGACCACAAAAGCTAAAAGCTGAGGTTATGTGGTTTACAAATAATGATGAAAAGTGGGTGGCAGTTATAGGACTATATAATGATAGACCTTACGAAATATTTACCGGAAAGGCAAAAGGATTCTTTGTGCCAGAATGGGTTACAAAAGGCTGTGTGATAAAAAATAAAGAAAACGAAATATCACGATACGACTTTCAGTTTCAAGATAAAGAAGGATTCAACATTACTATGGAAGGGCTCTCCCGACAATTCAACAAGGAATATTGGAATTATGCAAAACTGATTTCCGGGATTTTACGACATGGTATGCCTCTACCCTACGTTGTGGATATTGTTGACAATCTTCTTCTCGACAGTGATACCATCAATACATGGAAAAATGGTGTTGTACGTGCCCTAAAGAAATATATTCCAGATGGCACTATAGCGAAAAAAGGAAAATGCCCAAACTGTAACAATGAAGGAAGCCTAATCTATCGTGAAGGATGTATTACTTGTACCGGCTGCGGTTACAACGGTTGCGAATAGCTTTTAATATAGTGTTGAAAAATTGGCCTACGTTATTATTACCTGAGAATCTTCGATGATAGGTTTGCCTAAATATCTTAGTAATAGTTGTGCTACAGCAAGCGTATCTCTTTGGCAATAAGCTACAATTCTATCTATATCATTTTTCAACCAGTAGATTTCGTAAACCATACTTCCATCAATATCATCCTTGGGACTTGGGATATTGAATATTGCCGTCAGCAGATTTAGTGAAGTATAACTTTTATAATCACCAAACCGCCAAAGGTCCATAGTATCAAGATGCTGTACTTCCCACGGTTTTTTACCTGCAAGATTCAGGATTTCAGGAATGGAAAGTCCATTGATGAGTAAACGACGGGCAATATATGGAAAATCGAACTCTTTGCCATTATGAGCGCATAGTAAATGATTTGGAGTATCGTAATGTCTATTGAGCAAATTGGCAAAATTGCTGAGCAACTCTTTTTCTTCAGTTTGGTAAAAAGATTTAATCCGAAACTGGGTACCGGAGATATAACCTGCCGAAATACATATTATTCTGCCAAATTCTGCATAAATCCCCGCTCTTAGATATAGCTCTTCGGGTGTATCTGATTTGTCAGGATATTTTAATCTTGATGCTTTTTCATCCCACAACTTTTTCATCTTTTCGGGCAACGCTTCATAACAAGAATATTGCGGAACGGTCTCAATATCGAGAAATAGAACATTTTCAAGATTCAGATTCTTCAACATAATTTTAATTTTTTAAATTTGTTGTAAATATAAATAAAATGACAAAAGTGAGGGCAACAATAGATTGTCAAAAAACAAAAAGCCAGATATTAAAAATCACTGCGGATGGCTCACACACTCTTTTTGTCCCATCATTAAACGAACACTATCATTCTGTTTTTGGCGCTTTGCAGGAATCTATGCATGTATTTATTAACACCGGATACAGAGAAGTAAGCAAAAAGAGAGAGAAAATAAATCTGCTTGAAATAGGTTTTGGCACAGGTCTTAATGCATTACTGACAATTTTAAATAAAAATGAAAAAGAGATAACCTATTGGGCTATAGAAGCTTATCCCCTTGATGAATCATTAATTTCAAAATTAAACTACCCAGAAATAACCAACAATTCATTAGATAGAGAAATATTTTCCCAACTGCATAACGCTAATTGGAATCAAATTACAGAAATTATTCAAGGGTTCTATCTATATAAAATAGATTCGGAAATCCAATCGCTTAATCTACCCGAGAACCATTTCCACCTTGTCTATTTTGATGCCTTTGCTCCAGAAATACAGCCCGAACTGTGGACAGAAACAATATTCCTAAAAATTTTCCAATCATTGATCCCAGGAGGTATCTTAGTTACCTATTCATCAAAAGGGATTGTAAAACAAAATTTACGTCAGGCCGGCTTTTTAGTAGAAAGACTCAAAGGGGCCTACGGCAAACGACATATCTTAAAAGCTGAAAAACCGATAATTATTTGACAATTAGCCTTTGTGATTTCTAAAATTAGGTTTTTAGAAAAAATGATTTTTAAACCAAAATTAACAATTGAAAATACTTTATCCGGATTGAAAAAACACATTGTCATGATACGAATACTCTTACAGTTCTATTTTCTCTAATTTTGGGCGCTGAAAACAAAATTGAAGTGCGGTTAAAAAATATCTATCATCATATTTTGGTCTTGGCAATATTACTGATTCACGGTATAGTATCAGGTCAAGTGTATCGTTCTGGTTTTTATCCTGAAGATTCACTGGCGGTAGAATCATTTCATAACAGACTCAATATTGAAAGCCCGCTAAATCTTCAACCTATTGATACTACGCTAAAGGATTTTGAAATTTATAACTGGCCCGACCGCAAATATCCATTCATCGCATCGTTAGGGAACAGCGGATTGGCATATAAAAATCTTGTTTTTAATATTCAAAGGCCTGTTGGATTCAATTATGGAATCAACACCTTTGATGCTTATCTTTTTCAACAGGAAGAGCTAAAGTATTATCTTAATCACAAGCCTTTCTCAGAAATTGGTTATGTAACCGGTGCAAGCAAAGAGCAACTTTTTCATGCCAGACATCAACAACGTTTTTTTAAAAAACTAGCCTTCGGGGTTGATTTCGAGTTGATTAACTCCCTTGGGACTTATCAACATCAAAAATCCAATAATCGCAAAATTGCTTTTAAGTCAGAGTATTTTACTGATAATTTGAAATATGGCTTTATCGCAAATTATTCTCATAGCAAAGTTGTTGTTCAGGAAAACGGAGGCCTTGCCAACGATTCGATTTACGAACACAACCTCGAACCTGATCGTTCGATCATAGGGATAAAATTGTGGAATGCCGAAACAAACGTGCGAAAGGCTCAAATAGGATTTCAACAGTACTATCAACTCTCGCCACGCAAAAAAAACGACAGCGACTCGGCATATCTCCACGACAAAAAATTACAGATCAGATTTGGCAGATTGTCGCATACTTTTCTTTACGATCGTAACGCATTGATATATAAAGATGAGAATCCCACCTCAGGCTTTTATCATAATATTTATGTTGATTCAATTGCCACTTTCGATT
>Ga0208458_1002443_pt1 | contig 13653 bp, 9 predicted proteins | sample AD_UKC085_MetaG_FD_184432 | JGI IMG/M metagenome (GOLD analysis project Ga0208458, IMG submission 184432) | Active sludge microbial communities of municipal wastewater-treating anaerobic digesters from USA - AD_UKC085_MetaG (SPAdes) (version 2) | ecosystem: Engineered > Bioreactor > Anaerobic >... | reverse complement strand
TCTGGAGCATGGAGCCCAGCACCCGCGAGATCGAACGGGCGGATTCCCTCACCGGATTTAACATCAGCAAATATGTGGTGAACCTGCAGATCAACGACCAAACCCGCTACATCCAGGGCAGCGTGACCGCCTTCGTTGACGCCCTACAGAACCTTGACGGCATCGACTATGAACTGGAAGGCGATTCGCTGCAGGTGGACGGCGTGCTGGTGAATGGCCAGCCAGCGGCCTTCACCCACCAAAATGGCGTTATCCACATCCCGCTCTCGGTGTCGCAGGGAACCTTCAGCACCACAGTCCAATACTCCGGGGTGCCCAACCGCAGCCCCGCGCCCTATAACATCGGCATGATCTTTACCCAAAACTGCATCTACACCCTCTCCAACCCGGATGCCGGACGCTATTGGTGGCCCAGCTATGACCATCCCTGGAAAAAGGCTTTGGTGGACTGGAACATCACCGTGCGGGAAGACTGGCTGGTGGCAGCCAACGGAATCCGCACCGGCATCACGGACAACGGGAACGGCACCCGCACGCACCACTGGAGCTGCAACTCCAACGTAGCCACCTATGTGATGGGTTTCGCCGCGGGGCCATACATAGAGTTTTTGCAACAGGCAGGCGACCTCCCCATCCAGAATTTCGTGAACGCAGGGCAACTCGCCAACGCCCAGGCGGACTTCGTCAACCTGCCGGAGATGATCTCCTTTTTCAGCGACACTTTCGGCCCCTATCCTTTCCAGAAATACGGGCACATGATCGTTCCCATGACGACCTACGCGGCGATGGAGCATCAGACCATGACCACCTTCGGCGCCGCCTACCTCACCGGCGACCGGCAGTATGAATCCATCGTGGCCCACGAGCTGGCGCACCAGTGGTATGGCAACTATGTGACCCCCATCACCATGCGCGAGGTGTGGCTCAAAGAAAGCTTCGCCACCTACTCCGAATTCCTCTGGGAAGCGCATCACGGGGGCTGGCAGGCTGGCTGTGACTACCTGCGTGACGAAATCCAGCAATACTATATCACTTGGGAAAACAACAACGGCCCCCACACCATCTTCAACCCGGAATACAACCTGATGTTCGCCCCGCCAACCTACCAGAAAAGCGCCTCAGTCCTGCACATGCTGCGCCTCAAGATGGGAAACGCCGCCTTCTTCCAGTTCATCCGCTCCATCCTCACCACCTATCCCGGGGGCAATATCAACACGGCGGAGTTCATCAGCCTCGCGGAACAGGCCTGCGGGCAGGACCTAAGCCAGTTTTTCCTCCAGTGGATCTACTCTCCCGGCATCCCCAACGCGGAACTGTCGGTATTCGCAAGCCCCGCCGGAACCGTCAGGGTGCGCGCCTCTAGCAGCAGCCCCACCTCCACCCTCTTCGACCTGGACATCCCTTTGAGGATAGGAGGCTCCGCACAACCGGATTCAGTGCTTGTGCGCGCCACACCCCAGGGCTGCGTCAGCTACTTTACCTACTCGCCGCAAAACGACATCTCCACCCTGGAAGTTGACCCCAACCACTGGCTGCTGCTGCGCCAATACACCGTCCACAGCCAGCAACTGGCCATGTGCCTGCCTTACGACCAAGCCGTGGATGTTTCCTGGAACGCCTGGCCGGGACCGGATCAGCTCTCCGGCTACCACGTCTATCGCCGTCAACTGCCTTCCGGCGAATGGGAGAGGATCACGGACTCTCCCGTGCAGGGGCTTTTTTACAGCGACCTGAACGTGGTCAACGGCCTCACCTATGAGTACCGGGTGAGCGCCGTGGACGCGGAAGGCTACCTCTCGCTGCCCTCGAACACATTGCAGGCCACTCCGCTGGACTTCCCCTTCGACCGCGGTTTTTTGGTGGTGGATGAGACCCGCGACGGCAACGGCGCCAATATCTCCCCCACGGATCAGATGGTGGACGACTTCTACGCCTACGTCCTGGGCGAATTCTGGCACGGCAACTGGGATCTGGCCAGCCAGGGCGCGCCTTCCCTGGAAACGCTCAGCCATCACCCCCTGGTGCTCTGGCATTGCGACGACTTCACCGACATGCAGCTCATCAACAACCTCAACACACTGGGCAGCTACGTGCTCAGCGGCGGCAAGCTGATGATCTCCGGCTGGAAGTATCCCAGCCAGTTCGACACCGGCTTCCTCACCCGCTTTTTACCGGGCATCCAACCCTTGCTCAACAACAGCGCGGTCTTTTTGTCCGCCCAATCCCCGACCTGGCCGCACCTCCACCCCGACCCCGCCAAGCTGGCCACGCCCTGGAACGGCATGCTGCCCATGAGCTATGTGTTTTCCGGAGGCGGCCAAACCCTCTACACGGCGCAGATTTCCGGCGGCGGGCCAAACGACGGCCTGCCCGCGGCGATCAGGGTGGACAGCAACGGCAGCCTGGTCCTGCTGGGTTTTCCCCTCTATTTCATGTTGCAGGATGAAGTCCGCGCCTTCCTCACCCAATACCTGCCCGTCCTGCATCCCTTGGTGGCGGCCGCAGACCCCCTCGCTCCGTGCCTGAAGCCCTCCCTCAGCAGCCAGCCCAATCCCTTCCGAAGCTCCGTGAAGATAAGCTGCGATCCCGGCAAGGATGCCGGCCCCTTCAGCCTGCGCGTCTTCAACCTGCGCGGTCAGATGCTGCGCGAACTCCCCCTGGCAGCCAAGAGCGGCGTCCAACACCTGGAATGGGACGGCAGAGACGGACAGGGCAAGCCTTTGGCGTCCGGAGTCTATATCCTGGAACTGCGTGGCAAAAACCTGCGCAAGACACTCAAAATCCTCAGGCTGGAGTAGCTCTTCCGGCGTAAGCTGTGGAAAGGCGGAATGGGAAGAGAACGCGGATGACAGGATCTTTGAAGGTGGAAAGCTGTTTTTGAGGTGGAAAGGTGGAATGGTGAAATGGTGAAAAGGTTCCCCTGAAACAAGTCCACCACACTATCTACCGTGTCATCCCGGGCCATCGGGGTCCTCGACGGGTCGGTAACGATCCGTTGGGGTGATTTAACGGGGTCCCCGCCGAAGCGCGTAGCGGTTTGGTGGGGTGGGATGACCCGGGATCCAGTCCCTAGGGGTGGCAAAGTCCGTTTGCCACAGAGACCGGAGGTCTCTCCCAAACAGGCAACTCCGTTGTCTCTGCCGAACAGACTTCGGCAGCCCCCTGACTTACACCAATCCGCGGCTATCTGCGCCTTTTTCCGCGTATATCTGCGAGAACCGCCTGACCCGGGATCCAGTCTTTTGAAGCCCAAACTACCGCCAACCCCAAACTGCACCCTATATGCTGATCGCCCACTGACCGCCCATTGACGTCCAAGCAATTGCTGGCCCAATAATTGGCCGGACTTCAACTACCTATCGGATGGAGATCAAGGCATCAGGCAACCCTCGCCTGATTCACGTGCGGAAAGAGAACCCCCAAGCATTTTTCCCGCGGCTCCCACAAACCCACTCCTGCCAAATATGCCCTCCATATATATAGGTGCTACGATTTATCCACACCAGCCAATCTATTGCAAGACAGGAAATTAACTTTGACTTACAACATTATTCTAAGACCGGATGGCCAGATAGAAAACGATTCAGCCATAAACCCAGTAGGTACCTCTGAGTATATACTCTCTTCCAACTGATTTATTGGAAGTGTATAGCACAGAGAGTCACCTGTTGAAAACAATCATTTATTCCTTTAAAGAAATATTTGGCATTTCAGTGGTTACCTCAGTATCAACAAAAGATCTTTGCTCACGGATGATTTTTCTCTTCTCAATTGCAGGTGACAAGCAAAATAAATTGAACTCCTCTTTGTCAATTTCCGAGGCATGAGAAATATGAGGATAGAGCAACTTAAGGTACGCTGTAGCTAACTTGATAATCGCTTTGACGTCTCTTGTGTCTGAATTCTGTGGTATTTGTATTAAATCAGAAACAATTTGGCTGTAGTGTGAACAATTCCTCAGTTTATGTAAGATTTCACTAAAATACTCCACATTGAGAGTGTAACCATTCACTATTAGACCTTGATTGAGCCTGATTAACTTCCATCCCTCAATGAATCCATGAATTCTATCCATTAGTGCAGATGATTGGAAGAAAACAGGCAAGGATGCAAAGTATCTATTTGACAACGGCTGCCAGTCCGGCGATAAAGCAATATTCCCCAGCATCATCAATCCTGCTTCAGATGATCCGCTATAATTCGCTACTGTAAAACGACCACTTTCTAAGTAGTTTTTCAACGCACCTAATAACTCATCTTCATTAGAGAATTTTATCGTTTCAATTTCATCAAAGGTAACAAAATCATAGTTTTCTATTATACCTGGAGTTCTTCTTCCAATGTCATACAAGAGCTTTGCACGAGATACTACTCCTCCGCTAAACATCCATGTATACTTACTTAAATTACCAAACACATAGGATTTCCCTGTACCCTTAGGCGCTAATTCGATCAAGTTGAGATTAGGCTCAACAAAGACTAATAACCGAGATATAAAAAGTAGTTTTCGATCGATTGAGCTAAAACCTGTTTGTCTATCTTTATTATCAGGATTATACTCCATTGATCTTATAAGCAAGTCAATCCATTCATAAACAGTGAAATTCTTCCTTGCTGATTTGAAGTATTCTAGATCTACTTGATATGGTTGGAATGGTTTATAGTCAATTATGTTTACGTGCCCACTGATATTGCCCATTGGGGGTACATATATCAAAGTGATAACGCCCCAATGCTCTCCGTCTGATAGGTATTTTTCGTGTTTCTTGAAAACATAATCGGGAATAATACCAATATTCAACGAAATACCATGATCAGGAATCTCGAACCTGAATAGGTCTTTTTTAAGATCTACCTGAATATTGAATCTGGATAGTATCTTTATGGGTTCTTTCTGGGTTTTTAACTTAACGAGTATGCTTTCATCCTTACATGGTATGTGATTATCCATGAAGCTAATTAAACCTTCGACATCTAATGAGCCATCTGTGGAAGTATATTTCTTGATTAGCCAGTCTTTGATGAAAGATGGTAGATTCCTGCTGGAAAAAGCACTGTATCTGCTCTTGATCTTAAGGACAGATTCATCTGGGAAATTCTCGCGTATTTTTATGTCAAGTGAGTTCAAAACAACTCCTCCTGTATCATACCTGATTTTATAGTTATCTTGATATCATAGTGTTGACCTTCAGCAACTAAAGTTGCATCATATTGGCCTGAGGTCAATCCTTTAAAACTACATTCCCAATGATCTTCATTGAAAGTCATATTGAATCTTTCTTCTTGCAATAAAATGTATGGAGTTCCGGAAGGTTTTGGCTGGATGGTGATTTCAATTTCTGGTTTGTTTGCCATAACTCCAAGAAAGCAAGTCGGCTTAACTATCAATCTCTGTTTTTTGACTCTTCTAAGTTTAATAAAGGGGACAAGAATTTCTTCTGGAGTTGCCCCGCCGTGGGATTCGAACGGTAGCCTGTTACCAAGAGAAACATGCTTCAAAGCAATCAAACACTTTCTGTTGTTCATATGTGGAGGTTCTACTACGTGAAGGAATTTAATTTGATCAGAAGCAAAGTCGCTTTCGTCTTCAAGCCATTTGTAGCGACCACCATGTTCTGTATCGGACATGCCAAGCCCCTTGTTATCAACGAATTCTCTAATACACAAATACGATGAGCCATGATCGGAGCTGATTACAATAGACTCACAGGAACTAGCCAGTATCTGCCTAACAATCGATTGAAGTGTTGATATTTGTCCTAGTAACACCTGGTTCATATTATTAGAAATCTGATTGCTATGAATATATTTATCGAGATCTTGGATGTGGTGGGGGGTAGGTATTCTGTTTACATCGGTAATAGTGGGAAGATATACTCGTCTGATATCTACACTTTCAATAAACCACTTATTATCTTCGTCAAGCTCCCTGATTAGATGCAGCAGTAATGGTGTCCATTCTGCTCCAAGGCAGTCAACCCAGTATATTTCTTCTTCCTGTTTGCTAGAATAGTCAGGGAGTTGTAGCTTATAGTACCAATCATATAGACTATTCGCGTCACTATTGACCTTGTTCAGGATATTGTCTACCTCAGCTTGTCGTTTCCAAGTAATTTTACCCATACAGTATTCTCTAAAATATGCAGCAATCCATGCATTGCGATCTTTGGAAGTGAAATCGACTTCCTCCCAATTCAAATACTCAAAAAGAAGTGTAAATTTCTGACGGAAAACAGATGATTTGATGAAAGATGCATCCTGACGCAGTTTTTTTAACACAAAAAGTGATTCACAATTCAGAATTCCTGTAAGTACTTCTGGATTGCTTTCCACATATTCGACCCGCTTATCAAGTATAGAACTAACTTGGCTTTCAAATTCAACGGTTGGCTTAGCCAATCCTTTGTGTATATAAAACAACAACTCGTATCTATCATGTAGGCATTGTTTACTAGCATTGTGCTGGAAAACAGACAACCAGATGCTGAGGATTAGTTCATTATCCGAGTATTCAGAAAGAGACTCAAGGCAAAGACGGAAGTTTTCATGTGTTTCATCATTGTTACATTTCGACTGGTACCTGTTGCTTAACAGCCATTTATCCGATGTGTCTGTTAGTCTAATAAAATGCTTCACAAATGATTTCAGACCTAGATCTAGAAGGTTATATTCAAACCTCTTGCTAATCACGCTATCAAAATCACTCTGAGCAATTGAGTTAGGTAGTCCAACGAATGTGTTGAACAAGTTAACCCAATGCTCCGAATCTTTTTCTTTATACTGGAATGGAATTTCTACTTTGAAAAGTGATTGAATCAGATCTCGATAATTACTAACTTCGTTAGATGAAATGAAGACTTCATCGGGCAAGAACTGTTTTGCTAAATAGTTCAGGTTCTTTGAGGTTGAATAATACCTACTGTCGTAGTCATTTTTCCAAAGAGAAAGCCACTCTCGTGCATTGGTTATAAACTTTTGGCCATAAGTTACAGGAAACGTAACACGATATATCTCTGATATAGTTGCATATTCAGCGTGTAACTTCCAGATTGGTGCCCACTGATGCTTCCTTGAAAATTTCTGAAGCACATAATTCTGAAAAGGTGTCCATATTCCGTATAAAGGTAAATAAATCCTATTGTTAATGGTTGGTGGATTTTCAATGCTGTCCATTAGATAGTTAAAGAAGGATGTAAAATCACTATCTTGGTAGAATCTCAGCACTTCCGAAATAGGATATATAAACGAGCTGGGGTTTGACAGTAGATCCTCAATATTCGTGAATAAATCTTGTTTTGTAGGAAATACGGCAGCGTTACACAACGAACTCAAATCAATATAGTTGTTAGTTATCTTGTGTAGCGCAAGTACCAATTCTCTATATTGGTCCATATTCTCTGAAAATATAAACCTGGCAGGATATCTGCGGTTCGCCTTTTCATTGATTTTTAACTCCTCGACAATCTCCCGCATTAGATCATCGAGAGAATCGAATACTTTATACATCGATTCCTTCTTCACGTAAAGCCTCGATAGCTACTTCTATTGCCTGTGGCACTGCTGATAATACTCTCCCAATGAAATGTATTGCTTGAGGTTCCCAACCAGCATTTGTAAGGCAGGTTACAATTTGCTTGGTTGCTGTGGCATAGTACTGATTGGAATCGTTTATATCTTCGTTATCTTCAGAACCACCATTGGCAATATCTCCAATATTAGGGCTATTATAATCTATAGTGTTTTCCTGGTCATTTGGCGTGCTCATACCGCCAATAGCAGCACCACTGCTTGATTTTTTTAAAAGAAATTTAAGTACCCTATTGAGGGTGACTTCCTCATCCTCGCAGGTATACACTAGCTCTTCTCCGGAGTTATTGACAATGTACCCCTCAATCTCTTCAATATCAATATCCGTAACATTGTCCCCTACTTTCGTTCCAAGCCATTTTTTAAAAAGCTCCGGGTTATTTTTGGTGTTATTAAATATGATTCTAAGATCAGTTTGGGTTGAAGATATTTTATCAAACGTTTTGTGAACAAACTCACTTGAGTATTCTTCGTCTTTAACCGCCTTAAATAATTCTATGATTGAGTCTAAAGCACTTATTACTGCCTCGTTGTCTTGGGCTATATCGTGATATTTTGCAATCCATAGAGGGTATCGAAACTTGTTTTTTACATAATCTAGCGCAATGTCCCAAACTACCTGCTTCAAACTGTCTCTCTGTTTGGGATTAAAGATATCACACAATAGCTTTATCAATTTGTCCTCGTGTGGGGATCCGATTCTGATTGTCAGTTTCTTACTATTCACTTGCTCATTCTCTGATGCGTAATTAAAGAAGTTCACAATAAGATCAATCATATCCTGAGCATTCACAACTTTAGCGCTATCTTTTAAATATACTTTCCCCAAATATGGTTTGAATAGCCAAGCTAGCATACCGTAAAATACTGTACACGGATAATACCCGTAAGGCGCCTCAGATAAAAACTTAAACTTCTTACCAATGTTTATTACATTTCCGGTATTCTCACTCATAATCTTGTCAAAGGTAAGCCTAGTCTTAGATACAATATGCTCTGAGAATCCCTGCAACACTGAAAAATCGTTGCTCAACACATCTTCACCTTTCTGCGTATAATAGAACGAATACAGATATGCATTAGATGCCTTAAGTTGGTTTTCAAAATCCTTTTTGGTGTCTGACAGCAACATTGCTTGCGCTGCTCTTCGAGAGGTTTGTTTCTTCCACATAGTTGCAGTGGCTATTTTATTGTCTTTACTGCTCAGTACCTCAGGCCCTAGATAGAAAAATCTGAGAGATAACTCATTATTGATGAGTTCATAATACTGGTTTAACAGAATACGTTTCTCAAACAGAATATTAGAAGGAAGCTGAGTGATTACTGTAGCATAACCAAAAGAAAGTTTCTTGATCCAGTCATTGATAATTGACGCCTGTTGTTTCTTATATCCTGATATCTCATCAGGACGTAGGTTTTGACTTTGAGCTACAAGCTCATAGGCCTTATAGTGAAGCACTTTATTGTAGTCTTCTGTGCTAAACACTGTATCTAGTATTATAAAAACGTAAGGTGGCTTTTCCAATTCAGACTGCCAATTAAGAGATTTTACAAGTTGTTGAGCTTCTGTCAATTCTGCTTGATGAAGACCAATAAACACTACATGGAGAATCTTGTAAGTTCTTTTTCGTGCGTTAATGATTTTTGACATAAGTACGTGTTTTTTAATACCAGCAGGTACGATGAGGCATTCAAACATGGGAGAATCTGCTGTTTCCCTCAATATATTCTCAAGTAGCAGTTTTGATATTTCAGATATCTGGCAATTATCTGCCAGGTCAGTGAAGTTGTTGGTTTGTTTGAGCAGTTCGTCATATTTTTCTTGTACTTCGTAATAGGGAATTCGTGAACTGCCAATTTCAAACAATCCACTTGGGTTTTTCACAATTATATGCTCATGATCTATAAACTCAAGACACTCGGTGACACTCTCAGATATCTCTGTCCCCTTAAACATAAGTGAAACATTCTTTTCAGTTGGCTTCAGAAGCGATGAGCTAATGCTATCAGCTTCTTTAATTGTTTTGATGAAAAGGTTCAGTAACAGCAGGCCTTTGTATATCTTCATATAGCTGTTGTCTTTATTTGATACTAATTCCCGATACGTATTGTAATTGCCAAGAATAGAGAGTGAGTTCACGTCGTCCATATTTTCAAGTTCTGGCAGAAAATAGTCAAATATCAGATCAACAGTTAGAAATTCATTAAGCCCATCCTGGGGATTTGTGTTTATATACCTAACAAAACCACGTTGTTCGTCATGCAGGAAGTTAAATATACTTCTCTCCCTTGACCCAATAGTTCTCGCGAAGTAGGTCGACAAGTATGCTGAATAAGGGTGTATTGGAAATAGATCTGACAGACTTTGTTTAACATCCGCACTACTACCATCAAGAATAACATCTACCAGACTATCAATTTCTCCAATATGCCGGTTCTTTAGCTCCTCCCACTTGTTCCGATCATTTCTTTGAATTGCTGTGGACATGATCTGATAAGTAGTGATTGGCTCCATTGAATAGTCAAATTCTTTGATTCTCTCTTGAAGATGCTTAATATCCGAGGTCGATAGAGGAGTTTGTTCCGGCCTTCTATGACTGATAATGTACAGATAAACCTCATGCTTCATATCTTTCGATAACTCAGCAATATTCTGTAGAATACTCAAGTAGCTTCCGCTTTCTGACATCTCAAGTAGGCTTGTAAACTCGTCCCACATGATAAATAAGCCTGAGTATCCATGTTCGGATCTAAGAATTTGTTGAGTCTCGCCTAACCAGTTTTCAATATTGTCTTCGAAAGTTAGCTTGAAACCAGACACATTCTCCCATAGCTTCAATACTTTTGCATCATAATTCTCGAGTTTCTTTATCAGATCACTTGAACTGCTCACGACGCTTCTCAGCTCTTCATTACTCTCAATGGCCTTTTCCCAGTCAATCTTTAGTTTATTGTTTTGAATGTAGTTAATAGCTTCTGAGAACTCTGTCTCTCGGACCATATCAATACCTGAATTCTCTAGAGCTTTTACGACTGCTTTTTGTATTGTGAATGCAAAATCCCTTGAATCAGATATTCCGCTACTGCCTTTAATTACTACAGGGAATAGCCTCTTTCTATTTCGAAGGTCTAGCAGTCTTGATTTGAGTTGTATATTATTTGAAAAACGACTGGAAAGGAAATTCTCTATCAATGCTATCTCATCAGATAACAGGTGCTTAACTACTGATGACGCATGAGATTTTCCTGATCCATAAGAACCTATGATCCAAAATGATGTTCGATCTTTCGGGTTATTTGCATCAACCGAATCTATAACTGCTTTTAATATGGCTATAAAGCGTTCCGTGGGAACAAAAGTTTCCCAATAGCTTTCTGATTCATGAACCAAATCGAATGTATCAATGAATTTATCGTTTAGTGATAGAATATCTGAATATCTCATGACTACTTACTCCTAGAGAAATACCTATTCAATGCTGTGAATGGGTTGTAGTCCTTATTTAAATTTACATTATCGAGATTGGCAACAAGGTCAACTTTGACAAGATTACTGTCAAACTCTTGAATACCCCTGAGCACTTCGTTAAAGCTCGGCAAATGTAGCCCGAATATATTTATCGGACTACCAGTTGATTTTGGGTCGATTAACTCCCTAACTGTTAGGTAATACTTGTTATTCAACTCTGCGTATTTGTACAATGCATAAATCATTGTCGCAGTATAGATTTGCGGAAGTTTTCGCTTTGTGACCTTCACAAACGATCTGCCTTTCTTTTCGAGATCCCCTATTCGAAACTGACTTCCCAACGGACTGTTGTCAAACATGTTTAGTAACGCACTTAGCGGATTATTGAGTGTTGAACGAGCCATATTTGGATACTCAATCAATAGTAACTCAAGCAACTCGTTTTTCGTATAGGGATGATCAAATGGCAACGAAACATACCAGTTAACAATGGGAGAGTTATAATATAGATTCACCCATACTATTTGCCAGACTACATCGTTATTGTCACAATTACTTAATACCCCAACTAATTCAGTAGGCGAATTCCTATCAGTTAAGAGGTTTGCGTCCTTAAGCCATCTTTTGAAAGACGGTATTTGGTCCGACCCCAGAGTATTGGTTTCAAACCAATTATAGGGATCAGATAAAAACGATTTTACCCACATCTCTCTCATGCCAAACTTTTTGTAACGATCCAAACCAGTGGAACTCTGCTTCATTTTATTTTCTCCTGAAGGTAAGTGTAAAGACCGAGCAAGAATACAACCTTTATCTATCGACGTGCTACATTTGTGGCAATGCACACACTTCTCATTTATCAACAAAGAAGGCTTTAGCGATATTGCTTGTATTGGGCATTCAACTTCACAGAGACCGCAATGAACACAATATGTGGCCTTATTAATGATTTTTGTAAGTAATCCCCTAATCACAGGGTATTCATTAATGTTATCAGAAGTCAATGACAGAGTTGTGTCGTTAACTTGTGTAATAACGGCTTGAATATAAACACCTTGTACAAATATCTCAACTTCTGTCCTATCGGTTCTCTTTGTGACCGATAAATTGCCTAAAGTTTTCATCCACTCAAGCAGATTCTCTCTGGGACTTCTAAGGACCGCTTTATATGTTTCTGCGGAAATAACGATATCGTTAGACACACCAAGATTATCAACGCCCATTCCTCCAGAACGTCCAGCCCATGACCTGTTTGCAATATATGCCTTTATTTTATCTGGATCTGTCATACCACGTGATATGGCTAGCTTGTGTATGTGCTTAACAAATTTCTCGGTTTGTTTAGGAAAAAGTAACCCCAAATAGTAGTTTGCTGGCTTTGATGCAAAGGGGCAGACCGAACAACCAACCCGCCACATACCGTTTCTATATGCTTTATTGATTTCGATATTTCTCTGGATCAAGTATAGAAATACTTCAGTGGTGTTCCATTCAAAAATTGGTCTTGCATTTATCAAGTTTATATGTTTCACATCTGAAGCTACTCTGTTATATCTGTTCCTGCGACTACTTTCTTCTGCTCTAACTCCTTCAAATACAATGGTATTAGTCAAACTTTGTTTATCAACATGTTTTCTAAGGGTTTGGACAAATGGAACAGTTTTACAAACTGAGCAGCACCATCTAATTTTTTGGCTCGGAGGACCAAATAACTCCCACAATTTATCTGTATCTAATGAGGGATTAGCTGTAATAAAGCGAAATGCTGGGTATCTGGACCGATACGATTTAATAGTGTAGTCTACCGTATCTTCCACATATGGAATTTCCATACCCGTATCCGTATAAATCACAATGTAATCATCTGGGTTGATAACTCTAGAAACAAGGTCAAGAATAACCTGGGAGTCTTTCCCACCACTGAAAGCAACAGTCAATTGTGATGGACATTTACTGTAGTCTTTTTGAACTCGGCGAATAAACTCTAATGCTTCCCCAACAAGATTGTTCATTATATCGGCATTACTTCGAATTGTGTGGGCAAGATCAACTGGCTCTAAACGTCCATTATGAATAACTTCGATATCAGGTCTCTGATACAAATCACCACCTGTTACACGTGCGACTAGGATACCTTTATAGTAGTAATCCCTTCCTAAAGCCCATAACAGCGGTTCTCTTGTTTTTGGATAACTCCATTTATCAGCAAATCCCAATAAATCGAGTTCCTCAAAGAACACAGGTCTTGGTGATACACTCTCGTGATCAATCGTGTTTTCGAGAAGAATTATTGAGTTCTTCTTCTCATCCCATACTACTTTATACATCTATACAAATCGATCCTTCTTACTTCTCACCTTGCTTGAACCAAAGAAAAGAGATCCTCAAATATGGCAAGTAAATTCTAAATGACTAATCTTTCCTAGTTACCTAAGACAATGGGGCACATTAAAATAGGTCAAAATAGTACTTGACAAAAACACCTCGTATCTTTTTATTGCATAAGCAATTAACCAAATATCAAGAACGAGGTGTTAAGATGAATTTCCTAAGAATAGCCCAAATCAGTCAAGTGAAATCTTCAGATCTGATAGAGC
>Ga0208458_1002442_pt1 | contig 13659 bp, 9 predicted proteins | sample AD_UKC085_MetaG_FD_184432 | JGI IMG/M metagenome (GOLD analysis project Ga0208458, IMG submission 184432) | Active sludge microbial communities of municipal wastewater-treating anaerobic digesters from USA - AD_UKC085_MetaG (SPAdes) (version 2) | ecosystem: Engineered > Bioreactor > Anaerobic >... | reverse complement strand
GGGGAACAAAATATCTGGAAACGGGTGCTACAATTGGTAATTCTTTTGCTCTGCCTTCGCCTTTTGATCTTTATTGGAAAGGGGATTCCCAAACCCTGGGTAATCCGAATCTTAAAAGTGAAAAGGCAACGGGTTATCAGATTTGGATAAAAGGTAATATTCCTAAAGCAACGCTAAAAGCAACCTTTCACCAAAATAAGATTAGAAACCTTATACAATGGCGACAAGTTCAAATGTATGGTCCCGTTTGGAAACCTATGAATATTGGAAAAGCAATAGTTCGGAATCTGGAAGTGGAAGGTAATTGCCAACCGCTTAAAAAATTGGAACTTACCGCTTCCGCTGTTTTTACGAAAGCTAAGGATACTACTTATTATAATTTTGCAGATGCACCCAAACTTATGTATCGTCCTGAAGTTCTTTATTCTTTTGCCGTTGATTGGCAACCGGGGATTTTTCACTTTTGGACAAAATATAGCTACACCGGAAAACAATGGACTACCCCTGATAATTTGATAGACCCTATTTCTGCTTATGCTTTAGTAGATTGCGGAATAAGCTTTCTTTGGCAAAAAGTAACTGGCAAATTACCCCCGCACTCACTATTAAAAACCTTGGCAATGAAAACTATATGGTCCACGCTTATGTCCCTGAACCGGGCAGAACTTTTTATGCCACTTTGCAACTTAGCAGATAACTTTATTTACTAGCAACAGCTTTATAGCAACTGAGGGAGGTTTATGCATATAACTTATCGGACTCCCCTTTAATAATTTGATAATACACGAAATGATATATCTTTCCATAAATTATTTGAGTAGATTATCATATTTGGTAAAGCAGCTAATATAATTTTAGGGAAATGCAATTATAAAAAAGAGCTTGACTGGGATTGACAAGATGGAAACAATGTAAATTGTTGTTTGCCGCTGCTGGGATATTGAGAACCGAGGGATATTAGATGCCCTCTAAAAACCTGAGAAACAATAAAGTTGGACTGAACACCAACTTTTGGGACTCTATAGAGCGATTTGTTCTATGGAAGTATTAGTACATTAGTGAGGTAACCATAGCTCAATGAAAAATCAAATTGAAATTGACTTCAAAATTGATCCGGAGGTGGAAAATGTAAGAATGTTATCTAATCCGGAAGGGTATAAAGGGATTGCTGCTTTCCACAAGTATTGGGGTAAAAAACCTATTGAATGTCTGAATTTTATAATAGAGAAATTTACAAACCAAAATGACATTATTCTCGATCCCTTTGTAGGATCAGGTTTAATAGCTTTAGAGACATTAAAAAGGAATCGTAAATTCATAGGTATGGATATTAATCCGATATCTATAGAACTAACAACACTCATGGCAGAATTGCCTTCATATGAAAGAATAAAAGATGCAGTTTCCGAAATAGAGAAGAAGGTCAAAGACCAAATAAATTCTTGTTATCAAACTCAAAATAACTCAATTGCTACTCACTATCTATATAGTGGCAATGAGATACAATCAGTGTGGATAAAAGGGCATAAAAATCAAAGAATAGAGTTGAGCCCGGATAAGAATGATATAGAATTATTAGAAAAATTCAGAGAGTATAAAACTAAGAATATCGGCAATCCACAATTCTTTCAAAATAGCCGAATTAATACAGACAAGGCAATGACAATATACGATCTGTTTACGGCAAGAGCATTGTTCTGTATTGATACTTTAATTGATCAAATAAATAGATTTGAACCTGATATCCGAAGAGCATTATTGTTAGTTCTCACATCCTCCTCTGGTCAAATGTCAAAAATGGTATTTGCCATAGCGAATAGGGGGAAAAAATCAGGTTTAAGCAGTGACAAAATTGAGGTGGGTAGTTGGGCAATAGGATATTGGCGTTCTACTATCCATTTTGAGATTAATGTTTGGAATTGTTTTTTGAATAAAGCAAACAAACTTCTTAAATCCCTGAAATATATTGATAAAAACCCCTATGTGAATATCTCCAAAAGTTTGGAAGATATTTTTGATTCCGGCTCAAACCTTTTATTAATTTTAGGAGATACGAGAACTGAAATTAAGAGATTTAGGGATGATTCTATAGATTTGGTTATTACTGATCCACCTCATGGAGATAGGATTCCTTATTTAGAACTTAGCTCTATGTGGAATGCTATATTAAACGCTGAGCCACAGTATTCCAACGAAATCGTGGTATCTAATGCTAAAGAACGAGGAAAAAATCTAACGACCTATAATGAAATTATGGAAGAAGTAACAACCCAATTATTTAGAGTATTAAAACCCGATGGTATCCTTGCTCTTATTTTTAACTCAACTGACATAAAATACTGGGAATTTCTTATAAACACTTCTAAGCATAATGGTATAAGTTTTATTGGATGTTTTCCAATGAATTATTCGGCTTCTTCTATAGTTCAAGATAATAGAAGAGGCGCGTTAAAACAGGATTTTGTGCTGATATATATAAAATGTCCAACTGCAAATAGAGAATCTGTAATCAACGACCTATCAAGTATTCCAGGGTGGTCAAATTCCTATCCGGTTATAAGGAGTTAAAATTGGCAATTGAATATGAAAGAGCTAAAAATTTATTTGAGAATAACAGGATTAACGACTTGATCCTTGAAGATGGAGGACTTCGCTTCTTGAAGCTAAGATCAATGTCAAGAAAACCTAATCTGGTTGAGCTCTTCAGTTCTACAGGCATTGCATTACCACCACAGAGAGGTAGAAATGATTTATTACATATTGCCTATAATTCAAACATAGATGAAGCGCAAATTGAATCTGTAATTAAAAGTATCTATGTTTATGAAAGAGCTAATAGGATTGAAAAAGAAGAAGAGTTGATTGATGAGCTTTACAAACTACAATCCTTTGATTGGGGCGGATTATATCAGAATAATCTTGAAAAACTATAGTAAATGAATATGTTAAGAAAATCAGAAGTTATGATGTTCTCGAATCAAAAATAGAAGGTGAGTTGCTTTCACGCCTTAATGGATATGTTAAATGTTCATGGTATAATCACTGGACTTCTATCATAATTGAAGATATATTTAAGGATCACGCGTCAATATTACCTGCTGTTGGTCTTGTAAAAAAAATTGACTTCTTCTATAAAAATATCCCGCTCGATTTAAAAGTCACATATTTGCCTGAAGATTATGTGATAGAAAAACGAAAAAAAGCAGGACTTGAAAAAGAACTCCAAGTTCTTAAAAAGTGTGCTAAAGGTCTATCAATATCAATCCCAAAAGAAAAAAAAGAATCCAAATTGTTAGAGTTGCTATGGCGTAAGTTATCTGATCATCCAGATAATATAGCAAAAAGTAAAATTTTGGAACTCAATTCGTTTAGAGATATAATTATTTCTAATATTACTAGTAATCCAACTGATTTAATACGATGGTTTTATGAAAATCAGGGCACACGAAGATTTGACGCATCTAATCGGTTGTTCTTAGTTTTAGTGAATAAATCTGACTATTTCAATTCATGGGAATTGAAGCGAGCTAAACCATTACTGATGAATGGAATAAATGCTTTTTTAGATAGCAGAAACGAGAATCTTCTCAATGTTACCTTTAAATGGAAAGACACCGACTATAATGTTACTGCTGGAGTTATCATTCTTGTGCATGAATAATTTAGAATTATTTGAACTATTTTTGTGTGGACTGGGTATTATCATATTTATGAGTTTTGTTGTAACTTTAAACCCAGCTTCAGCTTTAAAAAGAAAGGGCAGAAAAATAAATATCCTGTTGGCTCGCCAATACAATCTCAAAATAAAAGAAACGGGCTAGTGTCCAAAGGAGAATAATGCAGTAATCTCTTTGCCCTAACACCAAGTTTCTCTTTTTTTAAGCTAAAGTATTACTAAATAAGGCGATTTATGAGTTGAGCTCCAAATGTTAATAAAAAAATGGGAAAGAAAGATGAAGAATAAGGTTGAGCCTGTCTATACTCATAGTTCGGATGGTTTTATTTAGAATTAAAGAACAAGGAGAAGTTTATGGACCAACCAAAGAAAAGAAATATAAGAAGGAAGAATTAGTTGTCTGTATCTTTTGAGTACTATACTAATTGCAATTCAGAGAACAAGATAAGGGAAAAAATGTATGGATAGGATTGGAGACATCCTAAAAAGGCTTTTACAATATGATTCTACACTTGACGGTTGGAAGCAAGGTTGCCGATTTTTTTTAAAACTTGACACAAATTAACAAAGTGGAAATAATGAAAATTGTTTTTTTGTCATTACATAGATTGTGAATAACGAGGGATTTCAAATGCCCTCAAATAACCTGAGAAACAATAAAGTTGGACTGAACACCAACTTTTGGGGTCTCAACATTGATAGTAGTAAAAAACAAGGATATTTACTAAAAAATAAGTTCCAGAGGAACTTGGAAGTTAAGTTATGAAGATTATTTTAAGTCGTAAGGGATTTGACGCAACCTATGGTGGCTTCCCGAGACCAGCACTTTAAGGAACTAAACAAGGAACCCATGCAGGCCAATCCAGTAGACTTTGGACTCACAAAAAGCGAAATCAAGGAACAACACTATACTCTCTTCCTGCTAAAGTCGAATGAGTTTGGGTCCTAGTTCAGAAGAATCAGAAACAGGTCATTGATTTAATCCAGAAAAGATAGAAGGAAGGAAAATATGCCAGACAAAGCGGAAAAAACATTACTGGTTGGTAATGGTATCAACAGAGTTTTTTGCGACTCAGATTACTCTTGGGAAAACTTGTTAAATGACTTGTCAAAACTAGGCTCATTTGGTAAAGGGAGCATTGATTTAAGCAATCCCTTTAAACCATTGCCCTTGGCTTTCGAAGAGATTCTTAAGTTAAAAAACAAAGATTATAAAAATGCTGTAAGAGAGTTGAAGAAGGGAACTGCTGAGATTTTTCAAAAGCTTCCTGTGAGAAAAGCACACAAGATGATAGTCATTTATGATAAATACCGGAACATCCTAACAACCAATTATGAATATACACTGGAGAAAGCATACGCAGAGATACGCTATCCAGATAAGAATTTCGAGGATGTATGTAAAAGCAAAATTAGTACAAATGAAAAGATTCACAGCCTTATGAGGAAATATGAGTTTGCTGATGAGCGTCTAACAGTCTGGCATATTCATGGTGAAATTAATCACACCAAGTATTTAAATGCGGAAAAGATCCTGCCCAGTAATTCAATCTTGATAGGATACAATCAATATGTTTCCTACCTTGATACCATCTACCGGTATTTCTTTACTGAAAAGAAGAACAATTATACAAAATACACATCTCTGCAGGAGAAGATGAATACATACAAGGATGACTCGAGTAGATTGAACATCGAAACTTGGATTGATTTCTTTTTCTTTAGAGATATAGATATCATTGGGCTGACACTGGACTTCTCAGAAATGCACCTTTGGTGGATACTCAATCGCCGATTTAGTCTGATCAAAGATTCAGATATATTCAGTGAGGATACTGATAAAAAAGCATCATTCAAACCCCAAAACAAGATCACATACTACTACCCCAAACTGAGTAAGAACTGCTTGGAAGAGAAGTGCTCGGATGCCCTAAATGATGTTAAGCAAAAAGCAATTTTGAATATGCTAGATGTGTTAGGTGTAATCACCAAAGCTGTAAAGTGTAAGTCCTACGAAGATTTTTACTCTCAGATATTTAGTAATAACGCAGTCACTTCGAAGTGAACATAAGCGATGATAGTTTGGCTAGACATTAGCATAATTACATATACCGTCAATTTCTTTGGGGATATGGAGAATAAATGGCGTATAAAGAATTAGATGAGGTATTAAGTAACTATCAAGATAGAATCATTGGCGTAAAATCGATTGACCCCCGTGAGGCAGTGTTAGAGCCAATTCCTTCAAGATGCCATTCTGCAATAAAACAGGGGCTGACAGCTCTGGGTATAAAAAAGTTGTATAGCCACCAAGCTAGAATGTTTAAAGAAGTTGACAAGGGCAAGAATGTTATAATTACGACTGGTACTTCCAGCGGGAAATCTCTGGCTTTTTATCTTCCCGTACTACAAAGGATAATTAATGATCCACTCGCAAGAGCACTGTTTGTTTATCCAACCAAAGCTCTTGCACAAGATCAGAAAGCAAATCTGGAAAAAATCCTGCATGCTATCAAATACAAACCTGAAATAATGGTTGGAGTATACGATGGAGACACTCCGCCTTCTGAACGAAAGAGAATCCGTGAACATGCAAATATAATCCTGACCAATCCGGACATGTTGAACGTTAGTTTTCTGCCAAATCATAACAGGCATGGATTCCAAGTTATTTTTCGTAATTTGGACTTTGTGGTCTTGGACGAGTTGCATGTTTACCGAGGAGCTTTCGGAACACATATGGCTTATCTGATGCGCAGGTTACTCCGCATCTGTGACTTCCAAGGAGTTTCTCCTCAATTTTTATGCAGTAGTGCCACCATAGCCAATCCTCTTGAACTAGCGCAAAATATCTGTTCTAAGCCATTTATCCTGATCGATGATGATGGCTCATTTCATTCAGGGAAGAAGCTGGTGTTTTGGCAGTGTCCTCTTTATAAAGATTCTATTAATGAAGTTACTAGCTTGATATCTGATCTAGTTGTTAATGATATTACTAGTATCACATTCTGCCAGAGCCGTCGCGATGTAGAGGTTGCGTCACGTGAGATCAGGGAAATTCTGGCGAAGCAGTACGGAAGCAGAAATATTCAAAAAAAAGTATCTGCCTACCGTTCTGGTCTTACTCCAACTGAACGAAGATCTATTGAACTCAATCTGCGCTCTGGAAAACTGAGGGGAGTGATCTCGACAAATGCGCTGGAACTGGGTATAGACATTGGATCACTGGATGTTGTTGTAATGGCTGGATTCCCTGGAACTAAAGCTAGTTTCTGGCAGCAAGCGGGAAGAGCGGGAAGAAGGTCCGGAAATGCATGGATAGTAATTATTCTATCCAATAGGCCGATAGAACACTACATTGCTCAAGACATTAGTTGGCTAACAGAATCCAGTGTGGAAAACGCTATAGTGGATATTAGCAATATTTTTATTCAATTGGCTCATATCCGGGCTGCAGCAAATGAATTACCGCTATCAACAATCGACATCAAATACTTTCATGATCTTGGAGTGATAGTTCCAAAACTTGTTGAGACTGGTGAGCTTGCACGAGAAAGTGATCAATTCCTATGGGCTCAACAAAACAACACTAATCCTGCAATGGAGATCAGTTTACGCAACATTGGCAACGAGAGTATCGATGTTGTGGATAGCCAGAGTGAAAAGACAATTACATCCACTGATCTGATCACCGCAAAGTATGAGCTGTTTCCAGGCGCGATCTACCTCCATGAAGGAGTGCAGTATAAGGTGCTGGCCTTAGATTTTGAAGCAAAACAAGCTCGATTGACCAAAGTTAATAGCAACCACTACACTGTGCCTTTTGTCAATACTTCGGTCAAAATACTTGGAACAGTAAATAATAAACAAGTGTTTAGATGCCAAGCTGCTTGGGGTGATGTCAAAGTAAATGCCCTAATCAATGCTTACAAAAAAATCGCATATTTCACCCATGAGAATCTTGGCTTTGAGGAATTGGATAGTATTCTGAATGTAGAATTAGATACAGAGGGTATCTGGCTTGTGTTACCTGATAACCTTCAAGCTTTACCAACACGACTTGGATATGGTGAAGAAACTCCTGTAAATAGAGATACCAAGTATGACATTGATGGGATGGTTTTTGCCCTCGTAAATGCAGCATCGATCAGAACAATGGCTTCATCTATTGACATCTGTGGAACAATATTTGGGCTCGATAAATCCCTGAAAACTGCCCTATTGATCTATGATAAATACAATGGGGGTCTTGGATTTGCCCAGAAGATCTACGAAGTGATGGAAGAAGTTATTTTGGATTCAATCAAAATAGTAGAATCATGTCCTTGTAAACAGGGTTGTCCTTCATGTGTTGGACATATGAAAATTGATAAGAACATCGTTTTATGGGCACTGCACAATTTGATAGAGGAGTCTCCCATGCCAGAACATCTTGAGATAATACCTCAAGTTCCGCCTCTACGTGCTAAGCCAATTGTCCGGATCAAGTACAAATTGGAGTGGATCAAAGAGCATTGGAGCGAATACATCAATAGTTTCAAGTTTAGTAATCCCGATACTTATCAATTTCTGATGCTCGTACAAAATTTATCCATTCTAGAAAGTACGGTTCGATTAGTTGCCTGTAAGTCCAATATCTATTTTTTACCAGATTACAAAGAATATTTATTGACAGTCAAAGAAGATATCCATAAATCGATTCATGAGCAAGTCGATGTTATTATTGACCTAGTGGATGATCCTGAGCTTCAAGTAAAGAAAGCAAAACTAGACCGGTATTTGGATAAAAGTTCTGACATCCACTGCAACAGCGAAGATACGCACGAAGTAATCACAAAACCTACTGATACTTATGATGTTCTCGGGAAATCTCAACAGCTTGAGATTAATGATGTAACACACAATGAAACTGAAGAACTAGATACAGATATCACTAATTTGCTTATCAAATGCTTAAAGTATGATGATTACGAACATGTACTAAAGTTACCGAACAAAGTCTTGTTATCCATACTTTCTGATAGACCGGGAAACATGGCTATCGTCAATATCCGTAACCGAGAAAACTATCAGAAGATGCTTATGTATATCGTTAGAATGCACAGCTCAACTAATGTCCGGTGTGCAGTACTATCCCTTGTTGAAGATGAAGCGTTCATTGTTAAAATAGCTTTTGAAAATCTCGACGCTAGTATTCGCCAAACAGCGGCTGATATGATCGTCGAACCACAATTGCTTCTAAAGATAGCATTAACCGACAGAAGCAGTAATATACGGACGTCTGTGGTGGCGAGAATCACTGATCCAGGATTGTTGGAGCAGATAGTCCTATGCAGTAGTGAACAAGACACAGTTAAGCAAGCGATCAGTTTAATCGATGATATTGGTATATTAACTAGATTGGCTGCAGACAGTAAACTTATTTCTACTAGAAACAAGGTTCTATCAAGAGTGAATAGACTGAGAAAAAGGATAGAAAAAGAAGAGAGGGCAGCAGACAATGAGAGAAAAAAGCAAAAACCTCAAAAACAGCAACAAAAATTTAATATGTGGTTTGAGGAAAGTGAATTAGTCAAACCAATACGTCAAACTGCTAAAAGTCGTGAAAAACATAAAACACCTTGGGAAGCATTGCGAGATAAGTATCAAGAGGAATTAGCAGATGCTAAGTTTGAACGCCCTCAAGTGAATCCAGATTTGTTCAAGAATAAGAAGGATCTAAACAGACTAATTATGTCCATTTTAGTGGAAGAAGATTCGTGGGAAAAGGAACAAGATATCTTTACACTTGTTGGATTAAAAAAAATTCGGTTTAAACTCAACGGAAAAAAATCTATCTCAAACATAATGTATGAGGTGGAGTCAATATTTAAACACATAGTCCTTAGTTCAAGAAGCTTGAAATCCAAGCTTACCGCTATCCGTGGTATTGAGGATCAACAATTTTTAAAATATCTGCTCTTTTCTGGAGCAGATAAAAACTATCGTTTAGCTGCAATACAGAATTTAGACGATCAGTATCTATTGGAACAATTATCAAAAATTGATCGTAGTAAAGTTGTCCGAGAGCAAGCTTATCAAAGGTTGTTGGATCTCAAATGGGCTGCAACCATAAAATATAGAACTGACAAAAGCCTGGAAGACTTTCTCAAAGAGTCCTACCTTGTTTTTGTCGATACAGAAACAACTGGATTGACCCCGGTCGATCGGATATGCCAGATTGCTCTGGTAAAGTTTAGTTCGACTGGGACTGAGACATATGCAGATTATTGCAATCCACATGTTCCAGTAAATCCCTTTGCTTATGATGTTCATGGCCTCTCAGACTCATTCCTTAAGAAACAGAAAGATTTTAAAAAAACACTAACCTACAAAAAGCTGAATGAGTTTATCGCTGAAAAATGCGTTTTCGTTTTTCACAATGCCCCATTCGACCTACGTTTCATCGGTTACGAGGGTGTTAAAATTAATAACACTATCGTGGATACTATGAAAATAGTCAGTCAGATGAAGTGTTTCCCTGATAATAAGCTGGGCACGGCATTGCAATTCTTAAAGAGAGTGTTTAGTGATCTGGAGCTTAAGCAACATGATGCTCTAGGCGATGCATTGACCACTCTGCATTTATTGAAGTGGCTGTACAACGCATATCCATGTCACGTTGGCAGAATCATCTCCCAAGGGGGCAATTATTCAGAGTCTGTGCACACAGAATCACCCGCTACTAAACGAACCCACCGAAAGAAAAGTAGAAAGCATCTAAGTAAAGTAATCAGCAAACAAGCTGAAGTATATGACATTGAATTTTTCATTGACAACGAAGATTTTTAAAATTTTTAGGTATAATAAAACGTTCAATTGTATATTGAATAACTAGGAGGGAATAGCTTCAATATGCAATAATCCTGACATAATTGGCAATTATTGGAGATCTTATATGCAGAAATCTTGTTACAGAGCACCTAAATGTGTTTTGTAAAGTATGAGCAAGGATATCCTACGATGTGACAGTTTGCAGATTTCGCTGCACAATTTGCATTTTCGATGTCAAGTTGCAAAGCATTTACTACTTTAGTATAAACTGCATATAGGATAGAAGTTCCGGTATTTGCCTTTAATTGAGAGCGTAAATCAAATGTTAATCTAGCCTTACTGTTAAACGATAGATTAATAGCTTTAGGTAAGGAACATAGAAGACAACAGTATTAGGATTATTATAAAAAGAACTTGACTTGGATTGATAAAATGGACAAAATGCAAATTGTTGTTTGCTCTTACCAGAATTGTGAGAACCGAGGGATATTAAATACCCTAAAATAACCAGAGAAACAATAAGTTGGAATTTACACCAACATTTAGGACTCAACTCCTGAAAGTGTTTTCATAACTACAATAGTCAGAGTATGCTAATATGTTAAATTATTGAAATTATATTGAATTTTGTATGAATATAATGTATTTGGAGGATAAAAGATGAAGATTACTAAGCAGATAGGTAAATTCTGGTTGCCTGACTCTCCATGGCATAGAGTTTACGGAGAATTCGAATTAATTAAGGAAACTCTTGGAAGATTGCTACTATTTGATGTTATTGATACATTTGTTTCAAAAGCTGCATATTTTAATGAGCATTTTCAACTTATGCAGCATCCTCTAATAATAGGCAAGTTAAAAGATGGCACAGGTATTGCTCTTCTCCAATCAAGCTTTAGATCTATATCATTAAATGGTTATTATGAATACAATATAGATATAACCGTATTTACAGGACCTATATTGATAAGATCTGTAGAAGATTTGGTATTTAATAAGATTTCATTTTCATTCGATCAATTACATCAATACTTAGGTATCTGCATTAGAGAGCGAGATTATCAACAAGACCCTCAGAGCATTTCAGTTAAATATACTCCTTCGAAAGAAACATTTAAAATATGCGATTCCTTAGAATGTAGTTTCAATTATATTTATGATTATTCATTCTCTTCATCTCTGTCCACTACTCAAATATCTTCAGTTACTTTGATAGAATTAGAATCAATCTCATCTAATAGCATTCGAAATTGGTTAGATATCATTGATAAAAATATTGGTGCATTCTTTTCTATAGCTATTGGAAAATATCTATGTCCTATTAGGATAAAGGCAATTTTTGAGTTTGAATCCAAGCTCTTTAAGTTTAATATTTTTTACAGGTTATTTAATAATCACAATGAGTTATCGCATAATAAGAGACAAAGTTTACAAAATATGATGCCCGATTTAAAGGACTATCTTGCAGCATTCTATAACTTTTCTACACATTATCCACTGATTATAGATAATTATTTAACTCTTTACAAGTTTGATGCTATCCTTGAGTATAAATTTCTATCAGCAGTGTATTCTGTAGAATCGTATTCAAGATATATCAACCAAGATCATTACTTCTTCTCTCCAGAAGAATTTGAAAGTAATTATTACAATCCCTTAACCACATACATTAAAAGCAAATTTTCGGACCCAACAAATAGTGATTATATTAACAGATTAATTAATTCTATTAAATTCTCTAATGAGCTTTCTCTCAGAGCGCTCCTAACGCAAATATTTAATGAAAATAAGGATATTATTGATCAAATATTTAGCGTTAATATAGATGACCTTATAGCCAAGATTGTTGATACTCGAAACTGGTATACTCATTTTACAAAAGAAAATGAAAAGTCGGCTGCAAAGGGATATGAATTGTTTGAATTGTATATTAAAATAAAGGTCTTATTTGAAATATGTCTATTTAAACAGCTCAAGATGCAAAAAGAAATAATTGTTCAAACAATAAAGAACACATATTTGTTGGATTAATACAACATTTATATTTGTAGGCAATAAATAGTGATTATATTATCTTGGGATATTGGAAAAAGCAAGAGGAATATCATAGAGCTTCAAAAGAAATGTCTTGATGCTCAGATATTAGAAGAAATTGAGCGGATGAGAGATACTTTACCTGATGGAGTCATAGTTCGTAAACCTATTAATTCTGTTTTATTTTCCGCTTCTAAAATCGTGAATTTTACGAGAGGCTAACGCCACCATCGCTATCAATGTTTTGCCCTTCAGGACTTAAAAGAGGAAAAAAATATCAACAACTTATATTACCTGTTATAAAAACGGGGATGGATCTGGACAAACAACAATTTACTTGACACGAGTGGTGTTTGATAAAAAAGAGAAAATATAAGAAAAGAGAAGAAATGATGAAAAAGAAATATTGCATAATCCCGGGTTTGGCAGTTATCCTGTTATTGCTTTCCGCTTGTGAATCCGGAGGGAAGCTGCAGATTTTTAATCATTGTTCTTATCCCGCTTATATTAGAGTGGAAAATATGGACCAGAAGACAATTCCTGCAGGGGAATCTGTTTCCTATAATATAGATACCGACACGCAAAATATATTTACCGGGGAAGTGAAAAAGAAACTAAAAATATGGATGGTAGGGGAAACATACAGTATATTTGATGAGGGGCAGAATATTTACACTGACTCAACCTGGATTGAAGTGAAAGCAGGAAAGACATACAGTATTTACCTTAATCCCAATCGTGCCAGCGTGAAGATTGTAAACAACTCCACTCAGATAATCACCCAAGCGGAAATTTGGCAACATAGTCCTTTAACTTATTATCAAGTAGGCATTATGTATAATATTTTACCTGGAGAAAGTAGATTTTTACGGGTGGACTATGGAACGGATTATTACTATCAGGTGGAATTATACCTTCAGGATGAATCCCATTACACTTTTGTAGATGGTGAAGAAATTTTAGGCGTAGATGAGCAATATTTAGTTACTTTTAATGGCGAATAAAGCAAGCGGGCAAACTTGCAGGGCAAAATAAAAGGACAAGGAGTAATAATGAAAAGGATCTACCTGGGCTTAATCCTAATCTGCTGTATTCTTAATTTAGGTGCAATCATTCCTCCGGAATACGCAAGTTAT
>Ga0208458_1002438_pt1 | contig 13675 bp, 15 predicted proteins | sample AD_UKC085_MetaG_FD_184432 | JGI IMG/M metagenome (GOLD analysis project Ga0208458, IMG submission 184432) | Active sludge microbial communities of municipal wastewater-treating anaerobic digesters from USA - AD_UKC085_MetaG (SPAdes) (version 2) | ecosystem: Engineered > Bioreactor > Anaerobic >... | reverse complement strand
GGATGGATCACCGCCACGCTCTTGGTGTAAACCGGCACCTTATGGATCAGGTCCGCAGCCTTCTGGGCAGAGACGCAGTGCCTGGAGTCTTCGATCTCCACCACAAATCCCACAGCATCCGCTCCTGCCTGAATGGCACTGGCCAGATCGTCGCTATTCATAATTCCGCAGATCTTGACCCTGGTCATAAGAAGCGCTCCAGCTTCTCAGGCTCTCCACTTGCCTTAACCATCCTCTGCAGGGTCGTTAAGGCCTCTCCGGAATCGATGGCCTCTTCGGCCATGTTCGCCCCCTTCTTCAGTGTGGTTGCGAGGCCGGATACATAGACCGCCGCCCCGGAGTTGATGACGATGATATCCCTGGCCGGGGAGATCTCTCCTCTCAATACCTCGACCAACCGGCGAGCGTTCTCATCGGGCATACCGCCGGCAATATCGGAGCTTTTGGCCTGGGGGTAGCCCAGATCCTCTGGCCGCAGGGTGTAGTTCTTCACCGATCCGTCCTTCAGCTCAGAGACGCGGGTCTCACCGGTGTTGGTGATCTCGTCCATGCCCTCGCCGTTCACCACCATCGCCCTCTTCGACCCCAGCATTTGCAGCACCCGTGCCAGCTTCTCGCACAGGGCCGGATCGTAGACTCCCATCACCTGCGCCGTTGCCCCGGCAGGATTGGTGAGAGGCCCCAGGATATTGAAGACGGTGCGAATGCCCAATTCACGTCTCACCGGGCCCACCCGCTTCATGGCGGGGTGGAATGCCGGCGCCAGCATGAATCCTATCCCCACCTCCTGAATCAGAGACTGGACCTCTGCCGGGTCGGAGCTGATCCGCACCCCCAGAGCGTCCAGGACGTTGGCGCTGCCGCACTTCGAGCTGATGGCATAGTTGCCGTGCTTGGCCACGGGCACGCCGCAGGCGGCGGTGACTATGGCCGCGGCGGTGCTCACATTGATGGTGTTCGAGCCGTCTCCTCCTGTGCCGCAGGTATCGACCAGCGTGCCATTGACTGAGGGCTCTATGCGGATGGCAGACTCTCTCATCTTCTTGGCAAATCCCGCGATCTCGGATACTGATTCGCCCTTTCTTCGCAGTGCGACCAGAACCGCTCCGATCATGGCATCAGATGCCTTATTGAAGATCTCGTCCATCAGGGCCTCAGACTCCTCCAGGGAGAGGTCCTGCCCTTCCATGATCTTTTGAAGATAACTCAAATGAATCACCAGATCGATTAATGTACAACTTTGTACTTTACTGAGTAAAAACGTACATTATATTTATAGATTATGCATTGCTGGCCTTATGGAGCGTTGAGGCTCAAAGATACTATGAGGCTATAAGGCACAGGGATACCATCAGCTCTAAGAGGGAAATTACTATGACCGGCGGAGAATTATTAGAGGAGACAAAGAGGCGATTCATTCAGCTGCTCAAGTTCCAGGGCGATGGGGTATATCGCCGGGAGCTGCAAAGCGAGGTGGTCATCAGCCGGCCGCTCAGCGCTCTGGAGGCCATCGGAGATCCGGGAAGGGACGATTTTCCCATAATCAGAGGGAAGGAGGTTCTTATGCAGGCTACCTTCAAGGGAGTTGCCGGACAGGCGTTCACTGCTGCGAGTGGGGATTTCCAGGGAACTCTAGGAGATGTCCTGGCCCTGCCGTTGGATGAGAACTTCGGGCGGGCGGTCTTTGTTGCCACCATGAATGCTGCTCTCAGATGTCTGGGCAAGATCGAGAAGAGCGTCCACTGCCGGGATGATGGCCCGAAGAGGTGCTCCACTCTGGCAGTGGACTGGCTGAGAGATCAGCAATGGGAGAAAGTGGGGCTGGTGGGCCTGCAGCCCGCCATTCTGGAGGCTTTGGTCAAGGCCTTCGGCAGGGAAAGGGTGATGGTCTCGGACCTGGCAGAGGCGGGCAGCGAGCGCTGTGGGATCAGGGTGCTGGACGGCCTGAAATCCCCGGAGATATTCGAGCAGTGCCAGATCATCCTGATCACCGGATCGACCATTGTGAACGGCACCATCGACGATCTCCTGGAGCAGGCAGCTGAGCATAACAGAAGGGTGGTGCTCTTCGGAGTGACCATAGCAGGAGCCGCATACCTGATGGGGCTGGAGAGCTGGTGCGCCTGCTCGACCTGAGGGCATTTGAGGGGTGATGAGCACGATCAGTCAGCCTGGTCTTTAAAAACGCCAAACCAAAAAATACTAGATTTGAATATAAGCTAAATTATTTGCATTCAGGAGAGATCAGACCTGCCAGGAGAATAGACAATATATAGCTGATGATCTCAGATCGTCATTCCGGTCTTTTGCTCGCTCTGGTCCCCGGATATGCCCTTCGCTGGTGGGGATGATTCACGACTCATCTTCCGGGAATCGTTCTCTTCTTCCAGGTCGGACAAATCTGCTCCGCACATCGCTGGATCTCTTCTCCGCCGCTATAAATAGTCCGCAGATGCCAAAAACTGCCTTCCAAGGGCAGCAAAGCAAGCAATCGCCTGGCTGACAAAGGCATAGCAGAAGCAGCATAACGACAACCGTAGCAGACAGTTGCATAGCAGGAAAAGAAAGTGGTTGATCCCGCCACCGCAAGACCTATTATCCAAAGGATAAATTCAGACATTGTATGTCCAATCTCAATGTGGCGATCCTGGGCGCCCCTGAATATGGCAAGGAGCTAGGAAAGAAGGGCACCGTCAGCGATCTTACCTTTTACAATCTGAAGAAAGGGGAGAATACCGTCACCCTCATCGAGCCGAGCAGATACCCGGAGAGGATAGCCCCCCTATTTTATGCCGTCTCCATGTCCCAGAAGACCCTATTGATTGTGGATCAAATGGATCCCGCCTTTGGGGAGACGGTTCTCATGCTAGACTCTCTGGGCAAGAACGAAGGCATGGTGATCTTGAGAAACTTCATCAGCAGGGACCAGATCAGCCCTTTCATCAAAGGCACTGTGGTAGATGGATACGAATTTCTGGATGATGATAAAAACGCCCTGCGTGAGAAGCTCCTGGACTATGCTGCGAAGATCGAGACCCGCTTCGACTCTCCAACCGGGACGATGCCTGTCGACCACTTCTTCAATGTGCGGGGCATAGGAACAGTGGTCCTGGGATCTGTGGCTGAGGGAACACTGAAAAAGCATGATGAGTTGATGGTCCTCCCTGGAGACAAAACCGCACTCATCAGGTCGATTCAGAAGCATGATGAGGACTTCGATGTGGCCGGAGTGGGAGAGAGAACTGGGATCGCCCTCAAAGGGGTCGATGTGGAAGATCTGGACCGGGGAACCATCCTCACCAATGATAAATCGATCAAGAAGGTCTCAGAGCTCTCAGCCATGGCCCGGATAGTCAAGTACTGGCCAAGTCCCCTCAAAGAGGGAATGGTGCTTCACATCGGCCACTGGATGCAGTTCGTCCCGGCCAGAGTGCAGGAGGTCTTGCCGGAGGCTGACTGGCACCGAGCAGAGCTGAAACTGAAGCTGGACAAGATGCTCATCTTCCGGCCGGGCGCAAAGGCGGTTCTGACCTATCCTGAGGGTGGAAAGCTCAGAGTGGTGGGAACAATCGACCTCCCCTGAAGGCCAAAAGCTAGTCCTCCGAGGACGAGGAACTGATCTCCTGCCAGTGTTTTCCCCTGGGCGGAGCCAGCCTCAATGCCTCTTCCCGCTCGGCATTCATCAGCCCGTCCAGCCAGTCGTTGAGCTTCTTGCCGGTGTTATGGGCTGCCCAGTACGACTGGAGCCTGACATGCTGGTCGCAGCGGTGGTTGAGGCTTATGCCGCGCTGGCAGATGGGCCCGCCGCACGGCCCATGGCCCTTGAGGTCGCATTCCGAAGAATTCATCTCTTTCACGGGCTGCCCGGAGGTTTATCTAGATTATCCCGGATTTCCTCAAAACTGAATCCACTCTCCCATCAGACCGACGAATCGAGACATTCCAGGTGGAACGACTCCATCAGCACCTCATGATCGGTCTTGCCGCATACGAAAGTCCGTCGCGACTTGATCTCATTCATCACCACTTTGGCCGGTGCAAAGACATTATGGTCCACCTTGAAGAAATCAAAACCAGCTGCCTTGAATGTCTGGTAGAAAGGCGCTCCCCAGTCCCGGGATGCCGAGGAAGGCATGCCCTTCAGATACCTCTGCAGCTCTTCAGTATCCTCATAGAGGAGGGTGTAATAGGTCTCTCCGCCGTAGATTATGGCATCATTGGAGGAGCCCATGCAATTGGTCGCGTCTCCGGTGATGGGCGAGATGGGCGCTCTCCCCCAGCCGCTCTTGATGGTGTTTATGTCAAAGCCCATGGTGAAAAGCTTGTGCAGGCCGGTCTCCACCACCCGCGCTGATACCTGCACCAGGCCGGCCACGGAGTCCGTGGGGGCAATGGCAATTCTAAGGTCAGCGGGATCGATTCCACACTTCTGGGCAATCGATGCCGAAACCTTCTCATCCGGCAGCTTGTTCGACTCTAAGACGATGACCCCGATATCAGAGAACTCCTCAAATCCTATCTTCTCATATAGATCCCTGGTTTTTCCCGCCAGAACCCTTGCCGGGCCGCTACCCATGGCGAAGTACTTGTCTGCCTTGATCTGCCACATGGCGCATTGGGAGGCCATACAGGATACCGCCGGATAGTCCGTGGCCACCTGCACTCCTGGTAGAAGAACTCCGCCTATATCGCAGGGAGCGAGCTGAATGTCGGCCAGGTCGCTCATGCACAGGCGGGAGAGGTAGATGCCGGCTCCAATCCCGCCCTGAGCCTTCACTCCTGCATCTATGACCACTGTGCCGTTCTCAAGCTCATTGACCTCTATTTGCAGCTCATCTCCATAGTCGAGCATCTCCTCGAAGACCTCGAAACCCATCTCATTGATTCCCATCAAGAGGAACACCTTTCCCTATCGAGAGGGCCATTGTCCATAAAAGTCTATCGACCTCAAAGGGTAATCATCGACTTGGCGACGGAGCCTAATGAGAATGTTGTCCTGGCCTTGGTGCTGCCCACCTGGGCGCCTTCACTGGCGGTAAGGCCGCTGCCGACGACAAAAGTCGGTTTCGCTGTCAAGCCGAGCATTATTGGCTGGGCCTGTTCAGTCTCCATCTTGCCGAGGGTACTGGTTGCTGGTACTGTTGTCTGGGCGGTCTCAACTGTGGCTGCTACCGTCTCATTCACCGCGGGCATGGCATCAACCACAGCTGGAATGGTCTCGTTCTCAACAGCTACTGTATCATTTAAGGGACTGATCTGTACAGGAAGGAGGACAGTCTCATTCTGCAGCTCTACCGTCTCGTTTGCACTCGCATTGATAGTCTGATTGGCGGATAGATTTATGGTTGTATTGTTTAATGTAGTGTTGTTCAGCGTAGTGTTGTTCAGAAGGGTGGCGTTCAGGGAGTTATCCTGGGCAGAGACAGCCAGGACCGCAGTCATCAGCAGCAGGAGGACGCCTGCAAAATATATTAATTGTCTACTCATATAATACCTCGGCCTCCTTTCAAGCCTCTAAGCTTATCAATTTTGCCCATCAAAATGATATCGATGCCCTTCAATTCTCTCTGGAGATCTGATTGACATTGCCATCATCCTCGCCCATTTCGCAGAGGTCGCTGGCAACAAAGCCGTCATCCTTTCGCCTCATCTCGCATACGATCTTCCCATCCACGATCCTCAATATGCGATCAGTCTTCTCCGCCAGGGTCATGTCATGGGTCACCAGGATGAATGTCTGGTTGATCTTCTGGTTCAGCTCTCGGAGCAGATTGTATATGAGCTCAGAGGATTTGGTGTCCAGGTTTCCAGTCAGCTCATCGCCTATGACGATGGAGGGATTATTGGCCAGGGCCCGGGCAACTGCTACCCGCTGGTTCTGGCCGCCGGATAGCTGATTGGGTCGGCTGTGCAATCGGTCCCCCAGGCCGACGGCTCTGAGCAGCTCCTCCCCCCGCTTATGGGCCTCGGTCTTGCTCTTATTGGCGATGAGCATGGGCATCATCACATTCTCCACTGCGGTGAACTCCGGGATCAGATGATGGTACTGAAAGACGAATCCAAGCTCCTGGTTTCGCAGGCGGGCGCGTTCATCCGGGCTGGCTCGACTGACATCGATCCCCTTGAGGAAGATATGGCCGGAGCTCGGGGTATCCAAGAGGCCGATCATATTGAGCAAGGTGCTTTTGCCGCTGCCGCTTGGGCCGACGATGGCCACGAACTCTCCTGCCTTGATCCTCACGCTCACCCCGTCCAGGGCACGGACCTCCACTCCGTTTCCATAGATCTTGGATAGATCCTTCAGCACAATTATGTCATCATCCCTGTTATTCACTGCCAATCGCCTCCACCGGGTCGAGCTGTGCCGCTGAGTATGCTGGATAGAGCCCGGAGACGAAGCAGAGGGACAGGGCGAAGGCAAGAGCTATGATGAGCATGTTCTCCAGCAAGGATATCATCAGTATGGAGCGCCTTTTCGACCCCATGGTCATTAGTATGCCTATCTCCCGTCTCCGTTTGCTCACCACCATTATCGTCGTATTGGCTATGACGAAGGCTGATATTAAAAGGATGAACATGTAGAAGAGAATGTTGGTGACTCCCTGGTTTCCCACGAACCTGGCTATCTCTCGGCTGAAGTCCTGCCAGCTGGTGGCCTCGTACCGGCTAATATCATTTAGCCCTTAAGAAAGATCGCTTCTATCTGGGATCGAACCAGATCCTTTCCTCTCACCCGCATCTTCCAGCAGTTGCTCTCGATCGAGGCGGGGACCAGCCGGCAGAATAGCTCACTGGTCTCAGATTCCGTGAAGTAATGGGTGATTACCCCTGCCCCCCGCAAGAATGTAGCCTCTTCCACCTCCTGGCCTTCGCCCATACGCATATCGAGCCATCCAAACTCCCGAAAGAACAGCTTTCCACCGGATTTGAGCACCCTCGAAACCTCGCTGGCCAGGGCCCTGCGCCCCGGCAGGAAGAGGTGGCCGGCCACATGGTAGGCGAATACACCCTCGAAGCTCTCACTTTTGAATGGAAGTCTTTCAGCATTGGCCAGGATCAGATCAGATTGGGGATGGGATCCACTGCATAGGTGCAGGGCAGGAAGAGATATGTCCAGGGCAGCGATCCTCCAGCCACTAGGCATAGCGGAGAGGGTCTTGCCGTCTCCGCAGCCCAGCTCCAGGACACGGGTACCAGCGAGCAGATCGGGCAGGTTGCGGACTCCGCCTCCCCAGAGCCGACCCCGGGTAGAGTAGTCACTATCCCAGGACTTCATGGTCATGTTCATAAAAAACAGATTTTATAGGCGCTATGTGCCTGATTGGCCAGCGCCTATCCTTTTTAATATGTAACCGATCTTATCTTGCTGCTTTGGCCACGCGCTCCACGCTGTCCTTATGGTTTATGGCGTAGCTCTTAACATCGCGGTTAGCAGCAGCGATGATCTCATCGGCCAGGGCCGCCTCTGCAGTCTTGGTCTTCTTGAATGAGGCAGCGTGAGCCCCCTTGGCGATAAACATCAGGGCGGTGTCCACCCTTCTCTGAGGGGCGGTGTCCACTGCTTTGGGCACGGTAATGCCTCCGTACTTGAGACGCACGACCTCTTCCCGCGGCCCGGCGTTGGCAATGGCCTGGCCCAGAACGGTAAGGGGATTCTCCTTGGTCCTCTTGGCGATGATGTCAAAGGCCCCTTCCACTATGGCATAAGCCTTGAGCTTCTTGCCGGTGTTCTTCTCCTTGCGCATCATCTTATTGACCAGACGCTCGACGATATGCTGCTCAGACTTCTTGAACTGCTGCTTTGCATGCTTTCCGCCGGAGTGCATGACCGCTTTTGGCGCAAGGTTCATGTATCCTCTCACTCCGGGATCCAGGACCTCTGTCTCAATACTCTCCCATTTGCCGAATACCTTCATGTCGATCACCTCACCGGCTTCTCTTTCCTGCCCCGCACAAGCTCTTGCAGGGATACGTTATTGACAGCGATGACCTTGAATCTGACTCCAGGGATATCTCCCATGGATCGGCCCTGACGTCCGCCGATGCGGTCTACCAGGACCTCATCGTGCTCATCTATAAATCCGATGGCTCCATCGCCCGGGGCAAAAGCCGTAACCTGACGGCCGTTTTTAATGAGCTGAATGCGCACTGCCTTTCTTATGGCCGAGTTGGGCTGTTTGGCCTCAATTCCGACCTTCTCCAGGACAATACCCCTTCCCATGGGCGCTCCACCCAGGGGGTCAGCCTTTATCTTGCTCCCTGACATCCTGCGGATAAACTTGGGATGGCTCCACCTCATTGTCTTCCTATCACTCTCCAGTTTCCTGGCTGCATAGATTCCATTTCCCATTCATTTCACCTTGAATAAATCATCGTCATTGAATTATGATATCATCAACGCCATGGTGCCTCTGTGCAAGCATCTTGGCTTTGAGTATATTACGACCATCCCTGCCGATGGCAATGCCCTTGTCCTTATTTGCTACCTCTACATAAGCCAATCGCTTACTATTCTTGTTCACGACCATGACGTTCTTGATGGCCGCGGGCTGGAAGAGGTTTTCCAGGAACTCTTTAACGTCCTCGCTATACTCCACGATTTCTATCTGCTTGCCGACCGATTTCTTGACCCGGTTGATGTTCGAGCCTTTTCGGCCTATGGCGGCGCCCATATCTCCTTTCTTGATGACGAAGATGATCCTCTCGTTCTCCTCGTCTACCACACAGTCCCTTGCCATGCCTCCCGTGAGGCTCTCAAACAGAGCTATATATCTTATTCCTTCTGTGGTGAGCTTGAACTCACTCATGCCTCAACACCCCGGATCTCACGCTGCAGTGCCATTATCTCCGAGTCGCCTGGCTCGATGATGGCCAATGCAGCCACGGAGAAAGGTTTGCCGCAGGCAGATCCGAGGTCCTTGCCCATTCCCTGATAACCGTAGACCGGCAGGTCCATGGTCTCCAGCTGCATCCGCACGTCTGCAGGGCAGTCGAGGGCATAAACTATGAGCTTTGCCTGTCCGCCAAGTCCTGCTTCAATGGTCCTATTCGATCCTAGCATCACATTTCCAGTTCTGATGGAACTTCTTAACGCTCTATCTACATTGATCATCGTTATTACCTCTTGCTTGCTACCAGCTTCACGTCTCCGGTGCCGAGCTGTATCGGCTGGCCCACGATGACGTTTTCCGTAACACCCTTGAGATCGTCTACATCTCCTCTCACGGCAGCATCCAGGATGTGATTGACAGTGACCTCGAAGGCCGCTCTGGCCAGAACGCTGGCCTTCTCACCCGATACGCCATGTCGACCGATCTGCTTGAGCTCTCCGTCCACAGTCATGATGTCTGCTACCAGCATGATATGGCGGACATCCACGGTTAGACCCTGCTCGCGCAGGGTATCTGTGGCCTCGTTGATGATGGCGTTTCTGGCCGCTTCTATGCCCAGAACCTCGCCGATCTCGCTTATATTGTTGGTCTTGATTCGGGTGGAGTCCACTCCCTCGAACTGCATAACCTTCTTGAGGGACGAGCCTTCAGTATAAAGGATATACTCGTCTCCCTCCTTCCTGATCACAACCCTCTTGATTCCTTCCACACCTTTGAGGGAGAGCTTCTTTATCTTCTCCACCAGCTGAAGCAGCTCCCGGTAGGAGGGCTCTTCCGGTGCCATTACCAGAAGGTTTTCCTTCTGGTCGACATCCAGGCCCGTCTCTTCCTTCAGCTTTGCTGCCACCTCCTCTGCAGTGATCTTGCGTTGATCGAGGGCTCCTGGGTTGAGCTCGATGATCACATTCATCTCCGCGAGATCAGTGGCAATCGATCCCAGGTGAAGTATGGAGGAGGACTCTATGGCCCAGGCAACCTCTCTGGCTAGGTCACGATCATGGGCATACTCTGGAGTCAGTTTGATGGTCATTGTGGGGGTAGAGGGGATCTTTCTTGCGTCCACGATCTCGATCAGCCTGGGGAGCCCCAGGGTGACGTTGATCTCGGCCACGCCGGCGTAGTGGAAGGTTCGCATCGTCATCTGGGTGCCAGGCTCGCCTATGGACTGGGCGGCGACCACGCCCACCGCCTCGCAGGGCTCAACCCGTGAGTGCTCGTAGTCAGCCTTCACCTGGGATACGATCTCATCGATCTCCTCAGAGCTTATTTCTGCTCCCTTCAACTCGTTTTGAATTGACTCTTTGATGCTTTGGGGAAGCTCTACACCATCCAGTCTCTCCTGGATCTCCTTTTCTGATAGGCTCATGCCGACTCCTTCTTCAGCACGTTCTTGATGATGCGCTTGACGTTATCCGTGCTGGCATAGTCCCTCCTGGAGGCATCAACCCCATCCTCGCCGTACTTGAACTGGACGATCATCCCTCTCGTCTCCTTGACTGTGCCATCATATTTGACCTCCAGATCCTGCAGGGCGTTGACCAGCCTTCTTTGCAGGTAGCCGCTCTGGGATGTTCTGATGGCCGTATCCACCAGACCCTCGCGACCGCCTATGGCGTGGAAGAAGAACTCGGTGGGATTCAGGCCGTCCTTGTAGCTGGACTCCACGAATCCGTGTGCTTCTGCTCCCAGGTCTCCCCGCCGGAAGTGAGGAAGGGTTCTGCCAGCATAGCCGCGCATGATGCGCTCGCCTCTCACCGACTGCTGGCCGACGCAGGCCGCCATTTGGGTCAGGTTTAGCATGCTGCCCCTGGCTCCGCTCACCGCCATCACCACCCCTGAGTTGTCCAGGCCCAGATACCGTCCGGCGATCTTGCCGGCGGTGTCTCGAGCTTTGCCCAAGGTCTGCATGATCCTCATCTCCAGGGTCTCATCCAGGGTGCGGCCGGGCAGAGGCTCGAGCTCTCCTGCGTTATAGGCCTCGATGAGCTGCTGGGCCTTCTCCCTGGCAGTACGGGTGGTCTCTTCGATCTGATCTACTGCTTCAGGGGGAATGTCCTCGTCATCTATTCCGAAGCTAAACCCAGCGTGCATTATGCCCCTCAGGGCCAGGCGGGTCATTCTGTCCAGGAACTCGCTCGCCACGGAGGGGCTGTACTCCTTTATTATCCTGTCTGTTATCTTGCCTTTGAAGGCCCCCACCGCCTTGGCGTCAATGGTCCCCATCTTGAGCTGGCCGTCCTGGATGACCACGTAGGCGTCGTTCTCGCACTCCTCGTTCTTGCAGACATCGCAGTTGTAGCAGAAATCGGCCTTGAAGTTCAGGTCCAGGCCTCGAGGGAGGATGAGGCTGAATATCTGCTTTCCCGTCCAGTAGGGCTCACCATTGAGTTCTCCCTCGGGTGCGGGAAGCTCGGTTATATCGAACTTCTTCAAGAGCTCCATCGCCCCCCGGCGGTCAATCGGCTTTCGCCCGTGTGTCAGCAAAAACGAGCCGGTCACATAATCGTGGATGCCGCCGATGATGGGCCCACCGAACCTGGGGGATAGGATGTTCTCCTGCACCCTCATCAAGATCTCAGCCTCTGCCCGGGCCTCCTCGGTCTGGGGCACATGCATGTTCATCTCGTCGCCATCGAAGTCGGCGTTATAGGGAGGGCAGACCGCCGGATTGAGCCGGAAGGTCTTGTAGGGCATAACCTTCACCCGGTGAGACATGATGGACATCCGGTGCAGGGATGGCTGACGGTTGAACAGGACTATATCGCCATCGGCAAGCTGGCGGTCGATCCTCCAGCCGACGTCGATCTGCTCTGCGACCTCCTCGCAGTTCTTGTCTGTGACCTTGACCCTCCTCTGGTCGGGACGGGTGACGTAGTTGACTCCCGGGTGCCGGTCCGGACCGCGGCGCACAAATGTCTTAACTATCTCCATGTTCCTGGAGTTGGCAATCATGGGCACAGATAGCTCCATGGCTATATCCATGGGCACGCCCACCTCGCCGATGCTGAGGTTGGGATCGGGGGATATGACCGTTCTGGCGCTGAAGTTGACCCTCTTGCCGGATAGAGATCCTCTGAATCGTCCCTCCTTCCCTTTCAATCGCTGGGAGAGTGTCTTCAAGGGCCTGCCGGAGCGGTGGCGGGCAGGAGGAACGCCGGAGACAGTATTGTCCAGGAATGTGGTTACATGGTATTGCAGGAGCTCCCACAGATCCTCTATGATCAGCTGGGGAGCTCCAGCCTCCCGATTCTCCTGGAAGCGTTGGTTTATTCTGATGATATCCACCAGTTTGTGAGTGAGGTCGTCCTCGCTCCTCTGGCCCGACTCCAGGGTGATGGAGGGGCGCATGGTCACCGGTGGCACAGGGAGGACGGTCAGGATCATCCATTCAGGCCTCGCAGTCGCCGGATTCATGCCCATGACCTGGATATCCTCGTCCGGGACCTTCTCAAACCGGTCGCGAATGTCTGAAGCGGTGAGCTTGTGGCCCTCCTCTATATATGATAAAGGCCGCTCGAACTTGATCTCCTGCTGGGGAGCGCCGCAGTAGGGGCAGGTCTTATTCTTTCTGGCCTCGGCGAATACCTTGTTCACCGTATCGTCGGTCATCTGGCCCAGCCGTTCCAGCTCTTGGATCTGCTCCAGGTACATCTTCTTCTCATTGTCCTTGAGCATCAAGCGGGAGCAGTCTCTGCATATGGCCCGCAGGACCTTCCGGATCAGCTTGGCAAAACCAACGTGGATGACCGGGGCGATGAGGTCGATGTGGCCGAAGTGGCCGGGGCATTCTCCAGGCCTCCCGCCGCAGGACCGGCAGCGCAGGCCTGGGTCGATGACGCCAAGCCTTGGGTCCATAAGCCCCATCTCAATGGGAAAGCCGTCATCATCGTAAGTATCAGCGGTGATGATCTTGACCACGCTCATCTTTCTAAACTCTTGGGGCGAGATCAGGCCGAAGCGGATCTTGCCTATTCTCTTGGGTACAGTCATATTTACACCTAAACAGCGTCTTCAAGGATCAGTCGTGGTGCTACTCCCAGCGATTTGATCTCGTCCAATAGGAGCTTGAAGGCATAGCTCATCTCCACCGGATAGATCTCAGTGTCTGCTCCGCAGGTCGGGCAGAAGTCAGCATTTCTTCGCCGGTCGTGAATGGCGATCATGCCGCAATGGCTGCAGACGAGCTCTGTGACCTTGTCCGACTCGTCCACCAGGCGCTCTTTAAGCGCCAGAGCGGCTCCATGGGCGATGAGCACATCCCTCTCCATTTCCCCAAACCTCAAGCCTCCTTCCCTTGCCCGGCCTTCTGTTGGCTTGCGGGTGAGGACCTGCACTGGGCCGCGGGAGCGGGCGTGCATCTTGCCTGTGACCATGTGATAGAGCTTCTGATAGAGGATCACTCCCACGAAGAGGTCTGCCATGATCTGCTCTCCAGTGGCTCCATTGTACAGTATCTCCCTGCCGGTATGAGAGAACCCGAACTTCGTCAGAGCGGTGCGGAGCTCCGGCTCGTTCTCTCCTAAGAATGCGGTGGCATCGATGAACCTCCCGTCCAATGAGCCGACCTTGCCGCCGATCATCTCCAGGACGTGTCCAACGGTCATCCGGGAGGGGATGGCATGAGGGTTTAGCAAGAGGTCCGGCACTATGCCCGACTCGGTGAAAGGCATATCCTCCTGGGGGACGATCAGGCCTACCACGCCCTTCTGGCCGTGGCGGGAGGCGAACTTGTCGCCCAATTCCGGGACGCGCTGGTCGCGGCTCTTGACCTTGGCCAGGCGGTT
>Ga0208458_1002418_pt1 | contig 13795 bp, 7 predicted proteins | sample AD_UKC085_MetaG_FD_184432 | JGI IMG/M metagenome (GOLD analysis project Ga0208458, IMG submission 184432) | Active sludge microbial communities of municipal wastewater-treating anaerobic digesters from USA - AD_UKC085_MetaG (SPAdes) (version 2) | ecosystem: Engineered > Bioreactor > Anaerobic >... | reverse complement strand
CGTCGCGGTTTGACAGCGGCTGCCCGGTCTTTGACGTGAAGAGGGCATCCGGCGAGCTGCGGCCTGTTTTGAGATAAGCCGCCAGCGCGGCGCGCGCCTCGGCATTGAGCGGTACGCGGCGGGTCTTGTTGCCCTTGCCGCCGAGAATCATCACCCAGCCGGAGCGCTGGTTGATTTCCAGGTCGTCCGCTCGCAGGGCGGTCACTTCTCCCACACGCAGCCCGGCGCGGGCCATCAGGTTGAGCATGGCGGTATTGCGCAGCGAGATCCAGTCTTCACCTTCAGCGGCGGCCAGCAGGCGGCCCAGGTCTCGGGGCGATAAAGCCTGGACGGGCGGCTGCACCTGCTTTGGCCCGCGCACTCTCAATGTGCGTCCCAGGTAGCGTTCTAGTGAGCGGATCGCAGCCAGGTGCAGATTGATGGTGGCGGGCGACAACCGGCGAGTGGTTTGCAGCCAGGCGGCATAGTCGCGCACCTCCACGGGAGTCAACAGTTCAAATTCCGGTTCGGCGCCGTTGGTCTGCCGATACCAGGCGCAAAATTCTTCCAGCGCGGCCCGGTAGCTGGCCTGTGTACGTGGGCTGGACAGTGTGTCCAGAAAGTCTGTGAGGGTATTTTCGGGTGTCATCGTCGCGGTTTCCTTTGGATGGAATTATTATACGACGCCGATTATGCCCTTTACCAGTGGCAAAACCAGGGTATTTAACCGGGTTTCAACCAGATCAACGTCCTCTAATGTGTATTAGGCGACTTTGTTGGGCGACGACGATTATTTTTTTGTTGATAGGGTAGGGAACGGCAATTATAAAAGTAACACTAGTGGGCGGGTAGCCGAAATAGTATTTTAGGATACTCTCGACAATTGCGAGACTCGCTCGAGATTATGTGCTTGGCTGATTGGAGAACGTCCGATTAACACCTTATGCCGCTTGGAGCGAGTTGTTAGCACGCCGCTGGCTTTGAAAGCAATTATCAGCTATTCACGCGGTCATACTCCCATATAGCCAGGTCCACTTCCTGAACAGGCCATCCTAACTCAACCGCAAGGCATCTTACCTCGCGAAGGTATCTTTTGTAATCAGAAATCGAGAAAGTGGTTTTCTCTTCTCCAAACACCTGTCTCCATCCCCGAAAATCGATTACAGCATATTTTTCAGGAAACACAAGTGCAAGAAACGCCGATGCTACGGGAACTCCTACTCCCCGAAGAGCACAAAGAATGCTTATTCGCAATTCGGTTACATAATCTTCGTCGGGGTGAGTTATCGAGAATGCTGCACTTGTCACGATTTGTATCACATCTGCTGTATTTGCCTCGCGTCTCTCTTGCAGTCTTCCATATTGACCACGCAGTTTCCAATGTAGAACATCGTCAAACTCCTCAGATGTCAGATATAGAGGATGCCGTTCATTTCGCAAATGCACAAATTTGGCCTTAAGATCCTGGGTAAGGTTGTAATCATCGCTAGAAGTTCTGTATTGAATGAGTTGGGTTGCTACAATCATTTTTCACCTCGGAGCAGTTAAAGCATTAGGCGGGCTAACGGTTTGCGTTACCTGCGTTTGAGTGGACGTGGACTCTGCTTAGGAGCAGGAAAAATGCTTGAAAATGTTGCATCATCCCTCACGTCAGTGCACACTTTTTTGGGCGTTTTGTGCTTACCAGAACCTACGCATTTATATAACCAACTTCGTCTAGAAATTTTACCAGTGCCAAGTATGATGAATGAACAATCACTTGGTCCATTTCAGAATGTGCGGCTTTTAAGCCGTGAAATAAATTACATCGCACTTTGTAAACTGCATTTATGAAATGTCCCCAATCAACGGGAGTTGCTTCGCCTGCGTTGTGGTGATGTTGCCAACATTTTGGTTCAAACTTATCTGCACCATTTAAGAGGTAATAATTTACACGCTCTCGTCTGTTTTCAATTTCGTTTCTCAAAATTCCACGCCGCTGAAGTGATTTAACATCAAAAATCGGGAGAAGTCCAAAAAAATAATTCACGGTTTGCCTGATATCTTCATTATCGTGAATCACTCGTGCAAAGTCACTGTTTATTCGTGCGTCAGCGGCAAGTGCGTCAATAATGTCTCGGTCTCTGTCTTGGTCTGTAACGCAAGCCGCCCAGCCATTGAAAGCAAACCACGCAAAAATAAAAGGCTCAAAGGCTTCATCAATTTGGCAATTTCTCTCTCGACATGCACGCTGAAACCAAGTCGAAATTAAAAGCCTTCCTTCTGGATGAAGATGATAATAACGGCTTAAGTCAACACGCATTCGAGTGCGATTAGGATCAACAATTTCTGGACAGGTCATTACTTTTCTTAAAAAATCAACTCTTGTTTTGTAACTTGAGTTTAGAAATGCGGAACAAAGCCCAGAAGGGCGATTGAACCTTATTAAGGGCAGGCCTCACCGGGAATCGCCGGTGAGGCCTGCAAAGTGACCTGGTGAAAGGTTTAGCGAATAATCACCGGCAGGTAAACAAAGTTCAACCCTGTACCAAACACCCTCCAGATGGAGAAGTGATTGGGCGAGGCGGTGATGGTGTTTGCGGTTGTATCCACTACGGCAGGTTCTTCCACCCAGCTGCTCATGGCTGGATCCCACCAGAAGAGCTTAAGGGTCCCCTCGCGCGCGCCGTTCAACCTCGATTCGTCATACGGGATCACCATGTTGTAAGGCCCGGTTGGGGTAACAAATTGATCTGTGGCAGCATCGCGCGCCCGGACGTCAAACGCCAGGTGAACCGGAATCAGGTTGGCGTCACCAGCCGGTGGTACATTGCCATCATACACGGGGGTGTGAATGAAGTAGCTATCCACCGGGAGAATGTCAGCCCCAAACGTGAAGTTAACATGATCAAACTGCGTCTGGAAGCCGCCACCGGCAGATAAGACATCCGACTGTGTGGTTGGAGCAAACCAGCTGGTGATCAGCCCGCCATCCACAAAAGTGGTAAAGACAAACGGCCCATTCACCGCGATATTGCGTGCCCAGCCCACGCCGACCAATTCTGCAGCAAAGTTAATCGAACCAGGATCAGTAACATTGTAAATAAATAAACTTTGTCTTGCAGCAATGTAGGCATAAACCTGGCCGTCCATTTCCTGCACCGTCACATTGCGGAAAGACTGACCCGGTGAGGGCAATTCTCCAACTTCAAAGGGTGCGCTGATATCAACGGCGTCAAAAATTTCCAGCCGCCGGAAGCCGTCATTATAAGAGATGTAAACATACTGGCCGAGAACAGCCAGACCTGTTGGGAATCCATCTTGCAGATCCGCAAACTCCGGGTATGCAACCGGGCTGGTTGGATCACTGATATCGATCATGCGCAGCAGCGGGCCAACCGTATCGGTACCCTGTTCAATCAGGTAGGCTACCGGGGTGGTGATATCCGGGTCGGTGCTGGGTGCAACGATAACATGCCAAACGCTCCGTCCATCGGTCGGGAAGTATTCACCGGCCAGAACAGGCGCTGTCGGGTCGCTGATATCCACCACGCGCAGGGCATCCCCATCGGCCAGGTAAGCGTAATCACCAGTAACATCCAGGTGGGTTGTGTTATTAAATTCCGAATCATAATACCCAACTTCAACCGGAGCCGTGGGATCCGTTAAATCCACAACAGTCATACCCAGGTCAAAATTGGCAAGGTAGGCATAACTGCCCTCGACTGTGAGTGTGTTCGGCACAGATTGGGTAGTTAACATACTGCCAACAGGAATTGGGTGCTGCCGGTCGCTGACATCCAAAACCTGCAAGCCGCCATCCCAGCCGGAAATGACTGCATACTGATCCATCAGATCCACCCAGAGGGTATTATTCACACCGGTGTTCAGGCCGGTCAGTTCAGGCAAAGCAGGCAGGCCGCTGATATCAAAGATGCGCAGCCCGGCGCTGTAATCGGTAACCAGCACGCGATCACCCGCAAGAGTCAGGTTGCTCAAGTCGTTCTCAGAGGCTCCCGAGCTGGCAACCAGTACTGGAACCGCCGGATTGCTGATATCGATGGCGTAGAGCACATCGCCATCAATGGCATAGGCCATATTTCCGGCCGCCTCAACCTTAAAGGTATAGAAATCTTCGAGCGCGCCCGCAATCAACATGGCGGCCGGGTCGGTCACATTCACCAACTGGACTCCAACAGGAGTATTGGTATTATCCATACCGTCTGCAACAACCAGGGTTGTGCCGCTCAGTGAGAACCATTCGCCTGATCCGGGGGTGTCGAAGCTGCCAATTTCAAAAATGTTCGCCGGGTCGGTCACATCCAGAGCCACCACCCAGCCATCGGCCGGTTGATTATCTGGGAAGTCACGAGCGAGGACGAAGGCCACCAAATTGGCGCCCTGTTGCACCAGTTCCACAGAATAAACGCCCGAATGGCTCCAGTGTTGGCCAATTCTGCGCGGATTCAGCGGGTTGGCAAGGTCATAGATGAGCAGGCCACCACCACCATCTGCAATATAGGCAATGCCATTGAAAATATCGATGTCTGTGGCATTATCACTGGCCTGTAAAGTGAAGAGGGTTTGGAAGACAGGCATGGTTGGGTCGCTTACATCATAAATGTAGAGCCCATTGTATTCCGATAGCGCGTATGCTGTATTTTGATAAACAGCGATATCCAAAATATTATCCGTTGTGGGTTGTGTAATGGCGATTTCCACCGGCGGGTCAACGGAAATATCCACAACCTGCAAAGCCGCACCCTTCCCAACCAGGGCAGTATCACCGTTTAGCAAGGCAACCGCCTTTGAGCTGCCGCCAATCTGGCTGACAGTTTCAATGGTTTCAATTTCGGGAATGAACTTTTGAATCCGATGATTATCCCGATCCGCAACATACAAGGCGCCCTGCGGATCAAAGACGATGTTGCTGGGGTTCTTAAATTCGTATTCACCACTGCCCCAATTGGCGCCAATCCGGCTGATCAGGCGTCCTTCGGCGGTATAGAAAAAGACGTGGTGATAGCTGGAATCCGAGATATAGACGTTGTGTTGTGCATCCACTGCCACACCCGAAGGATATTGAACCGGCCGACTTCCACCCTGGAATTCATTCCCGGCAAAGCGGGCGCAGGTCCAGGTTTCACTGGCAGCATCCGGGCGGGTGCATTTTTGCACGCGGTTGTTGTCTGTATCCGCAACATAAAGCGTGTTCAGCCCATCCAGGGCCATTGCGCGTGGGCTGCGGAAGTGTTCATTATCCTGTGGCGGCGGCCAGCTTTCAGATTCCTGCCCGATGGTATATTTATAGAAGCGGTCCGAATCGAACACCTTAATGATGCTGCGGTTGTTGTCAAGTACATAGATATCACCGTTGGCGTCGATCAGGACGCCGATCGGGGCATCCAGCCAGTCAGGATCGTCGGGATTGTTCCCGCGTATCTGACCCAGGTAAGTGCCATCTGCTTTGAGGATGACAACGCGTTGGTTGTTGCGGTCTGGAACATAAACGCGCCCCTGGCTGTCCACAGCCGGGCTGCCTTCAGGCCAGTTGAGATGATTGTTGTCCCAGCCAGAAATCCCCGATTCACCAAAAGTCCACACAGGTGTACCGTATTGATCCAGCTTCACCAGGCGGTGCCCGGCCGTTTCTACAAGGTAAGTATTAAAACTGGCATCCACATAAATGCCCACGGGTTGGTTGTAATGCAGGTCATCCACGATATAACTACTACCCGGTGTGCCTGCAAAAACGTTTGGATCACCCACCGGCGCACCGGAGCTGTCAAAAACCCGGATGGTGGCATCAAAGCGATCAGAAACCAGGATATTCCCATTCGAGAAAAAGGCAATATCAGAAGGGTGGTTTAATAACAGGTCGCCGATGAAGTTTTCTTCGCAGGTTCCAGCAGCGATATCGCAGCGTTTAACCCGGCTGTTATAGCTGTCTGCTATAAAGAGATGGCCCGCGCCATCCAGGGCAATGCCCTGGGCAGATTGAAGCTGATGCTCGCCCTGGCCCCACTCACCCCCATCGAAAATATTGCAGGTGAAGCTGTCGTCCAGGTTACGGGTGCAGCGGTACACAGCCGGCGGACCGTTATTATCATTCAGGAAGATCTCGTCCGGTCCATTCCACACAAGGTGGGCAGGGTTTTGGAACATACCGCTCACCTCGGTTTCGAAGGCATAGGTATAAGGCGTGGTGGAGATATCCACGCTGAAGATGCGCAGGTAATTTTGTCCGCAGGATGCTGAAACAGCCAGCAATCCGGTCGTGCTGGCAGGCGGGAAGTAAAGGTCCATACCCTGCATGCAATCCAGTCGTGTGGGATCCTCCCAGGGTATCGACCACGGATCTTCCGGCACGCGGAAAAGCCAGGTGCCATCCGCGTCGAAGATATTGAACCGTTCCCAACTGGTCACCCAGAGATTACCGTTTGGGTCAACGACCCCCGCAGTTGGGTTGTTAAGCTCAGTGGTGTAGGAGCCCGGGTCTCCGTATGCCCAGTTAAATCCACCACTGGAATCATAGCCCAAAACGCGCTGCCCCATATTTTCAAGCGCATAAACCTGATCCAGGTTGGCAGGGGCATAGCCGGGGTTCACAACCACAGCATTCAAATCATACAAATGGTTGTTGTCCGTTTGATAGGGCACTCCGCTTACGCCGAAAGTGCGCGCATATTGAAAATCCAATGGCAGGCCGGTGGCCTGAATAAATCCCTGTGGCTGTAAGGATTGTGCCCGCGCAGGGCCGATCCCTATCTGGCAAATCATGGCTGCCAGCACCAGAATGCAGAAGAGAACATACGTTTTGGTTTTCATGTTTTTACCCTGGAGAATTTCAAATCGTTGAATTACATCTAATATTATACAATACCTTCGCCAAAAATAAGCTGAAGTAAATGGGCTTCTGTAGTAGAGTTGTGTCAACCACGACAATAACTCAGGAACTACAGAGAGCCCACAATGAACATTTTAGCACTTTTACAACCGATACAGAACAGCGTTTCCAAAACGACTTTGCGGCAATTGAGCCGGGTCATCACAGCCATGCTGGCGATGACCGGACGAGTGACCATGTTGGGAATGTCTCGTTGGGCAGGGGCAGGTGGCAGCTACCGAACCATCCAGCGATTTTTCTACACAGCTATTCCCTGGCCGCAAATATTCTGGTTATTCTTCCAAAAGCATTTGCTCGACGAAGAAGATACCTACCTGTTGGCAGGGGACGAATGCGTGGTCACCAAAGCAGGCAAAGAGACCTATGGTATGGATTATTTCTTTTCGGGTTTGTTGAAAAAAGCGGTTCCATCATTGTCTTTTTTCACCCTGGCATTGGTCAGTGTTAAGCAGAGGCGATCCTATCCAATACAGGTGGAGCAAACCGTTCGCAGTCCAGAAGAAAAAGCCAGTAGTCAGGTCAAGAAACAGGCCAGAAAGGCCAAATCCGATGAGCCAAAACGCAAACGGGGTCGTCCCAAGGGTAGTTGCAACAAAAAGAAGGCAGAAGTGACCCTTAATCCAGAATTACAGCACATACAAAAGATGGTGCAGGCATTGCTGGGAACTGTTCGAGGACGAATTCGTCTGGTTTATCTGGTAATGGACGGTCATTTTGGTAATCATCCAGCACTGCAAATGGTTCGGCAATGTCAGCTGCACCTGATTTCCAAACTCCGGTCCGATGCCGCCTTGTTCTTCACTTATGTTGGACCTGCTCCCAAACGTGGCCCACGTCCCCGCCTGGGCGAACGCCTGGATTGTTGCAAGATACCTGAGCAGTATCTGAAAACAACCCTGGTGGAAGATGGAATTGAAACCCGAATTTACCAGCTCCAAGTGTTTCACCGTGAATTCTTAATGCCCCTGAATGTGGTTGTTTTGATCAAAACCAATCTGGAGACAAAAAGATGCGCTCACGTCATCCTTTTCAGCAGCGACCTGGATTTAGCTTACAACCAATTGATTGATTATTACAGCCTGCGTTTTCAGATCGAGTTCAATTTTCGGGATGCCAAACAATATTGGGGTTTGGAGGATTTTATGAATGTGACCCAGACAGCCGTTACCAATGCGGCCAATCTTTCTCTGTTTTCGGTTGATCTATCTCAAGTGTTAATGTGCAAGTATCGCAAGGATGATCCCAACTTCAGCGTTTTAGATCTAAAAGCATATTACCGAGGATACCGTTATGTGATCGAAACAATTAAAATACTTCCGCAATTACCCGATGAGAATTTAGTTTCTCAACTATTTCAGAAAGTGACCGCTTTAGGTCGTATTCACCCGGCTAAATTGCCTGCTTTTTCAGGCTAATTGGCGAAGGTATTGCCGGATATAATAATTGAATGCAAACGGAACACAAAAAATTTCCCGGGCACATCGATGGCCTGAAATTTTCCCTGAAAGTATGGGCGGCGTCATTGCTTGTGTTTTCGCTGCTGGGGCTGGCTGCCTGGTGGATGTTTTCGCCAATCCGCCCTGCTGTTGCGGAAAATTTATGGGGGACCATCCCGGTGGAGACAGGTGTGGAAGGTGGTTTACTGGGCGTCTGGATGCGCTGGGATGGTATCCACTACTTGAGGATTGCCCAGAACGGGTACAGTGAAGATGTTTTGACCGCATTCTTCCCGCTATATCCTCTCTTAAGCCGCTGGGCAGGGATGCTGCTTGGGGGTTCAGATCTTGCCGGGTTGCTCGCAGTGAGCCGCATGTCTCTGTTGATGGCATTATTTTTTTTATACCAACTTACATATCAGTATTTTGATGAAAATACAGCAAAAAAAGCAGTAATATTCACGGTTTTATTCCCAACATCCGTATATCTGTTTGGGCCTTATCCACTCTCGCTGGCTTTAATGTTTTCACTGGCGGCAGTGTGGTTCGCTTTGCAAAAAAAATGGTTGCTGGTTACTGTAGCAGGTTTGCTTGCCGGTTTGACGTATGGGGCCACTGTGCCACTGGCAGTTGGATTAGGCGTGATAGCCATTCAACAGGCCTGGAAAGGTACGCGGCGTCTGGTGTGGTTTAATCTTGTTGCTGCGGGTGGTGCCCCGTTTGGAACAGCCCTATTCCTGGCGTGGCGTATTTCACGGGGATTTTCTGATTATTCAGCAATACAATTACAATACTGGTCGCGCATTGCGCAACCGCCATGGATGATTGTTCAGGAATTTGAGCGCTTTATCATCGCGTATACTGGTGATGCTGATGGTTGGGTGAACCTGACCTTATTTTTATTAGCCTCGGTCTTAACTATAAGGGCGTTTAAGAGAATACCATTGGCTCTATGGGTTTACCAAGTGGCGATGTTAATCTTGTTTTGCTCTAATACCACGCTTAGTATACCTTTTGGCAGTATTGGGCGATATTTGTTACTTATGTTTCCGCTTTACATTGAAACCGCATTGCTTGTTGAGAAACGGTGGGCGCGGCTGATTACGCTGACGGTTTTCCTTTTTGCCGCCCTATTTTTGGCGATGGTGTATTTTATGTGGGGTTGGCTGGCATAAGCTCAGGTGGACGTGAAATTTTAGCTAAGCGGAATGTTAGGATTGCATAAGTAAATAATCGATGCCAGAAAGAATCCCATGTCAAATGAAACAATTATTGCATTATTTCAACCAAATTAAGATATCTGAAGCTTTGCGTTATAGTTTCAAGATTTGGCTTTCTGAGTTGTTGATTTTTACAATTCTGGGTGCCGTTACATCTTATCTTTATAAGCCCATACTCCCTGCTGATTTAAATTACTTATGGGGCACAACGCCAATTGATGAAGGAATGGAAGGCGCATTGCTGGGTGTCTGGCTGCGATGGGATGGGATTCACTACCTACGAATTGCCGATGGCGGGTATAGTCAGGAAGTTTTAACTGCTTTCTTTCCCCTCTACCCACTACTTGGGCGATGGATGGGCTTTCTTGTGGGCTCAAATTTGGCGGGGTTACTGGTTGTCAGCCGTATGGCGTTCTTAGGTGCGCTGTGGGTTCTTTATAGCCTTACTGAATTGTTTTTTGATACAAAAACAGCAAAATATGCAGTCATTTTTTTGGCTCTTTTTCCTACATCAGTGTATTTAATGTCACCTTACCCAATGTCTCTCGCGCTTTTTCTCTCTTTGGCAGTTATTTGGTTCGCATTGCGAAGAAAGTGGGCTATAGTTTTCTTGCTTGGTTTTATGGCCGGGTTGACGCATGGCAGTACGGTTCCATTGGTTGTCGGATTGTGTAGCATTGCCATCCAGAAAGGCTTGAAGGATCCGAGGCGAGTCTGGTTAAACCTGGCATCTGCTAGCGGGCCTTTGCTTGGCACAGCTATGTTTCTAGCCTGGAGAATCAACCAGGGCTTTCCTGATTTTTCCACCCTGCAATTTCAATACTGGTCGCGAATAATGCAGCCGCCCTGGATGATAATCAATGATTTCATTGATTATTTTAGATATTATTTTGGCGGTTTAGATAGTACGATCAACCTGGTGTTGTTTGTAGGGGTAATCCTCCTGACGATTTGGGCATACAAACGAATGCCCAAAGTATTGTGGGGTTACCAGTTGATCATGCTTCTATTTTTAAGCTCAACACGTGAATTGGATATTTCATTCGGTAGTATAGGGCGCTTTTTGCTGCTTATGTTCCCTCTACCGATAGAATTGGCGTTATTAATCAAACGACCATTAATCAATACCTTCGCCAAAAATAAGCTGAAGTAAATGGGCTTCTGTAGTAGAGTTGTGTCAACCACGACAATAACTCAGGAACTACAGAGAGCCCACAATGAACATTTTAGCACTTTTACAACCGATACAGAACAGCGTTTCCAAAACGACTTTGCGGCAATTGAGCCGGGTCATCACAGCCATGCTGGCGATGACCGGACGAGTGACCATGTTGGGAATGTCTCGTTGGGCAGGGGCAGGTGGCAGCTACCGAACCATCCAGCGATTTTTCTACACAGCTATTCCCTGGCCGCAAATATTCTGGTTATTCTTCCAAAAGCATTTGCTCGACGAAGAAGATACCTACCTGTTGGCAGGGGACGAATGCGTGGTCACCAAAGCAGGCAAAGAGACCTATGGTATGGATTATTTCTTTTCGGGTTTGTTGAAAAAAGCGGTTCCATCATTGTCTTTTTTCACCCTGGCATTGGTCAGTGTTAAGCAGAGGCGATCCTATCCAATACAGGTGGAGCAAACCGTTCGCAGTCCAGAAGAAAAAGCCAGTAGTCAGGTCAAGAAACAGGCCAGAAAGGCCAAATCCGATGAGCCAAAACGCAAACGGGGTCGTCCCAAGGGTAGTTGCAACAAAAAGAAGGCAGAAGTGACCCTTAATCCAGAATTACAGCACATACAAAAGATGGTGCAGGCATTGCTGGGAACTGTTCGAGGACGAATTCGTCTGGTTTATCTGGTAATGGACGGTCATTTTGGTAATCATCCAGCACTGCAAATGGTTCGGCAATGTCAGCTGCACCTGATTTCCAAACTCCGGTCCGATGCCGCCTTGTTCTTCACTTATGTTGGACCTGCTCCCAAACGTGGCCCACGTCCCCGCCTGGGCGAACGCCTGGATTGTTGCAAGATACCTGAGCAGTATCTGAAAACAACCCTGGTGAAAGATGGAATTGAAACCCGAATTTACCAGCTCCAAGTGTTTCACCGTGAATTCTTAATACCCCTGAATGTGGTTGTTTTGATCAAAACCAATCTGGAGACAAAAAGCTGTGCTCACGTCATCCTTTTCAGCAGCGATCTGGATTTAGCTTACAACCAATTGATTGATTATTACGGCCTGCGTTTTCAGATCGAGTTCAATTTTCGGGATGCCAAACAATATTGGGGTTTGGAGGATTTTATGAATGTGACCCAGACAGCCGTTACCAATGCGGCCAATCTTTCTCTATTTTCGGTTGATCTGTCTCAAGTGTTAACGTAACGGTTGTGCAATCAGATGCGATTCGGTAAAAAATGGCATAAAACCTCAAAATTTCTGTTTGCTGTGCGGCGGATGACCGCCGTTTGGTAAATTGAGCACCTTGCCTGCAAAGGCGCTGTGTTCGCTGAACTTTAACAACATACCTTCTGAATTACGGATTACCTGTGCGGAAACGTGCGCACCCACCTGCACCTGGCGTTTGACGCCCATTTTTCGGATGTCGAGCGCATTTTGTTGCGGTTGAGGCTGTTCGGCTAACCAGTGCGCCGCCCAGCGGATGAAATTGGCGGCAAAAAGTGCCATGCGCTCTTGCAGAAAAATAGCCGGTTCAGAGCGCACCTTGATGCGATGCAGGTAGAAAACTTGTTTGCTTTCCTTGATACCCGCTTCAATGGTCTGCCTGCCGTTGTAATGGTTGAACCAGGCTGGCAAATCTTGAGTGACCGGGTCATGGCCAAAGTGACACAAAGCGCTGTGCTTGAGGGTCCTGCCAGTATAGAAGCGTTCCAGGGCAACATCGAGTGGATAAGGACAACTCTTTAGCTTGAGGTTTGGCCAGGCGACCATTTCAGCATTGGCGCCAACCCTGGTCCAGGCAGTGGTTTCGTTAACTTTGCTACGTAAGACTTGGGTGACTTTGTGGTTGTGTGGTTTGGTGTAAACCTCATAGCCCATTTCAACCAACAAGGCAATGTTTTCATAAGTGCCAAAACCGGCATCCAGGCGGAACTCGGCTTCGATAGGCTGCTGGTTGGTCAGGTTCTCTTGTTTGAAGCGTTCAAGGCGCTGCCGCAGGGCATTGATTTCCTTCAGCAGTAGTTGGGTGCGGGTCTGGGTCTTGTCCAGTTTGCGTTGAGCGACATCGAGTGCTTTTTTGCGACTTTCCTGCCGCTTCAAGGCTGCCTGGACTCGCTTGTGCAGTAAAGCTAAACGGCTGGTAGGTCGCTCTGGTCTTTTGTGGGCCAGATAAGCCTGTTGAACGGTCTCCAGTTCCTGGTTTCTCTCTTCTGCCTGTAATTGCGCTTGTTTGAGCCGCTCCTGAGCATTTTCAACGGCTTTTCGCTGTGTTTTCAGTCGCTCCTCTACCGTTTCCAGGATCGGCGCATACTCGTGGAGGCGTTTTTCCAACCCATCGGTGCGCCGCAACGGACGCAACCCTATTCTGGCTTCCGCAGCCAGAACCAACGCTTCTGCCTGAGTGCTCGATACCGTATCTCCCGGGTGGTGTGTGCCGGACAACCACAGCCGCCCATACGTTTCGGTGAGTAAACTGACCACACCTGCCTGGTAACCCAGTTGAATGTCATCATCCATGTGCCCATATGCGGCATTGGGATAGCTGGTACTCGTGTTGGACACCGGAATGCCGGTCAGGTCGCCATCCATCGTCAGCCGTTTTTTCTGTTTGCACAACAATTCCAATTCCGCATTCAAGAATGGCTGACTGAAGGCATCCAGTTCCGCCACAATGGCGTGAGCTTCTTCCCAACTCAAACCGCTCATGGTACGGCTGACCCCGCTGTAATCCGCCCATCCCGCCTGTCCCCAGGCCTCTGCAACTGCCTGATCCTTGTCCAGCGGATGCGCCGCCAGACTGATCTCCTGCAACTGCTTCAAACCACCCAAAATCGCTGCCAAAAATTCCAGCACTTTGGTCTGTGGCCGATGGTAGTAGTTCTTCTGCCGCAGCTTGACCGCCTCAATTCGTTGGGTCAGCCCTTTTGCCTGGGCAAATTGGCCCCAGGCCACTAAAAAAGCATGCTGAGTTTGCTGAATTTGCTCTTCGTTTTCGCTCATCGCCATTCCTCGTTCCACTCGGATGGCTTTGAGCTTACAGGGTCCGTGTTCAGTTGGTAAGGTTCAAAAATCTTGCACTTTGTGGCCGTTTTTCACGATTCG
>Ga0208458_1002412_pt1 | contig 13817 bp, 14 predicted proteins | sample AD_UKC085_MetaG_FD_184432 | JGI IMG/M metagenome (GOLD analysis project Ga0208458, IMG submission 184432) | Active sludge microbial communities of municipal wastewater-treating anaerobic digesters from USA - AD_UKC085_MetaG (SPAdes) (version 2) | ecosystem: Engineered > Bioreactor > Anaerobic >... | reverse complement strand
AAATGGCAGGGTTCTGATCAGGTCCTCAGGCACAGAGCCTCTTGTGAGAGTTATGATTGAAGGGGAAGACCAGGAAGAAATAAACTTCCATGCCGCCCAGCTGGCAAAACTGATAGAAGAACGCCTAAAATAATTTTTTGGGGACGGTTCTTTTCGTCCTCAAAATTTATTTTCCAAGGGGTATTTCCATGTAGGGAACATAGATGGAATGTTCCTTGGGCTGATGATAGACTGTAATTGAGTTTAGAGTATATTCAGGGTAAGGAATAAGTTTTATTTCTGCCCTTTTTCTTATTGAATCTATATCCACAGGCCGCCCCTGTCTTTGTTTTACAACTGTTAAGTGGGGAGTAAAGCCCCTTCTTTCCTGCTGCAAGCCCAGATTTTCATATATTTTTTTATATAAATCAATTAAACCCGGAGAATCGACGCTTACATATAAAACTCTGGTGGCGAACTGATCAAGCCCTTCCAGTCTTATGTCAAAAGGCTCAATTGTTTTGCACACATTCACTACCTTTTCAACAAAATCATCCTCATCGGGAAGTGCCGGAGGAGGAACAAGAGTAATATGGGGCTCCGTTGTTAAGAACCTGAACTCAGCCCTCAGCATTTCTATTTTATTTTTATAGCTTTTGGGTATTGGAACCCCTATAAAATATTTCATTTAATCTATCCTTTCATTATTTTTTAGATTTTTATGTAACCATGTTTTGCTGTGTCATTGCCGTGTTCTGGATGTGAATAACATAACAACAACCTCAAGAGAAATTCTTAAAAGATGAATTCCTCCGCCTATAATCTATATGACACCATTACAATATATAGATTTATATTATATTTATATTAGAAAATAATCAAGTACAATAAATATATAGATTGAATTTGATTTATGCATTAAATAAGTGACAGATAAGCATAGAGCACTCTGTCACTTTATTGTTTAACAAAATTTATCTCTTTTCGGGTCTCTTTTAGACTCCATTTGAAAAATATCTTTAATTTCAATATTGTTGTTTTCAATGCACTCCCTGATTGAAGGCAGGTCGTCCTTGTTTTTTATGAGCAGGGAAATCCCGCAGCATTTGCTTGCCTCTCTTGGAGTGGGTGAAATAGTTACCTTTATTTTAGCTGATTTAAGAAGGTTGTAAAGCTTTAAACCACTGTCAACGTCATTAAAAAGGATATAGTACTCCATTTTATTTATTTGACAACATTTCTATAAATGCACCAACTCTTGTTCTGAGCTGCTCAGCATCCTGGTCAGTATAGTCGGTTTCAATTCCCAATACCGGAATACCTGCTTCTTTCAAAGCCTTTTCAACAAAATAACCTTCAGTGTCATACAAGTTACAGAACTTAAGATTAACGTCAATTATGCCGTCTACTTTGTATTCCTTAGCCAGTCTTAAAATATCATCGATTCTTCCGGTATTCGGTGTAAAGCAGGCACAGTTATTTTTCAGGTATCTGTCTGCCAAAGCTGCTATTTGTTCATCCATTGTATCCTTGCTTTCATCAACCAAGTTTTCAAAATATCTTGTTCCGGTGCATGCTTCTTCAACTACTACAGCACCGCCGCTTGTCTCAACTATATGATGCATCTTCCAGTTAGGTATTGCCATAGGTGTTCCTGTTATCATAATACGTTTTGTTCCTTCAGGGAATACACTTATGTTATTTTTTACTCTTTCATCCAATTCATCACAAAGCTTATTTGTCATTTGAGTAAAACGAGTGGGGTCGTCATAGAAAGCTATTTGTGATATAAGCAGCACATCCTTGCCGCTTATAGGAATATTTTTTTCCTTTCTCAGTTCATAAAGACGAGCCAATGCTTTTCTCTTATTATTAATCAATTTAATTGCTTCGGATAATTTTTCTGCTGTTACTTCATTTCCTGTTACTTCTTCAACCTTATCCTTAAATATCTTTATTTCTTCTATCCATTTAGCTGTATCCTGAGGTCTTTTCATTTGAGGCATGTCCATAATATGTACAGGAACATCCTCCGCCAGGATCTCCCAGGCCTTTTTCTTACCGTCACATGTAGTTTCACCAACATATATATCTGCAATTCTGAAAAACGGGCATGTTCTTTCCAAACGTGCACCAACAGATGCCTTTATTAAGGCGCATGTATTTGTAGGTAAAACTTTTTCTCCGCCTGGCACCCAGAATTGTGAACCGCCGCATAAACCCGTTGCAATTCCATTAGCTGCAAATACAATTTCATCCGGTACATAAACACAGAATGTTCCAAATACTTTTCCGCCCTTTTTCTGGAATTCTACTAATTCTGCAGGTCTGACACCATGAATTTCCGATACGACAAAATCATAAAAGTCCATTGATTCAGGACGGTTTTCCATAGACATATAAACATCCCCAAAGGCTACGGGTAATGCATCACACAAGAGATCATGCAGCTCTAAATCCATTCCTAAGTCTTCCCACATTTTACGGTAATCTGCCATTTTAATCCTCCAAATTTTGTATTATTTTGTAACATATAATAATTATAAATAAAAATGTAAAGGATATCAAATTACTATATTTTATATTTAAGGGGCATATTATAAAAAAAACATATACTTCACTAATTATGGATAAAAAAATGCAATGCTTTATTAATTTTTTCTATATCATAATCATAATCAACAGTCAGCGATAAAGATGGCAATGAAGTATTCATTTCAGTAATTTTCAGCACATCACATCCTGACAGTTTAACATCTATTATGGCACCTGTATCGTTGCCCCTTAGAAATTCATTCATTTCATCATCATCCCGGATATATTTTTCCGCTAAATTCAAATAAGGGTTTTCACCTTCATTTATAGGCTGATAGTTTTCTCCTTCGCACAATGACTGAGATAAAACAACAAATATGTTCTTCATTATGGATAAGGGCTTTAGTATTTCTTGTGTCAATCCTGCCAACGGAGCTCCTGTTATAAAGACTTTCTTGATATTGTTTTTTTCCATGGGCGTTTTTTCAATTCTTAAGTTTTCCAATGCGTCAGACATTTGTGACAGCTTAGCATACCTTTCATCCAAATCTAAAAAAAATTGGCTTCCATAGATTATTGAATGTAAATCATAGACACTTATAGGATATTCTCCTGACATATACATCTCCATAATCTTTTTTGTCATTGTATTTATTTTGTTTGTTTTCTGTATAACAGAATGAAGGGCTTGCTTGTTTAACCTCTTGTTAAACTTGTTTTCTAAATACTCAGCAAATTTTTTATATTCTGCTGCTTGTTTCTCAACTTCCTTATAGTCTTCAATGATATAGCTTTCTTTAAATCCGCTTAATTTGGAAATCATTGAAGTTTTATGAGGACATGCATTATTGCTTATTATTATGTCCGACGAATATATGAGGGGGCACCTCTCTGTGACTGTATATCCATAGCTTGCCTTGACAAGAGAACACCTGCCTGAATCTATAAATCCCTCGGACTCACAAATATTAGACCCGTCAATGCTGTATACATTGACAGGTGTTATTTCCAATGCCCATAAAATTTCTCTAGGTATGTTTTTCCCGAATATCCCCGCAACAATTTTGCCCTGACCTTTTAAGGTTATGGCAGATATATAGGCATTTCTCCTAGCTTCTTCAAATTCTTCCAGCAAATCATTAAAAACAATCATTACAAATCCCTTCTCAGGCTAAAAGTGCAGCCCCTATTGCACCTGCATACCGGGCCAATTCAGTGGTTGTCACAGGCCTTTTCAATTTCTGGCTGAGCTTGTCACACATGTACCTGCTGTCGCAAAAGCCTCCTGTGAGAAAATACTCTTTGGTTTTGGCATTATGTTTTTCACAAAGTGTATAGACTTTGTTTGCAATGGAATTAACCACACCGCTGGCAATATCATTTTTAGAGCAGCCGCTGCCGATTAGACTGATTACCTCTGACTCTGCAAACCCGATGTCTATTCCAACATAATACATATGTCACCCCTAAAATTAATTTTGATTTAATTTTAATAATAATAATCATATATGTCAAGTAGAGCCGGACTTAAGCTTTTGCTATAATTTTATTGAAAATAATCAAGCATAATGATAACATTAACAGAGATTCCTATATTTTACACAATTAATATTTTGTTTGGATTTGTATGTTAATATAAGGCTGGGTATAATAAGTACACTTTAAATAAAGGAAATTGATAATGGATTTTGCAGAATATTCTGATATTTTTTTAAATTATGTTGAAACATGGGGACCTGTCGCAGGAATACTTCTTCCTGTGGTAGAAGCATTTATTCCCATTCTTCCATTGGTAGGTTTTGTAATAATAAATGTAGCCGCATTCGGATTTTTCTTTGGCTACCTGTATTCCTGGATTGGAAACTGCTTAGGGTCATTTCTTTTGTTCTTGCTTCTGAGAAAGGCGGGGGCAAGAAGAATCAATGAAAAGATAAGCAGGAGCAAGTACCGCCACACACTTGAAAAGGTAAAGAAGAAACAATTGAACGTTCTGTTTATATTGTACTGCTTTCCCTTCGCACCCTCATTTTTATTAAGCGGTGCTGCAGCCTTGACAAATATGAGTACTGAAATGTTTCTTGTAATCCTCCTGCCATCAAAATTTGTAATGCTTTTATCCCTGGCCTTTATAGGTCAAAATGTCAGCTCATTCTTTGAAAATCCTGAAAGGTCCATATTCCTCATAATATTTATTGTTCTTTTGAATCTTTTAGTCAAATATGGTTTTGAAAAATATGAACATTATCACAGAAAAAAGTAAGCACTGTACCCGGTTTCCTTATCAGAGTATTGTTGCAGAAAACAGATACTTCTGTTCCTATGTTTATGATGCACAGAACAGCCCGGTCACCCTGTCATTGAAAACTCAAATAAAAAATATTAATAATCATATTCATGATTTAATATATTTCAGTGTTTTTTTCTGCAACATATTGTATAATAAAACTACTGTATAAAACATAATAATTAAATGGACGACAGCAAGGAGAAAATCAAATTAATGATAAACTTTAAAAAAATTGAATTGGAAGACAAGAAATGGATAATTCCAATATTGAAAGGCTCGGTGATTTCAGGATGTCATCAGAATTTCGGAAATTTATTCGCCTGGAGGGATATTAACGATACAAAGGTTGCAAAAGTCAATGATTTTTTGGTTGCTACACAAACAATCGGCAATATAAAAGATATTTTTCTCTATCCCGTTGGAAAAGGTCATGTTAAACCGGTAATAGAAGAAATAATGAGGTTTGCCGGGCAAAAGCTGGTTTTTGCAGGATTATCCCATGAAGAAGTTAATGAGCTGAACGGATTGTACCCTGGAAAATTTATTTACGAAAGATTAAGAAATGACTTTGACTATATTTATCTGATGGATAAATTGGTTATATTAGAAGGGAAAAAGCTTCACAGAAAAAGAAATCATATAAGTATTTTTAAAAGGAATAATCCTGTTTGGTTCTTTGAAACAATAACAGGTAAAAACAAAGCGGAATGCGTTGAAATGAACAAAAAATGGTGCCTTGAATCAGGGTGCAAGGACGACGAGGGCCTGTCGGATGAGAACTGTGCAACAAAGTATTTCTTTAAATATTTCAGGGAGCTTGAACTTGAAGGCGGTTTAATAAGAGTTAACAACGAAGTTGTGGCTTACACCATAGGTGAAGTTCTAAATTCAGATACATATGTAATACATATCGAAAAGGCATTTAAGGATGTTCAAGGGGCATATACAATGATAAATCAACAGTATGCAGCATGGGTCAAGGAAAAGTATCCTCATTTGATCTATATGAACAGAGAAGAAGACATGGGCCTAGAAGGCTTAAGAAAGGCAAAGCTTTCATATTATCCGGACAAGATGGCGGATAAATACCGTGCAGTTCTCAGATAAAAAAGAATTATGCCTCACATATGTAAGGCATAACACAATATTTATAAAAAAACAAGGGGGAGAGGGAAGTTAATTAGTATTCACTATTAACTTACATTCATAGTTTACCCGAAAAAGCTTTAAGTAATCTTAAGATATACATTTTTTATAAAATAATTTTGGAGGTGTAAAAGATGACCGATAATATAAGCATATCAAATGCAATGAAAATCAAGCTGAGTGATGAGTTGCCTGAGTATCCGGTCTTAAAGGAAAATGTAAGGCGGGCTCCCAAAAGAGAAGTAACCTTAAATGAAAGGGAAATCAAGCTGGCACTGAAAAATGCTCTAAGGTATATTCCGGAAAGTCTCCATGAAAAAATAGCCCCCGAATTCCTGGACGAGCTTATGATTCATGGCAGAATTTACGGCTACCGTTTCATACCCAAAGAAAGAATATACGGCAGACCCATTCATGAGTACAAGGGAAAATGCATTGAAGGAAAGGCATTCCAGGTAATGATAGACAACAACTTAAACCACGAGGTTGCCCTTTACCCCTATGAGCTTGTTACCTATGGGGAAACAGGCCAGGTTTGCCAGAACTGGATGCAGTATCAGTTAATTATGAAATATCTTGAAGAGCTGACAGATGAACAGACACTGGCTGTTATGTCAGGCCACCCCCTGGGACTTTTTAAATCTCATAAAAGCAGCCCCAGAGTTATAATATCAAACGGTTTAATGATAGGTATGTTTGACAACCCTCAGGACTGGACCAAAGCCACGGCTATGGGATGTTCAAGCTACGGGCAGATGACTGCAGGCGGCTGGATGTACATAGGACCTCAGGGAATTGTCCACGGAACATTCAACACCCTTATCAATGCAGGCAGAAAAGAGCTTGGCATACCTGATGATAAAGACTTGGCTGGCCATTTATTCATAACCTCAGGCCTTGGGGGGATGAGCGGTGCCCAGCCCAAGGCTGTTGAAATAGCCAACGGTGTAGGAATAATTGCAGAGGTTGACTATTCAAGAATTGAAACCAGGCTGACTCAGGGATGGGTTTCCACCGTTACCGGCAGCCTTGAGGAAGCTTTTGAAACTGCTAGGGAATACCTCTATAAAAAGCAAACAATTTCAATAGCATACCACGGCAATATTGTAGACCTGCTGGAATATGCAGTAGATAACAACATACATGTGGATTTGTTGTCTGACCAGACTTCCTGCCATGTGCCCTATGACGGGGGTTATTGTCCCAAAGGACTGACCTTTGAGGAAAGAACCAGATTGCTGGCTACTGACAGGGAAGAATTTGCCCGGATGGTGGATAAGTCCTTGGCTGACCACTTCAAGGCCGTAAAAACACTGGTTGACAGAGGCACATATTTCTTTGACTACGGAAATGCATTCATGAAGGCTGTTTTTGATTCGGGAGTAAAGGAAATTTCCAAAAATGGAGTAGACACCAGCGAAGGCTTCATATTCCCCTCATATGTGGAGGATATTATGGGACCAATGCTTTTTGATTACGGATACGGACCATTCAGATGGGTTTGCCTAAGCGGAAAGCCTGAAGATCTGCATAAGACAGACCAGGCGGCAATGTCAGTAATAGATCCGTACAGGAGAGGTCAGGACAGGGACAATTATATATGGATAAGGGATGCGGAAAAAAATAAACTTGTTGTTGGAACCCAGGCGAGAATTTTATACCAGGATGCGCTTGGCAGACGGGATATAGCCCTTAAATTCAACGACATGGTAAGAAAAGGAGAAATCGGTCCTGTAATGCTTGGAAGGGACCATCATGACACAGGCGGCACGGATTCTCCATTCAGGGAAACATCAAATATTTACGACGGCAGCAATGTTACCGCTGATATGGCTGTCCATTGCTATGCAGGGAATGCGGCAAGAGGAATGTCCCTGGTTGCCCTTCACAACGGGGGAGGAGTAGGCATCAGCAAGGCAATCAACGGAGGCTTCGGGCTTGTTCTGGATGGAAGCGAAAGAGTCGACAAAATAATAAATGCTTCCATTCCCTGGGATACCATGGTTGGAGTGTCAAGAAGAAGCTGGGCAAGAAATGAACACTCAATTGAAACAACAATTGAATACAACAAAAAATTCCGAGGCCAAGACCACATTACCATACCATTTTTAGCAGATGATGAATTAATTGAAAAAACCTTAAAAAATTACACTGTTACCGGAGAACAAAATGGATAAACTAATCGAATGCGTTCCTAACTTCAGTGAAGGCAGGAACCTGGAAAAAATAGACAAGCTCCTGGATGTTTTCAGGGGAAGAAAAGGGGTCAAGCTTTTGGACTATTCAAGCGATGAGGACCACAACCGCACTGTTGTAACAATTGTGGGCGAGCCTGAAGAGGTTAAAAAAGCTATGGTCGAAGCTATCGGAAGGGCAGTGGACCTTATTGACCTGAATTTCCATGAAGGACAGCATCCCCGCATGGGAGCCGTGGATGTGGTTCCTTTCATACCTATAAGAAATGTTACTGTGGAAGAAGCTGACAAGCTTGCCAAGGATGTGGCAAAGGAAGCTTCAGAAAAATATGGCCTCCCTTTTTTCCTTTATGAAAAGTCTGCATCCGCCCCTCATAGAGAAAATCTTGCCAATGTGAGAAAAGGACAGTTTGAAGGAATGAAGGAAAAAATGCAGGATGAATTATGGAAGCCGGACTTCGGTCCTGACACAATCCATCCAACAGCAGGGGTTACTGCAATAGGCGCAAGGATGCCCTTGGTTGCCTTCAATGTGAACTTATCAACCTCTGATATTGAAATTGCAAATAGAATTGCAAAGCAGGCAAGATATATAAGCGGAGGATTTAGGTATGTAAAAGCTATAGGAGTTGAATTGCATGACAGAGGAATTGTGCAGGTGTCAATGAATTTAACAGACTACACAAAGACATCCCTATACCGTGTATTTGAAACTATAAAAATGGAAGCGGCAAGGTATGGAGTTAATGTTGTTGGAAGCGAAATTATTGGTTTGATTCCAATGCAGGCATTGGTGGATACAGCAGACTACTATCTCCGCCTGGAAAACTTTAAATTCGACCAAGTGTTGGAAACCCGGCTATAAGGAAGGGGGACACACCTTCTCTTTCGGGATAGTCTTTGAGGGTAGAAGGAATGTCCCCGTACTTGAAGGGGGATAAAGAGGAGTAGGTTTATGAACAAATTGATTATAAAAAATGCATCCGAGCTTGTAACCTGCAAGGGAAACGCTCCAAAGCACGGCAAGGATATGTCGGATATAGGACTTATCAAAAATGGGTGTGTGGTAATAGAAGACGACACCATCCTTGATGTTGGAAATTCAGAAATATTGAAAAATTATAACGAAAAGGAATACCAAATTATTGATGCTTCAAATAAAGCTGTGATGCCCGGATTTATAGATTCTCACACCCATTTGATATTCGGAGGATACAGGGCCGACGAATTTTCATGGAGATTAAAAGGCGATAGCTATATGTCAATCATGGAGCGGGGCGGAGGAATAACAAGCTCAGTGAGAGCCACAAGAAACACATCTCTGGATGAATTTATCCATCTTGGAATAAAAAGGCTCGATAAAATACTTGACATGGGTGTCACCACCGTTGAGGGGAAAAGCGGATACGGCCTTGATTTTGAAACAGAAACAAGGCAGCTTCAGGCAATGAAAGAATTAAATGAAATCCATCCTGTCGATATTGTGCCTACATTTTTAGGTCCTCACAGCGTACTTCCCGAGTACAAGGGAAAAGAAGATGGGTTCATTGATTTTATGATTGATGATGTCCTCCCTAAGGTTGCAGAAGAAAACCTGGCAGTCTTTGCGGATATATTTTGCGAGAAAAATGTATTCACAGTTGACCAGTCAAGAAGGTTTTTAAAAGCTGCAAAGAATGCAGGCCTAAAATTAAAAATCCATGCAGATGAAATGTATCAGCTGGGGGGAACTGAACTGGCAGTTGAATTAGGATGCACCTCAGCAGACCACCTTCTTCAGGCTACTGATGAAGGAATAAGACAGCTTTCTAAGTCAAACACGGTTGCAACCCTTCTTCCTGCTACGGCATTCTGCCTTAAGGAAGAATATGCCAGGGCAAGATATATGATTGATTCAGGGTGTGCTGTTTCACTGGCAACTGATTTTAACCCCGGGAGCTGCTTTACAAATTCGATTCCACTAATTATAGCCCTTGCTGCATTGCATATGAATATGACAATTGAAGAAATAGTAACCGCATTGACTGTAAATGCTGCTACAGCAGTTGGCAGAAGTGATGTAACAGGAAGCATAGAAAAGGGTAAAAAAGCCGATATTATAATATTGGAATATCCTTCAATTCATTTTCTTCCCTACCATGCTGCAGTAAATATTGTAGAAACCGTAATAAAAAACGGAAGGATAGTAAAATAACGAAATTGCTTAACAATAGAATAGAAAAATAAATAATAGATAAAACATATGGCAAAATGGCAAGGAGGGAATCAATATGAGAAATATGACTGTAAATGAATTTGCAAAAGTTGTTGCTTCAGATTCACCGGTACCCGGCGGCGGCAGCATTGCCGCACTCTGCGGTGCTTTGAGCGCTGCACTGGCAGAAATGGTTGCAAATTTAACTGTGAGGAAGGCAAAATATGCGGAATACAGGGATGAAATGACCGATATAATAAACAAGGCTTCTTTGTTGAGGGATGAACTCCTTAATTATATTAAGGAAGACAGTCTTGCATACAATGAGGTTACTGATGCGTATAAGCTTCCAAAGGAAACTGAAGAAGAAAAAGCTTACCGAAGCGGTAAAATCCAGGAAGGTTTAAAAACAGCCGCTTCTGTTCCCTTAAAGGTTGCAGAAGCTTCATTTAGAATATTTCCTTTGGCTGAGGCAGTTGTGTCAAGAGGCAACAAAAGCTCTGTTACCGATGGTTTGGTTGGTGCAATGATGGCAAGAACCGGAGTGCTTTCAGCGGTTCTTAATATAAGAATTAATCTGGATTCAATTAAGGACGAAGAATTTGTAAAGGTTTTAAAGGAAAAAGCAGATATACTTGAAGAAGAAACAATTAAATACGAGAAAAGAATATTGAAATTGTCACCGTTTTAGATGGAGGGAGACACACCTTCATGGCAAGAAACCTGTGGGCTAAGTCCATGGACAATGCCTCTTTTATAAAAGGCCTGAAATCAGGCCTTTTTCTAATAATAACATCAAGTTTGGACAGCTATTCTGTCTGTGTTCACTAGCAGCCTATGTCGTCGCATTCGTTAAACAAAATTACCAATAACAAGAAGAAAAACAGTAAGTTTGATCCCATGCCACCTGTGCCTGCTACCCTGTTTCTATTACAAAATCCCATAATTAACCTCCTTAAATAATTGTGCTTACGATATTATATGTACGAAGGTTTCTTTAGTTACTGAGATTGTTTTAAAATATTATTTAAACGACGGTTAATAACATTAAAATCAAGGTTCTGAAAAAAGGCATCTATGTATACATTTCGGTTTGTTCCAAAATCAATCATGTAGGCATGCTCATAAACATCCAATACTATCAGGGGTTCTGCATAAAGCATAACACCGCTATCATGGGAGTCTTGGCCGTATATGTAATATTCGTTGTTGTACCTGTCATAACACAGCAAAACCCAGCCTCTCATGCTCATTCCGATACATTTGAATTTATCCCGGAAATTATGGTAAGATCCGAAAGTTTCAACAATCACACTTTCTATGGGGCCGTTTATTCTGTTATTACTCCCTGTTAAGTTTTCAAAATACAGCTCATGAAGCTTTATGGCATCAAAACAAAAAGTTTTTGCCTTTTGAGCAGACCGTATGTTGCTGTAACTGGAATTGCATTCATCATATATCCTGTCGTTTCTCAAGTCATTTTTAACTTCATTCAGGCATTTTATATAATTTTGATATAATTGATAGTGTTCGCTCAATTGAACAGGGGAAAAATATCTCACATTTGAAAAGTTATAGTTTTTTGCTTCCAGTTTATTCATTATTCATACCTCCGATAATTATATTCCATTATATGTAGGGGAAAATGAATATATGAAATCAAAGTTTTCCTTTACCCCCATAGTTTTTGTTGATATAATAAAGATGCCCTAACCCCATTTCTTCGACCAGAGGGAGAAAGAAATGACGGTAGGTCATTCGCAACGAGCACCAATTTTGTGCGACGAAAGGAGCAAACAAAATTGTGCTGCGAGATTGCGAGAAATCATCTTTTAAAACCTGAGATCCTTTGTTTCACTCAGCATGACAATAAAAAGGAAGGTGAAACTAATGAAAAAAATAATGATTTTGGACGGAAACAGTTTGCTGTTCAGAGCATTTTATGCATTACCGCCTTTAAAAACAAGAAAAGGACAATTTACAAATGCCGTATATGGTTTTTTGAGCATGCTCTATAAAATTATAGATACATATTCTCCTGAATATTTATGTGTTGCCTTTGACCCTGAAAAACCCACATTCAGACACGAACAATATAAAGATTATAAAGCAAACCGCCAGAAGGCACCTAACGAACTGGTCCAGCAGTTTCAGCTCATAAGAGATGTTCTTGATGTGCACAACATTAAGCGGGTTGAGATTGAAGGCTTTGAGGCAGACGACGTATCCGGGACATTTGCATGTGCTGCAAAAGGCCAGGGGGCTGAGGTTTACCTGGTTACCAGCGACAAGGACTATCTGCAGCTTATAGACGAAAATGTAAAGGTTGTTTTAACCAAAAAAGGCATTACAAATACAGTTGAGATGGATTTAAACTCCATGGAGGAGGAATACGGACTGACCCCCGGGCAGTTTGTGGACTTAAAGGCACTCATGGGGGATTCCTCGGACAATATACCCGGTGTGGCAGGTGTAGGAGAAAAAACTGCCCTTAAACTCATGCAGGAATATAAAAGCCTGGATAATCTTTATGCAAACATTGACGAAATAAAGGGCAAGCTGAAGGAAAAATTGGAAACCGACAAAATGCAGGCTTATATGAGCCAGACCCTGGCACGTATCATTACTGACATACCTCTTGAGTTTAATATTGAGGAATACAAGGTCAAAAAACCGGATATAAAAAAACTGTCCGAATTATATGATGAGCTGGAATTCCGCCAGTTTAAAAAACGTCTTGAAGAAACAGTGCACCCGGAGGAGGAGAGCCAAATATCCTTGTTTGATACCGACAGGGCAGAAACTGTTAAAAATATAGATATTATTTATATTGATACTGAGAAAAAGGCAGCCGACATAAAAAAAACAATAAATGAGAAGGCAATAATTAAATTCCTCTTTGACGGGGAAAGGGCATTTCTCAGCAAGGCTCTTGCCTTAGGCATTTCAGACGGGGAAAATATTTACTATATAGATTTTGAAAAAACAGACGAGAAAAATGTCCTCCAAAAACTTAAAGAAATATTTGAAAGCAGTGAAACCGCAATTTGGGGGCATAATTTAAAAAATGAAATAATTTATCTCATGAAAAACAATATTCAAATCAATAATATCCGCTTTGACTCGGAAATAGGCAAGTACCTCTTAAATCCATCGGAAAGCTCCTATTCAGTGGACAAGATTGCCTATGAATTTTTGAATATTGAAATTCCTTCCGAAAATCAAATCCTGGGTACCGGAGTTAAAAGAAAAACATTCAAGGAAATTGACCTTGAACAAAAAAAGGCATATATATTTAATTGTTTAAACACAGTCAATAAAGTCAAGAAGCAAATGGCAGAGAATATTGACGAGTTAAAAATGACCTCCCTGTATGAAAAAATTGAACTTCCCCTGATTGAGGTATTGGCTTACATGGAATTTGTCGGCTTTAAAGTGGATATAAATGTTATCGATAAACTGGGAGTTCATTTTCTGGAAA
>Ga0208458_1002390_pt1 | contig 13876 bp, 11 predicted proteins | sample AD_UKC085_MetaG_FD_184432 | JGI IMG/M metagenome (GOLD analysis project Ga0208458, IMG submission 184432) | Active sludge microbial communities of municipal wastewater-treating anaerobic digesters from USA - AD_UKC085_MetaG (SPAdes) (version 2) | ecosystem: Engineered > Bioreactor > Anaerobic >... | reverse complement strand
GCCATCTACATCTCCTGTCATACTACCTATTGCTGCGGCAGTTCCAAAGTCAGTTCCAGGATCAGCAGCTTTAAATAGTAACATTGGGACTCCCGCACTATTCTCATCATAATCGAGTAGAACATCAAAGTCCGACCAATAATCAGACCACGTAGCTATAAAACCTTGTATGGCAGCTTCCACAGATTGCATTGCCTGTACCGCAAATGATCCTGCAAATTGTTCAATATTATTAGTAATACCCGTATCCCCTTTACGAGTTGGCACTGACTCCTTTACAATATCACCGAGTATAAAATCATAGTCTCTTACATCCCCATGTGCAACATCGCTTATTGGATTGTATGTAGTTTCCGTGATATTATCAACTATGGTGTACTTATCCTTTAAAATGTATTTTGCTCCAAATCGCCAAGCAATATCTTTATATGCAATTGCTGTTCTTCCAGCTTTTATACGTTCCCAAATAGACCGTTGATATGTTATCTTTGATATCTCCGTGGCAGAGGAAACAAACCGAACGTTTCGAATACAAACATAAACACTATCTGAATATCGGTTTATAAACTGTATAGAAAGAGGTCGTGTATATGGTAAACCTTTAAATGTAAATGAAGCTGTCTGCCATCCAGTCCAACCATGCCCCACATCATCCATAGGTACAGTATTGGAATAATTGGCAGAACCACTATAATCTAAAGGCACCCAAGTTAATTCAGTAGCCTCCGTTGAATTCTTTAGCAGGTATTTTCCTTGTGCCCAAAGGGGGATGTCAGATGCCGTTTGTATGATGACAAAGGAGGCAACTACATCATCTTTAAATGCTGTCGCTTTATTATAAAAACCATACTCAAATTCAATCTTAAACAACTCTGTGTCGGGTGTCATAGAGGCATATTGTCCAAAGGTCTGTCGTATGTATGTCAAGTAACGAAGGGCCACCCCCTCATCCTCCCTTGGTAAAATATCAGCAACCGGGATTGGAGCGTATTGTGAGATGCCTAAAGTGCCTGCCGACCACTTTTCAAATCTACGGGTAACAGGATCATACGTATCACGATGCAACGTATAATTATCAATCCAAGTATCCCTATTCCCATACTCAAAGTTTATATTGATGCGTTTTGCTGGGTTGATCCGAGTTTGTACTCCTCCCGGTATCTGAAGTAGTGCCGATTCTTGATGAGTTGTAGTTCTGTGAATATATTGAATTGGAGTCATTGAAATGGGCTCATGAGCAGTCTTACTTGTCCAATGCCTACCATACACCACAGAACGGTACTGCTCAACAGGTCTATATATTTGAAATATACCAAAATTCTGTCGTATTGTCGCCCCGTATTTTCGAAGTATTTCTGTTAAAGTTTCGGCACATGTCATATCATAAAAACGATCCCTCTCCAAAAGTAATTGATTAATAGGAGTATATACAGTACCCATTGCCATTGATTCCTCAAATAAATTGATATACTCTTCATATTCTGTTACTCCAATCTTACTAAGAATATCCCAAATTATTTCAGACTCCAATGCCCTATCTTCATAATAGGTAAATGAACCATCACTATGTTCTTCTTCTGCAAACATAATATCTTGCAGATATTTTAATCCGTCTACTACGGTAATAGTAAGATAGAAAGGAGGAACATCATACGGTTCTTCATATTGAGAAGGATCAACCCAACCCTGAAAAAACAATTCACCATCAGAATCTATTCCTTGGTATATCTCTACCCAACAATACATAATGTTAGGATCAAATAGATCAGTGAACTTCCAATTCTCACCTGCCTGTATTTCTATCTTGACTTGAGTAGGCCGCCATGGATCGTTAAAGTCATCTGAACCATTTGTAAATTCTACTTTAAGCGGATGTCCACTTCCCTTCAATACTTCTACCTCTCCGGCATAAGAAGGAACAGAGAACTTAATGTACCAAGCACATCGAGCGGCATCCCAAAACTTCAGTTCATAAATTGCGTCCATACTACTGGAATTGATTCATTCGTCTTAATACCAGTCCGATATCACTTCCCTTGATTTTACCATCAATTGTGATATGAATCTTCTGAGGTTTCTGTTCAATATTACGAATATTCCTTTGAACATTCTTTGGAAGAACATACTCCCCAGAACTTAACATTGCCGGGAAGCTATCATTAGGATAACCAGAAGGAACCTGTCCTCCACCTGCCATTCGAGCAACCTGCGGATAATAATCAGCCCCAGCAAGAAGTTTCTCAGTCATTTCCGTACCACGAGAAATCTTAGTAAGGTAAGCAAGGGACCGGTCATCAATGCGTCGTAACTTGGTTAGCTTTTCGAGAACCTGACTGTTACCAATGCCTGTATTAGCTATACGCCCTACATTAGCTTTACCTTTGGATTCCTTTAATATCCGGGCAATCTGACTAAACTGATCAGCAGAGCGATCTTTTATTTTTACATTTCGAGTATTAGGTAATGTAAAAGCATTCTCCCTCTTAATCTTTGATAAGGCGGATATTTGCTTAAACATCCTTTCCGGGACTTGATTTGTTATTTTACCAAGCTGTTTTGTTAAAGCACTATTTTTTGCAGCCTGATCTTTTGTTATCTTGGTAAGATTGTTTGTATAATTATTTACATTCGATATTTTGGTAATGTACTTCTTCCGGGTATTTAAAGACTGCTCTGCCGGAATGGTAGGCCGCTTCATCAATGGAGCAAACAATGATTTGAACTTCTCTTCCGGGAAGTTAATTTCATAAGTAGAAAGCAGTAATTGCAATTCATCACTTATACTTCCACTTGGTATGGAACCCTGCTTGGTAAGGTGAGCAAGCATATCGGGCATATCCCGGTATTCCTTCGGTAGTACAGTTTCACCGGAAGTGAGTAAGGCAGGGTATGTATCATTAGGATATCCCATCGGTACGATACCTCCTGTTGCCATTTTAGCAGCAAGACCGGAGAATAGCCCACCACCAAGCCCACCAAGCAGTAATTGCAATATTGGACCGACTCCGGGGATAAGTGAGAGTAATGAAGGTAATAACGATCCAATACTACTTACAGCAGCCTTCCCAACATCGCCACCTTGCATAGCCGTACTAACCACATTTCCTATTCCTTGAGCAGTACCAGCAGTGAGTGAACCATATTTACCAAGAGCAGTAGTACTTTCGGTAGTAGCATCAGTAGCAGTAGCAAGAGTAGGATTCAGAATACCTAATTGTGCATTAAAGTTCTTCAATGCCTCAGTTGCCATATCTACTGATAAAGCAGTTTCAGTAGCTATTGGTTGAACATATTCCGGTGGAGTAGGTTCTGGCATTTTAAATAGTGCCGATGGAAGCGTAGGTTGTCCATATTGTTTTACCAAACTTTCCACAAAGGAAACCAATTCGGCATTCTGCATTAAAATATTATTCCTAACATCCTCTACTCGCTTACCATAAAGAGGATTTTCTTTCATTGAAATTCCTTCTTCAGGAATTTGTACTCCATAAGCTTTTGCTCCTCCAACTGCTCCTTGAGTAAGCCTTCCCATGCCATTATAAACCTGTACCATTTTGGCATAAGTATCATACCCAAGTTTATCAGCAAGTTTAAGTTTGGCTTGTAAGATATCAAGAGAAGCTCCAATTGGATCGGCAATAAGCTTTTCAAGTTGAGCAGGACTTTCATAATTAATAGAGTACGGATTTGCAGATCCACTTGGAGTCCCACCAGTCTCCACATGAGGTATTGCAAGTGCTGTGTATGGATCTATTCCTCTCTGAAGAGCTTTCTTTACAACCTCTTCAACAAATGATAAATCGAAAGTCCCATGCAATTTAGAATATGGAGAAACAGGTTGACCAGTAATAGAATCAGTAGTACGCTGATCAACAATTTTAAATACAGCAGGATACCTCTTTAATACATCTTCAAATTCCTTTAATGGTAATACTGCCTCTCCACTGGAAAGCATCGCTGCAAAGGTATCATTAGGATAACCGGCAGGGATAATCCCACCATTTTGCATTTCTGGAATCCTCTTTGCAAAAGGTTTCTCACGAACCTTATCTTTAAGTATTTGACGGGCGAATTGTTCTGCCTTACTGGGGGGAACCACAATTTCTCCAGAGGTAAGTAGAGCCGGGAAAGTATCGTTGGGGAATCCCTGTGGCACCTCACCACCAGTAGCCATCTTCTTCGGTTTAGGTAGAGCGGCAGCGAGTCCTGCTATAACAGCTGCAACACCGAGAGCAATAGCTACTAGATTAGCCGGGAACGGCAGTTTTGCCCCCTGTGCCACTACTGTGGCATTAGCCTCTACAGATTTAGCTCCTGCGTTAGTATAGGCTGCGGCAGCACTAGCCCCGCTAGCAGCAGCATTTGCTGTACTCTGGGCAGTATCTGCAGCTTTAGCGGATATGTTTTGGAGAGTAGCATTAGCTTCCAGCTGTTTAGCGATAGCTGCATTCTCCGTTGCAATCGTTTGAGTGTTTATCAGAACAGCAGATGCGTTTGCGGCCTTTCCATATTTCAAAACGAGGTCTATGATATCCGGAAGGGCATTTAGAATCATTCCGAATACTTTAAGCATCTCCCCTTCTGTACCACCTATAGCATCTCCAAGATTGTTAAAGACGGAGGCTAAACTATTGATAGAATCTTCAAATGCCGTAAATTTTTCCTGTTCTTTGCGTAATTGATAAAGCAGGTCCATCCACCCTTCTACATCCTTAACCCATGCAGCATCCTTTACAGAGGCATCTGACAAGACTCTTAACCTTTCTTCAACGTAGCTAATTTGAGCCCCAACCAAATCCATTTGATCCGCATACTTACCAAAAGCATTAGTAAGCATTTGATAGTATCCTATATCCGAAGCAGCTTGTATATTTAGGTATTTAACCTTAAGCAAATCTAGAGCCTTTGACAAATCTATAATCATTTGCTTATTGGCTCCCATGTTAGCGGATAGAGCATGAATTCTGCGTTCAGTGTATTGGATTTCCTTACTAACTACATCCAACTGATTATTCAGACTACCATAAGCTTCGGCCTGGGATTTGGCAATTTCCACAGAACGCCTTAAATCTTCGATTTCTGCTGCTGCAGCCCAGTCCTTGTACCTAGAGACTAGTTCGGCTATTTTCGCATCAAGAATGTCAGCAAAAGGTATGAGATTAACAAAAGGAGCCTGTAAAGATTTCCCTAGCGGTAAAAATACCCCTTCCAGGTTCTTTGCAGCCACTCTGATGGCTATCAGCTTCTGAAGTGTATCCTCAATAGCTTTTTGGTTCTCTTTAGGGACACTAAATCCGGGGAATCCATATGAACCTTGAATAGATATTTCAGTTAATTTATCCCTCAAGTCTGTAACCAACTTACCAGCCTCGTATATTTCCGGGTGTAAGTTACGTAAACTCTCGGCCAGTGTTTTGGCAAAATCTGTATTAGCTCCCTTGTTCTCAATTACCTGACGAAGGGTATCTGTCAGAAGTTTAGCCATTGAATCCGCATAATCAAATTCAATACCCAACCTCCTGGCATTAGCTGCCATATATTTTATAGCTTCAGACTTGCCGGCAAAGTCTGTCATCAGTTCAGCTAATGTAACTATTTCAATACCGGATTCTTTTGATATATCCCCTAAATCCTTCAAACGCTGGTATATGATCTTCATATAATCCCCAGCGATAGAAAAGTCTACCTGCTGACCCAGCTTTTCAAGGGTATCCAGATAGAGCTGATGTTTCTTTTTGGCCACATCAGAGGATATTCCCAACTTCTTGTAAGATGCTTCCTGACGATTGAGCGCATCCTCTTCCTCTTCCATTTCCTTAATGATCTTCTTGAGGATAGGAGTCTCAATTTTGGTGTACATCTTTTCGACAGCGGTGGAAACTTCATCCACTTTAATAGCCATGGAAGTATAGGCATCTATACTATCCTGAAGAGTTTGCAACATCGGGTCTATCCGCTGCTTTTCCCTGAAATATGAGTATACAGCATCTGTGAAGCTTGTGAAGCTGTATTTTGCATCTCCGGTTTTTAAAGCTATGTCCTTAATCCATTTCTCATAGAATCCACGGACCGTGTTAAAAGCATCTCCTGCTCCTGTCCCACGCCTATCTATTTCTACAAGAAGGTCTATTACAGGTTTTATATCTTTTGAAGCTGTACGCATATATTCACTTATAGTAGCATTCAGACCTCCATACTTTTTCAGTATAGGTCCTACATCCACTCCTACGGAAATAGCATACTTTTCAAATTCCTGCTGACTTACAAATTCATCAAGGGCTTTCGTAACCCCTGTTATCTGACCATTAGTTATGACCAATCTAGGTAATAATCCAATTTCGACAGCCTCTTTAGCTATGATATCCCCCTTAACAAGCCTACTCATTTCGTCCATCATAGCATTAAGTTCCTTGACGAAATCAGCACTCATTTCAGGAGCTTTCAGAGGAGACTTACCAGCCACCTTTATATATTCCCGATAACCAGTAATGTAATCATTTAGATACTTTGTCTGTGCTTGAGCAAGGTCCCCAATAAGTTTACCCTTCTCTATCTGCATAGCTTCGGTAGCTGCCCTAGCTACTAACACATTAGTCAATTGCTGTTGAGCGGCAGTAATTTCTTCAAGTGTGGATTTCTCCGTCAGCATATTCTGAAGATACTCTCCATACTGATTATTTATTCCTTGAATAGCCTGAGCCCTTGCTTCTGTTCCTTCATTTGTAGCTTTGAGGCGAGTAAAGGCTTGATCCAATCCAATTATTTCCTTGTTAATCTGCTCATTAACTCTAGACTGTATCCGTTCCCATTCATTGGATCTACGAACGGCCTTAACAATGGAAGCTGTAATAGCTATAATTCCTGCGGCTACTGCTATATACGGAATGGTCATTAAACCAGCCCCCAAAAGTTCAAAGGCCCCAATCAGACCATTTATGAAAGTCATAAGTCCTGAAATAGCATACCCAAGCACGCTTATAGCTAAAGCTGCCGGACCTAATACAGCTATAAAGGCAGCTATTCCTATTACGAGCCGTTTTTGAGTATCATGTAAATTGGTATACCAATCTGTTATTTCCTGTAATCGTTTTATTAATCTTTCAAATATAGGTAGTAATACCTGCCCAATAGATGATCCTAATTTAATCAAAGCAACCCTACCTGACGCCAAAGCTGCATTCCACTTATACTGAAGAGTTTGAGAGGCCACCTCAAATGCCTTTGCAAAGTCCCCAGTAGAATTTTTTATCAGATCAAATATTTTACGATTGTATTCAAGGTTTTGCCCGGTAAGATTTAAAGCCCCAATCAAAGCCCTAATGTTAGGGAAGATATCAAACATAGTTTCTCCCCACACCTCTGTTAATCGTCTTAACTCTTCCAACGTTGGAAGCAATCCACGCTCCCTTAAAGAGGCCCTGAGAGCTTCCCCAGAAGTCCCCATCTTGTTGAGGGATTTTTCAACCTCTGCTGACGGGTCTGCTATTTTCTGAAGAACGTTTCTTAAATATGTAGCTGAATTTGCTGCGGTGGCCCCTGATAAGCTCATTGCCGCCATTGCAGCCGTAACTTGGTCTAGAGATACTCCTACCTCAGAAGCTATTGGTAATACAGAACCTATTGTAGTAACAAATCTATTCGCTTCAATTTTACCTTCCCTAACAGCGGCTGTAAATATATCCATAGCTTGAGAAGCCGTCAAATTAGACGTTTTATATGCATTCATAGCGGATACCAACATATCAGCTATATCCTGCGCCTCTCCCATTCCTGTAGCAGCTCCTTTCGCCGCCATTTCAGTAATAGTCAAAGCCTCTGCCGTTTTAAAACCGGATGAAGCTACAAAGTACAGAGCCTCTGCTAATTTCTCAGGTCCGATAGATGTGCGGGAAGACATCTTCAAAAGTTCTTCCGACCATTGACGAGTAGTATCCGCAGCAATGCCTGCCAAGCCCTCTATCTTAGACATTGAGAATTCAAAATTCTTCGCCATCTCGACAGAGGACTTGGTAAAGGCTACGATAGGAGCAGTTAATGTAATAGTGGCCAGATACCCAAATGTACGCATCCTTTGAGAAACTGTATTCATGTTCCGAATAGTCTCTTTACTGAACATAGCCATTGCGGCATTAGCTTTCGCAGCTGATGCTCCTGCTGCGGATGCTAACTGTTGAACGGCTACTTGGGCGGATAATACTCCAGAAGTATCAACTCCCAATTTGATCATTAAACTACCTATATCAGCCATTGTCTGCTCCTATTATCGGTTTCCGCACAGGTGGTCTTGATTTAAAGGCCATCGGTGGTCTCTTCGATCTTTCTTTGTCTACTTTATCCTGCTGTTCTTTCTTGTTTGCTGCCGAGGCTATTGCATAGAGCACTTGCTTCATATCAGCCACGCTCTGTTTACGTTCGATTCTCTTCTCCCCAGTCCAGTTAGGCATAAAGTCCATTGGCGTAACTTCCTTGGGGGTATGCCCTTTCTTTGCATATAGCTTACTAACAATGTTTACAATCAGCGATGCTAGAACGGACATTCTATAATCATCCCTCCAACTTCCTATTGGATCTATTCTATCAAAGGCTTCCCATTCAGCAAGTTGCTCTGACGTAATAGACTCCAATAGGTAGTCTGGATGGGCAAATCCTAGCTCTCTACAGAGTCGGAAGGCGAACTGGCGACTTGGTCGCCGCTTGAGTTTTTTACCAAGTTCTCCTTATCCTCTTCAGTAATTTTGTTGAGTTCCTGGGCCTTGTTTACGATCTTTTCAAGTCGGGCCGCACTCATACACTGGCTGAGTGTTGAAGCATCGGCTGGAGTCAGAAGGAGATTTCCTTTCTCATCACATACTGTGCATACAGCAAGTTTTGCACGGAAGTCATCCAGAGCTTTTTCAAACCCACCTTCTGCGTTTTTGTTTTCCTTTATGAGCGTCTGCTCAAACTTGTCACGTTCACGTCCAGTCATCTGACGAACATAAACAAAGTCTCCTTTTCCAAGGTCCACTTTTACGGTTTCAAGCACCTCTTTAGTCAGCAGTGCTTTTTTGTCTAACATTCCCATGATTAGTTGTTTTTGATTGTTGATAATTTGTTAAAGATATTCCTTGATTAGGAATTGTTTGATTACACTCCTGTGCTACCACCTGAGCTAATGTAAACCTTTCCTGTTACCTGAATGGTGACGTCTGCAGTGACCTTGTCATCAGCAGGAATAGTCAGCGGCAGTTCAGAAACAAGACCTTCGAAGTCAAGACCAGTATTTTCAGCATCCGGAAGGACGATCTGATAGTTCTGGATCGTGTTACTTTCAAAGTCGTTCAGCATAGTCTCGTAAGTAGCACGAGTAAAGTTCATTGCGAGTACAACAGTTCCTGCATTACGGAAGCCCGTGATGAATTCCCTGTACCCTCCAGTAGAGTCAAGCGAGGTGACATCAATTGTATCCCTCGACATGCTTGGCCCGGTGATGGAATTGATTTCAGCGATTTCGACCCATGCAGAGCCGCTCCACCGCTTAAATTTTGTCCCTACACCAGCAATTGCAGTACTTGCCATTTTTTACCTCCTTTTTATGCAACTCTGCGTTGCAGGTTAAAATTAAGAACGAACAACACATTACCATTATCATCCCATTCAAGGAGAGTGGGTCCGCTTGAACAGTAAATAACAGTATATAAAGTTCCGTTAATAGTCGTATGATTGAGACCATGTAACAGATTCTTTATACTCTCACCTTTATCATACGCAGCCGTGTACGAAGTATCCCGCACCCGGATTTGTATGGAAGGATATTCATACCCTTGATCATTCAACGCTAATTTACCAGGATACCCGTAACTATCAAACATAGAAACGCTTTTTCTAGGAGTAGTTGGATCCTTTCCTATAAATAAATTACGACCTAGCGTCAAGTCCAAATCGCTCTCGGCTACCAGTAAATCCTTTATATCCACAGTTGGAGCATTCATGGTATTTGGGCATTGTCTTTTATGATGTTAAAGATAACTTTTATATTTCGATTTATTGCTTTCTGAAACCATTTCCAGTCAGCCCCTTCTCTTTTAAATTCCGCATTGGGGAATCTATGTAGTATCTCGTGAACGTATAAGGCATACGGAGCACTGTAGCCCATAATCATCATAGGGTTACGGGTCTTTAATACTTCCCCTCTACTAGCTGCTACAATCGCTGAATGCCTAGCTCGTAATTCACTAGCCTTATATTGCATCTTTTTAAAAGGTCGGTTTTTGAAAGTTCCAGCATATCCTAATTTATCCTCCACTTCACCAACCATAGTAGCTACCACAAACCAACTAGCTCTCAAGTTACCGATGTCTACAGGAGTCAGCGGATAGATCGTTTCTGTTTCTCTGCGTATCTTTTCAGCAACCAAAACCAATCCTCTTGTAGAAATACGGGTGTTCACCGCTTCAAGTTCTTTCTTCAAGCGAGCCATAACCTTATCAAGTCCTTCAACTTTAACGTCTACAATTTTTGCGGATACGTTATATTTGGGTGCTCTAGGCATATTACTTAAGTTAAGAATGGTGTTAAGTACGCTTTCCTCAAAAAAGAAGTTGTCGAATTCAAAGCAGGAGTTTTACCCCAACGTTTGATTTCAAATACCCCATCTATCACAGTATAGTCTATGTCTCCAGCACTATCTATGCCCGAATCCATTAAACTCTGTAAAGAACCTCTGTATAGTAACCCCTTTTCCTGTAAATCTACTTCAACATACACCACCGCCCTAGACAAGATTTTCTCTCCCTCATCCTCGTATATGTACTGAACCATTTCTTCCCAGCGACATTTTATTTCAACGGGCGTAGCATAGTTATAGCTACCATAACCATTATTTACTGGATTACCCCAGTAAACCGCCACTTCAGGCAAATTATTACTTATGAACTTATCTATACCCATTAGTCCTCAAAGCTTGGAATTGCGTATATTGTTGCTGCCGTCTTACCGGACTTTGCTAATCTGCCCGTAAAATCCAACGTTAGTACCATCTGTCCGTATGGAGTGGATTTCAACATCTCCCCCCATTTCCCGGTGTAGGTAACTTCAGCATCTCCCAACCGCTCTTTACTAGTGCTCCTGTTTAAAGTAGAGGCAATCATATGTGCCGTAAGCCACCTTTCCAGTTCAGTCAGCACCGCTTCAGTAACCACCGTATCATCTTCAAATACTTTAGTAATGACAGCGTTCGCCGCATTTATCATTACAGTAACTTTGGATGAACTAACATCGCAGTCACTATCCATAATCGCCATTACATCATCATATGTTACCCTTGCCATTATTCCCTCCCTTCTTTTTTACGACTCGTCCAAAGTAACGGGTCTATGAAATTTAAAATATCTGAAGACCATTTCAATCCTAACCAATCCAAAGTTTCATACAACTGTTGGTAATCCCCGTGAACCATTCTTTCGGGCCAAAGGACTCTAACATTCAATCCCTCATTGATCATTTCAATAAATTTGGCTTCATACTCATGTACCCAGCCAAGCCATCCCTCTTCAGTCGAGTAAGCGTCCATGTAGTTTGTCTTCATGCAGGATTGAATTATGTCCCCGGTCCTACGACGAACTATTATCCATTTAGCATTTGGAAAGGCGTAATGCCACACAGGCCACATTAAAGCCAATCGAGCATCCTTGTATATCCACGGACCCTTTATGTACCCTTCTGAAACCATTACTCTCTCAACCTCCTCTCGCCAGTTCCGTGGGATTGATAAAGTCCCAGTATCGGGAAGGATTCTCTGTCCATTAGGATCAGAACCGTCCTTCTCCAAATACGGCTTCACCAAAGTGTCTCGAATACAATCATTCTCATAAAGGCCACGCTTGTTGGTCATTACGCCTCCAAAAGCCCCGCATTTGACGAATGTACCAGCGATCATTCCTGATCCACTGCGAGCAGCTCCTGTTACTAATATTGGGGAATATTCTTTCATCTGTACATGTTTCTTACAAGTTCTCTTTCTTTATCTTTATCTCCTTTGGCTACCACTCTTACCTTCTGTTCAGGGTGTCTGCGATAATAAGCTAAAGGAGCATTACAATACCCTATCTGCAATCCTGCGGATAGACAGCGTAGATTAAACTCAAATTCTTCTGCCGTCCACAGGTTTTCATTCATTTTCCCCACTTTTTCGAACACTTCCCTCCGGTACATCAGGGTGGCACTGTGAATAACATTCTTGCGCAGCAAATCCTGTTTAGTTGGAATCTGTATCGGGGGAACGTAACGATGTATCTTTGCCCCAGCGTTCATAAGAATTTCTAGAGCATTTCCATGAATAAAATCTACTCCCTGATCTTCAATAGCTCGTATAGAATCATCTATACAATTTTCAGTAAGCATATCATCTTCGTGTAACCACCGGATATACTTGCCAGTAGCCATATTCAAAACCTTATTAAAGTTCTCTGGCCAGTTACCTGATCCCTGACTTAATATTAACTGAACATCTTCAGGGACACTCTCCACTGCGTACTCTAACCACCCCCTATCTCTATTATATGGAATGATTACTGTCACAGGTCTAACTGTTTCTGGTTTCTCAAAAGGAGGCTGATTTATGTAATCTGCTACCCACGAAATAGACATAGAATTATTACCTGCTTCGAAAATGCGGGGTTTGCCATGAAAACACACTAATACGGCATCTTTCGGAACTTCTTTAAGGATTCCCCCCGGACGAGGTTTAAAATCGTAAATGCTAGAGGTTTTACTTTGCCAGTAAGCATCCGGTTTACCAATCACCTGTCGAATATACTTATCCATCCTATTTCCGACAGGACCCTTAAAATTCTTCCATATAGCATCTACCTTTTCAGATTCCTTTGGAACCCATACTAAACCTGTTGCCAATTCTCCTCTCTGCCAGAAATCTTCAAGCGTGATAAACTGATCCGGGTCTACTACCAAATCAAATATTTTTTCAATGGATTGGATTACCGCTGTATCTAGGTCTACGTATAAAAATGGACGGAATGGTTTCATTTCCGGGCCATATAAAGCTATCCTAGACCATGTCCCAAGGAATTTGTTTTGTAAAGGCATCAGTTCAAAATTCCCCAAATCGTAATGACGAGAGGCTTTATCCCACAAACATATAATCCTTGGTGGAATAAAAGACTTCCATTTGCCATTTATATGTTGAGCTATTAACTCAACATCCCGCATGGCAAAATCCCCTCCACTGCGTAAAACAAGTACTATGGTTCTTCTCTCATTCATCACTCGAATATTTTTGCTACTTCTGGATCAATTTCATCCAAATTGGAAAGGACTGATGTTGCAGGATTCATAGGTCTGAAATGCAGTACATGTTTGTACATAGAAAAGTTATACTTGTAAACATTCACCCGACCTTGGAAAATGCATTCGGAATCGTGAACTATAACATAGTCAACAGAATCCTTAATCCTTTCAATAACTGGCTGTCGAATCTCTGCCGGGGCAGCATCAATGAAAGCTATACGGAACTTCTTTTCAAACATAAAATGAGTTCCGTCATATATAGGTTTCTGCGCAGACAAGTCAAGATAATGCCAAGGAGAAGCATACTTAACAAACTTATTATACCATTCTGGATCAGTATCCACACTAAATAAATTTCTTCCTTGAATCCCACAAATCAGATGCATCATAGGTGTACTATTAAAGCCCACCCCAAATTCCAATACATCTCCCTCTACTATTGTATTAAGCACATGAATTAAAACAGGTTGATGAGTACTAAATGTATCCATTTTCTTTGCATTCTTCAAATAAGCCAAGTAAGATATTTTAAACTGAGGCTTAACCAATTCCATGTAACGATCATTAATCATACAGCAGTCCCTTCTATAAT
>Ga0208458_1002380_pt1 | contig 13902 bp, 19 predicted proteins | sample AD_UKC085_MetaG_FD_184432 | JGI IMG/M metagenome (GOLD analysis project Ga0208458, IMG submission 184432) | Active sludge microbial communities of municipal wastewater-treating anaerobic digesters from USA - AD_UKC085_MetaG (SPAdes) (version 2) | ecosystem: Engineered > Bioreactor > Anaerobic >... | reverse complement strand
GCCGTCCAACATCATCGCAGTTGGACAACACAAAAGCCCCGACGATCGGGGCATCTAAGGAGGAAATAAAAATTTGAAGTTGTCTAATAAAATGTGGGTTCAAACAAGACCAAACATCTCGTCAATTATAACACCTTTCCTTTGTGAACTACCCACCGTCTAAAGCCAGTGGGATTTCTGGCTGAATTCTTTAATTACTCCGATCTATCTGCCTTTAATGCTTATGACGTTGACGATACGTCTGGTGCAAAACTCAACCTCGTGCGGTCAGTTTCACATAATGCGCGAATTTAGATTGTGCTCTAAATCCCATAATGCGCAATATACAAGCACGAAAATCAAAGCGAAACCTGTGCGCACAGACAACGCGATGCAAGAGATGCTTGTGAACTCTTTCCTTGAAAGACCTACCGTGGTACGCTTGCAGCAGAGGCGTGGTAGGTACATTGGTGCGGACTCCGAGGAATGACCTCAGACCATTTACTAAGCGCATTGTCTATAGCTACGCTGTTCAACTTACACCTACAAGGCTATCCGCATATGGGCGGCACAATTACTGACTGCCGCCTTGTCAGTGTCGGTTCTCCCGTCAGGAGGAGTGGTGCGGATTACAACATCGTTGCAGTTGCTCTCCACATCGCCCCTTTTCGGGGCGTACCTCTACATTTTACTTGCGGAGCTGCGCAAGAACTTATTTGAAGCCAGCTATTGCCAGCCTTAAAAGTCAAATCTTATCCTTCTTTATCTGGAACGGTATAACTGTACCCTTGATAGGATAGTCGACCGCACTCTTTGCATCATACTCTATAAAGTATGTGCCTTCGGGGAATGCTTCTTCCGTCTTAAACACCACAGGCTCACCAATGATTTCGCCAGTGCTGAATATCGACACGAGCATATTGCCGTCGTTCATCTGGGCTGTCGCAATATCGTTATCCATCAGGTCGGCGCACTCCATGTTGAGATAGAAACTATTTCCATTAATTGTCTTTTCAAACAGTGTTGCAAGAACGCCCTGATAATCCTCATAGTTGATGATAAGGCTAACCATATCATCGTCCATGACGTTAAACAAAACGTCGGTTATGAAGTCCTGATAGGACTCGTATTTCTTATATGATGCGTTTACCATAAAACGCCCTCCTTTAATTCAATTTAATAGTATGCTTAGTAACAAGCCCATTTCCTTCTTCAAATATGAGCATTGTCGCACTTGCATTAGAAGATCTCATAAGACTTGTACTATAATTATCAATACCAATAATACTTCCTACTGATATACCTTCACAGTCAAATCCGTATTCTTCAGCATGATGTTTATGTCCACCTATAAGATAATTCACTCTAAGACCATAAAGCCTTGATAGGTTATCAATAGCAGTCTTGAGAGACTTTACTTCTCCGTGTATTCCCATAAGATTATATCCAACGATATTAGCGTAGATATAGCCAGTAGGATTCTGAGCAATAGTTACGCAAGGATTATCCTGCAAGCGTGTCTTAATAGTATGAATGATTACCTTGCTAAGGTTTTCTCCCTTAAAGGCATTTTTAGGAGCAGAGCAAAGTCTAAGCTGGTTATGATTACTGTCCTCTACCATCTGTAAATCCACATTTACAAATTTGCTGACTTCATTTATCCAATTAGCCATGAAATCGGCATAGATAAGAGCAGAGTCAATAATGCCCCATCTGAGCTTAAACAAATTGTCAGTTAAGCGCAGAAGTCCATCGTTATCATCTCCAAGTCCAAAGATATGCAGAGATGTTATATTTTCTCTCTCACAAATCTCCTTGACTTTATCTCTTAGATACCACATACGCTGATAGAATATTTCGGGGCTATAAGAATTAAGAATTTCTCCGAATAAGCCCTTAATCTCAAATTCAGTATTAAAATGAGCATCAGCCAAGCAAAGAACTGCACCACGATTATTCTCGGCAATACTTCTCGAAGAAGGAACATCAATAGGTGTAAGATTTGCTATACCATCTGCAATTCTTTCATACACCATTTCTTCTCTGGCATTATCTCTAAGCCAACGATTATATTCCAGTTTGTCAGTCTGCAACTTCTTGCGTTCTTTTTCAAGCTCACGCTTCTGGATTTCAAGTTCCTTGCTAACAGAAACATCATTGCCAACACACTTTTTAATGGCACTATCCATGAGATTCCAATATTCGTAAGCTTTTCTATAGCAAGCCTCAGAATAATCACGATGCAGCCTTTGATTTAATACATTGGCAACTTCCTGCCAACTTCCATACTGCTCTTTTTTAGAACATACTTCCCAAATAACAATGTATTCAGAATCGGTAAACTTCTTCACCTCTTTTTATTCCTCCTTGAATTCAAATTGTGATTTACTGAATCACGATTCACTGAATTTATGCAATCTCAATTGACTCGCCAACTGAGATTGACACCTCCGAGCCGGCAAAATCATCAAGCAGACTTGCCAGTTCTAAAGCCTCGCCATCCTCAATCTCTATGACAACACTATTGCTATCTTTATCTACATTTAGAACACCCTTGATACCAAGCGTGTTCTTGCGTATCACATTTGCTTTCGCCATATTATCTCCTTTTACACTTTTCGCATTTTTCTGAGTCGTGTTTCCCCACGAAATCGCATTTTTCTAAAGGACGGGTGGTGTCTATCCACCAAATCCCTTCACTTGTTTATTCTAACTCGTCTGCCATATTTGATAACCAACCACGATAGTTAGTAGCCAGTTCACATACCGCGCACCTATCATCTTTTGAAAAATGATTGAGGTACTTTACAAAACCACTTCTCTCCGGGTTATGAAAAAGATCACACTGTTTGCTATGACCAATAACTATAACCTTGCAAGAATCGTGCATACGAGTTAGAACCTTCTTTAATTCATCAAAATAATAATTTTGAGCTTCGTCAATTATGACAACCTTGTTCTCAAAATTAGTTCCTCTGAGAAATGTGTGCGTTATTGCCTTTACATAAGCCGTTCCATTTTTCTCGTTCATAATATCATCAAAAGTTGCGGTATTAATATTTACCCCGATCTTTTCAAGAGCTTCATAGAATGGTTCTGCGTAGGGAGAAGATTTTTCTTCTAACGAGCCTTTAAGATAACCTTGTTTCTCCTCCATACAAGGACTGCTAATATAAACTATTCCATCATATCTGCCATACTTGACAAGCAAATCCGCTACTCCTGTTGCGATTGTGGTTTTGCCAGTTCCAGCCTTTGCATTGCAAAAAACAATAGTCTTGTCTGGCGACCATATAGCATTCCTAAATGCCTGTTGCTCATTATCTAATTCCAAACCATAAAACGGGTGATTTTCTAATGTCTCAGGCACATTGCTGTAATCTATAATTTTAGACTTCTTAGTCATACGCTACCTCACTTCTTGCAATCACACTTGTCGTGGTCACACTCACAAGGCATATCTCCCATAAATCCAAACACTTCTGTTATATCAATATCTTCGCCTATAATAGCATCAACAAATCCATTTTCTTTGCCTTCGTCAGCAAACCAATATGTGTCTGCTCTTGCTATACTTGAAAGATAATCCGCTGTAAGTTTTGTCTTATTTGCAATGAGCTTATTTACACGCTCATCAACCTTGTCATAAAACTTAGCCGCGTCTTTTACCTTGCTCGAAACATTACTATCACAAGTCCAACCGTCGTGATATAAGAATGAAGCATTCTTAGTAGCAAGTCTAAAATCACACTGAGTAAAAATGTTAAACGCCATGCTATATGCGTAGCCAATGCAAATTGCAATTACGGGCACACGGCTTGCGTTGATTGCATCACATAAAGCAAGTCCGTCCATAACAGAGCCGCCGCCAGAATTAATAATGAGTATAATCGGTTGCATATCTTCTGGTTCAAGTCCAACATCTACTCCATTTATTTTATATATCTGCATTATTATTGTATGAAGCACATCTGAATTTACTTCACCATCAAGATACATAATGCGATCTTGCATATCTTCAAGGACAAGCTTTTCACCAAGCCCAATATTCATTACAGTCTGAATACCTCCACCTGCTAATTCAGCAAGCATCTCTGGTGTAACTTCTGCATATCCTTCTGGGATTTTCTTCTCTGTAGTTTCCCCTGTTTTTGTTTCAGGTTTCTTCTTAGCCATAAAACAAGTCCTCACTTGAATTGAGTTAGTCATCCGACCACCTTTGTCATGCAAAGGATTTAGACTTCGCCGTATGTGAGTACGACATTCTGCGACTTACGATACTGGTCAAGCAACTCTACAAGATATTTATCCTCACAAAGATAATATTTCTTGCGCTTACTATCCTGTCTCATTACACGGGTAATTCCATCAGAGATTCCATGCTGTCTGATGTAAGTTGCTTCTTCTTTGTTAATTTCAATCATGTTTTTCACATCTTTCATGTTTGATATTTGAATACATGAGCAAATGTTCATATATCCATATTCCCCACTATCTGAAAGAGAAAAAACGGCGTAATATCGCCGTTTATCTCATGTTAATTATTTTACTATCGTGCAAATTTACGCTAATTTTTGCTTAAAATAGTCGTAATCAAACAGTTTTACGCAGTTTTCATTGCTCTTTTTTGAGAGTTTATATTGCTCCCCAGAACTACTTCTTATCATTTCGTACAGGTCGGCGTTACCTGTTGCAAACAATGTGTCAAAAATTGTTCTGGCAAATCCTGCATTCTTATCCTTATCAATTTCTCTAAGAAGAAGATACAACTCTACATCGTTCAAATGAATGTTTGCAATATAGTCTACACAGCGACTTCTGATTTCTGCGACTTCTTTGGTTATGAGCTTTTTCTCGTCTTTGGTTTTATCCGTATACCCAATATATGCACTCTGAATACTTCCACGCATAGTCTTAATCTTATTTATAATCTCGTAAACCTTATTGTATAAACGAGAATTTGCTTTACGCCAATCTACGTCCATAGGCTTGATAATCTCACAAAATGGTAGATTTTTTGCTTCAATCTTGTCAGCTCTAAACTTATCAATTGCCTTTTGTAAGTAATCCATAGATGTTTCAAACTGCCTATAATGTTGATTGGGATTGAGCGTATAACCATTTCCGAGGGTGATATTACGAAAAAAAAGCGGCTTAGTAAACCTTTCTTTACCATCAATATCAGTGTAAATGCCATATTTCTCTTTAAGCGTGGCAAGCATTTTTGACGTATCAACATCAAACATCTTTTTGGCACGATCAATTTCCGATCCACTGGCAGCACTAAGTATACAAATATCATCATATAATTCATGTTGATGCCTAATTGCATCTTCATTTGGGACACCCTGCTTAACTTCATTGCAAATGCGTTCCCACATTATTGAATTAAGATACTGCGATTGATTAACAATCTGACCGATTAGATTGACACTTGTATTTATATCAAGCTGCGCTTTTGACTTTGCGTCATAAGTCCACTGAATCTTCTTAGCCTCAATGAAACTCGTAGGCACTCTAAACTTGCCATAATTTTTCTTAGCGGCATTTATAAGAACTTCATTGTCGGTCAAAAGAACCTGATCACTGTCAAAATCTGCGCCTTGAAGTCTCTGCAAGATATTCTCACCAATACTATTTACATGAACAACCTCTTTGCTTGATACAAAATATTTCTCATGCAATGAGCTTGCCACATTTTTTGCTAACAATACATCTCCTGAATTAATATGCGGTGATCTTGTACCAAGAACCATTTTGCCGTACTCGAATCTCTTTGTATGAATATTGCCAACTCCTAAAATGCTTTCACCCTTAAACGTGCCAATAGCAGCTTGCAACATTTCTATGCCATTGCCAATCAACGTTTCATAATTGCCACTAATCCATATATGCCCCTTGCGATATTCTTTTAGCATAGACTTCACAAGCTCCTTGCGGAAGTTGTCATACAGCTTCGTTTCTACAAACTTGCTATTCATACCCATTACCTTCATCACAACCTCGTCACGATTAAGACAAGGCTCATCACTATCGGCTAAAGCATAAGGGTATTTAAGATGATAACGCATTACCGCAGCATCCTTGCGGATGAGATTAAGATAATCAAAGTTAGGCTTTAACAATGCCTGTATATCATCACGGGTGAGTTGCAGAGAATTAAGTAGTTGATAATGACATTGCACCATTCTGCCATCGAGATACTTAGTAGGTCTTTCGTATTTTACTATGCCAAAAGTTGTGTAGAGATTATCCAGCCATTGCTCAATAGTGCCAAACTTTACATACTTAATACTGGACGGAGTGGTAATAAGCTTAATATCTTCTATACACGTTGCTCTGGTATAACCCTTAAGCTGAGATACTTCTGTAATGCCATTATCTCTAAACCAGTCCTGTATTCTCGTCTTAAATGATGCACTCTTAAAGAAACGGTTGCGAAGAAGAAGCATTGTCCTATCTGCGTAATGCTCATCATACATACTTACATCTAATAGGCTTTGCCCATCCCAAATGCTGTTCTTTATCTTGGCTCGTTCCTCTTTAGCAACAAAATCTTCACCTTCGCCATAGACCGCTACAACATCATCTTCAAACTCCGACTCATAGTCATCAATGACAAGTATATTTTCAGGGCGTATCTCAAGAGTGTCAATGCAACTACTGGAAGGTAATGAGATGTAGGCTTCAAATGCGGCAAGGTCAATCTTGTCTCCCTCTTTAATCTTTAAACCACATAATTCCCATTTGTGCATTGCAGGATAAAGGTTCTCATCTATAAAGAGACACTTACCAACACGACTACTTCCCGATGATCTCTTATAACGCACATACTTTATGCCATTACAGATGAATCCATTCTCGTAAAGGTCAAAGCGAAGCTCTCCACGGCTCATAAGCGTTGGTATGCTCTTACCAAGTTTTATCTTGCGGTTTACTTCATCATGCACAAAATACTTCGGCACACCGTCCCATACTACAACTTCATCTTCTGCTACGTCGCCTATCTTAACGCCTATGCAGATTCCGTCTTTATAGAATGTTCTGTCGCCATACTTGCCAATCTCTTTGATGTCTGCCATGCCATATCCGTCACGCACATATATGTCCCCATGACGATTCCACTCTTTATAGGCTAAATCAAAGTCTACGTTAATAACACGCTGAGTAAATTCCTTGCCCAACTCCTTATCAAAGAAGAATGAACTACGATTATGATAATGTTGATAGGCGACTTCACGAAGCTTCATAAGGTCAAGACTAAAGTCGAGCGTATTCTTCCAACGCTTCAAATTAGTATTGGTATGACCAAGAACCGCGCCTTTATCATCCACTATGGGATTAACCAATCTTTTGGCTGCATAAAGGTCTTTTGCCTCACATGAGAGTATATATACCGAATTTGTTTCCAATCTCATTCCTCCTTATCGTTAATTTGTTGCTTTGTCCGCACAAAAATAATAGTGAATCTTAGTACCCCTTGCACATTTCGTGTAATTTCTTCTCAATTCTTTCCAACTCGTCAATATAGTCTCTCACAGTCTGTATCTGACCGTCAGCAATTTTTTCTTTCACCAGTATCTCAGCCAATCTCCGCAGCATTGCAGTCACCGTCTGAAAATACCCAACTTCCTCTCGCTTCTCGACCATTTCGCCTGTTCCTCTGCGAGTCTTGAAATCTTGCTTCTCACGCATAAATGTATGTACCAGAATATACTGATTCTCGTCAATCTCAAATGACCAACCGTCTGTAATTGTTATTTTCATTTTCTCCTCCTTTGATTTTAACGGCAAATCAACGCAAATTTGCCACGCTAATTTTCATAATATAATTTGATTTTATAAAATTTAGAACGCCAAATTACCAATCAAAACGCAATGTTTTTACAGTCTTACATCACCATTCCGTAACATTGCCAGAAACGCTTGCCCCTGAGCTTCTGAAATCTCATGCAGTCCTTGCTTGCCATAATATGCAAGCAAGGCTTCATATGCGTTAACTCCTCTTTCGTCTGTAGAGTACGCCTTAATCTTCAAGGTTGTCTCTGATTCCAATATAATCACTCCTTTCTATCCAGTGTTGTGCTTGCTCATCTGTAACGTTAGTGAGCTTGCAAATTTTTAAATCCTTTAACATCTGTCTTAGGGCAGAACCCTTATTGTCGCCCATAGACAGAACTCGTTTAATCATCTCTAAAGTCATAAACCATATCGCTCCCTCATCGTTATAATAACATTACGAAGCTGATTGTTTTCTATGTTTAACTGTTCATTCTTGTCCTGTAGCAGTTGAACCTTTTCGGTAAGCTGGTTGATTTTTTCTGTACGGGCGTTTCTTTCTGCTTTACGTTTTTCTTTCATGCGCTCTGCATCCTGTGTGCGCTTGCGCCACTCTGCACAAGCAGGACAATATTTGCGTCGCTTATCATAAAATAATTGTCTCTTTTCGTACAGGTCGTTACCACACATTTTACACTTTGGCATAGTGTCCATTTAACCACTCCCCCAGAATTTTTCGACTACGTAATAACCATTTTAACCCCTAAACCCATCGGGGGAGTAGTTATTGTACATCCCGATGGTCACGAATAATAATATCGGGTACTTTATTAATTGGCGACCTACTTCTCTTACCAATCATATCAAGACTCTTTTGGTATTCAGGTCTGAGTCTCGCTCTCTCTATATCAGCAAGTTCTATCATTGACTTTGCTATTGCCGACTTCTTATCGTAGATGAAAAACTGGTATTCAAGAGCCTCGCCTGTGTTCTCATTGAGCCAACTCAGTGTGAAATATTTATACAACCCATCCGAGTTACTACAAGCTTCAACATCTGTAATTAAATATTCCAACGCTCTGAGTTCTTCTTTCTGTTTGTTCAATCGGTCAAGCTCTTGTTCAGACCGAATAAAATTTAAATCGTCAACTTTTTTGTGCGGTATTAGAAATCGCCAAAACAGATAACCAATACCAATTAAATATGCAAGACTAAGTAATGTGTCCATTATTATCACGCTCCCTGTAATATATAACCATAGTTAATCCATAAATAATATCCTCCGCAAACTAATGATCCCAACAGTGCAAGTTTGACTATTGGATTATACAGTGTCGCCACTAAAATATGTGGCATCCACCGTTTTGCGAAAATCATATTTCGCCTAATAAATCTTCGATATCGTTTATACTTTTTAAATTTCGGATTACCCTTTCCGATATCGGCAAACTTCTTCAAGTCGCCTATGCTATCCTCATCGTTATAGTCATAGATAGAATTGTATCTATCCATAGCCCACCCCTCTCTCATGAGGAGAGCTATCTTTAATTTGTTTGGATTGGCATATTTAGTAAACCAAAAATACTCTACGACCGAGAATCGAAATGCTTTTTCTCCATATTTATTCCAATCTTTTTGCAACCGATCTGAGTGATGTTTACCTTTGCGTAACTCGTTTTTATGTTGATAAAATCTATGCTGTATATCTATGGATTCTCCAATGTATCTTTTCCCATTAACTCGATTCTTTATCATATAAACACCTACTGAGATAAGCCATCACCTCGATCGTAAACATAAATCATCGAGTCTGTCGAGAAACTCTATAGTTTCAGGTTTTAATTTCATAAAGTCTCCTTTCTTATTTTACCTTTGATAAATGTTGAACCTCTCCTGCGCTGAGTTTCGTATAAGCCCGTTACATCTGAATCGTGCTCAAGCCTACGCAAAATAACGTCATCGCTAAATCGTGCAGCCCACTCACTCAAATTACTCATTGCGCAGTTCCTCCAATCTCAGTTTTGCAGCGTATGTGTTGACCTTACTTGGACAGACATTGTTAGTCACCGTATCATAGTACGGGCAGATGGAGCAGTCAGCGTCATTGCCCGCAATGCACTCACAAGCCTTTGTGAGCCAGTCAATCAGTTCTCTCTTATAGGCATCTCGTTCTTCCCGGAGTCTCTGTAGCTCCACCGCAAAGTTGTCTGCTGTCACAGCAACCGCAGCCGTGTAGCCTTCTCGGTATGATTTCTCCCTCTCAGCCTTGAGGTGCGCTGGGAGTTGGCACTCCTCAAACCATTTCCCTTCAACCCACATCAGTAGCACCGTTAATTGTTTTATCTTTGTTACTTGTAACAACGTTCTCAGCTTTCTGTTCAAGCTGCAAGAACTCCGGAACTTTCTTGAATCTGAAACTATCGATATAGTATGCAGCAGTATCGCCGTTATCATGAACTACGATAATATCACTTACAGAAAGAGAATGTCCGGTGAAGTCAATCGGGTGATCTATATTAAACCGTGTAAATATATCTTCAAGGGTTGTTCCGCTTGAAAGAGAATCCCTGTAAACCTGAATATAATTATCAGATTCTACAGCATTTCCTTCCTTATGCAGCGTTTCATAGTCTGTAAATCGGTGATAACGCAGATTTTCATCATTTTTAAGCTGATATATCTCAAAGTAATTCTCGTTGTTACAAGTAACAACGTTATTCTGAGCTACAAATGCTTTTCCGTACTCTCTCATGAATTTGTTTTGACACACGCCCACAAATTTGCCATTAAGATAGTTCATAAATGATATGGAGTTAAGACCTTCAATGTCACCAAAAATAATCTTGTCTCCATCAATTCCAATATGGGCAATGTCGTAATCTTGGCAAAGCTGTGCCAGTGCGTCTAAGAATGCAACTTTCGGCTTTGGCATTTCTACTTCTACTGGCACTTCAGGTATTCCCCAACACATATTCATTCCTCCTTAATTCCATTCCATTTGGTACTCGTACCACGACTGACAACCCTGATATGTGTCGTATGCGTCGTAGTCGCTCTGTATATTATCCGTGTACACATCGGAACACGGCTCTAATATCGTCTGCCTGTAAGACATATACTCATCCACTATTTTCACCACCTTATCTATAATTTGTTGCTTTGTGAGGGGATAGAAAAAGATTATCCTCTCTTTTCAATTATATTATACCACTAATTTTATAATTTGTCAAGAGTTTTTTTGAATTTTCATACGAAATTCTTGAAATTATTTGCGAAGCTTCTAATTTAGTAAGCCAAGAAAAGTTAATATCATCTAAATATTCTTTACAATTTTTCTTTATAAAGGCTATTTGCTTATCAGAAGCGTATTCTCTTGCCCAACCTCGTGAAGCTCTTGAATCCCAAATATTCTTACTATCATTATAATTTCTTTCAAGAAACTTGCGAGTTTTATCAAAGGCTTCTTGAATAGGTATTGATCTGCCAGTTGCTTGTGAAATTACATTGCCCATAACATCAGGGCAGGGGATTGCTATTCTTCTGCCGTTAGGTAAATTACATATAAATGATCCATCTGGCATACGGCAATAATTAACATCACGCAAATTATACCCTTGTTCTTCTCCCCAAAGCCGCACATTCTCGATACTCTTTATCCAAACCTTCGGGGTGTCTGTGAGTCTTTCAATAACTTCATCAAGTTTCAGCAAGTCTCCCTCGACCTTATTGCGCTTATTCTTATCAAGCACACTGATGTCAAGTCCGAGCAGAGAAGGAGCTGTACATAAATCTCTCTTGCCAGTAACACCAACACAATCAATTAGCCTTAATTTTTCCTTGCCCTCACAAAGTCGAAGCCCTCTGCCGACCATTTGAGCATACAAGGCATCTGACTGAGTAGGTCTTGCAATGATAACCGTTTCGACTAAAGGCAAATCAGTTCCCTCGGTGAATATCATACAATTAACAATGCAGGGTATTTTTCTCTCAGTAAACTTCTTTACGATTTTTGCTCTATTAGGAGTTTGAGCTGTAACGGCTACGGCACCCTTTATTTTCTTAGCGATAGCTTCTGCGTGTTTAACGGACGAAGCAAATATTAGGGTTGCTCCTTTAGCATATTTACTATAAACCTCTGCAATTGCTTTCTCCGTACCTTCCATTTGTTTCGCAAGCTCATCTTGTGCAAAGTCACCCTGCCTTGTGTGAACGTTGGTGAGGTCATAACCTATATCAACACGTTTGCAATCAATATCACTCAAATACTTATTCTCAATGCCCCAGCGCAGATTTCGCTCAAACACAATCTCATCAAAGACATCATTAAGCCTAACCTTGTCTCCACGATTTGGAGTTGCCGTAAAACCAACCACTTGTCTTGCCTTGAAATGATTAAGTATTGTCTGATATGATTTAGCTGCGGCATGATGCGCTTCATCAACAACGATTACGTCAAATTCGTCACCCTTAAACTTGCCAAGTCTGCGTATAAGCGATTGAACCGAAGCTGATACTACTTCCTCTCCGTCCGATCTTTTGTCAGCCATCTCAATGCCAGTAGAACACTCAAAATATTTTAGCGGCTGATTTACAAGTTCTTCTCTATGTGAGAGAATGAGCATACGTCCTTGCCGTTTCATATGAGTAAAAACGACTGTCTTGCCAAGACCTGTACTCATCTGCACGAGCCATCGTCCAGAGCCTTTACGGTCAAGAGTCTCGATACATTCATTTTGATAATCACGAAGCTTCACGATTAATTTCCTCTCTGTCCTCCAGTAAAAATTCTTGCATTAGTGTTGTAGCTTCAGTCGGAGTAATGCAATACCCCTGATAGAACTGTGGATTAATAGCAATGAATCTACGAGTTTCACCATTCTTTACATCTTGAAGCATTTTTATTACGCTTCTACTGTCTCCGTTCTTATCAATAAAAGATAGTTTGAATAAAGTGTTTACAACTCTTGTCTCATTGCTCTCATCTAAACTGAGAATCGTACACATCTCTCTCGCAGTCAGCCATTTGATTTTACTTCTATCTGTTTCTTCTGGATTAGAACAAAATACGTTGTAGCTTGCATTAATATAAGGAATGAGCCTGTAAAGATAAGCCAGATATCTGTGCGACTTAGTTGTAGTATTTTCATAAAGGTAGCGTACACAATTATCGAATATCTTCATTGCAGACATATCCTTTTTATCCCTCGTTCCAAGCTTACCACGCCTAAACCTATCACAAACTACAAGCTTGCCATTCTCTTGCTCCGCAATAATACCTGTTTGCATAAGGCTATTCCAAAAGTTATCAAACCATTGCCGAGTCAATCCAAGTACCCTTCGGACATCATCTTTTCTCATTGGTCTGTATGGCATAGTAACATCTTCTCTTATTACCAAATAATTTTTATCGTAAGGAAGATACGTCATCAGATAAATGATTCTCGATAAAACAGCAGCCGACACATCCATAAAATAATCTTCTTCCGGATAATACAAACTCCAAAAGAACTTACCGCACTCGCTACGCACAAAGAACTTTTGATTAACTTTGCTCTCCGCTACTTCTCGTTTGAGCTTCTTTTGTTCTGGTGTCTCCACTGTAGAACCAGCGGGGATCTCACCAAGTCGCTCACCTGTTTCCTCATCATAGATAGCAAAATTCTTTTCAGCTTTCAATAAACATTACCACCTTTCAAATTGTTTCACAAAAATGTTTCACAGACACTCTTTAGCACGCTAAAGAGCCCGTTTTTGCCGAAAAACCGTCTCACTAACTTTCAAAATCACCCCTAAAAATAGTCAGTAACTTTACACCGTTTTTCCAGTCAAACGCCTATAAATCGCCAAACTCGTGTTTTACGTTCCTATAACTATTACAAAAAGTTGAGATAGCTCGTCAAGTAGTTGGAAACGATAATTCCTTATTCTGCGAAAGCATAAAAATATCCCACAATCATATTATAACACTAATCTATTGATTTGTCAAGCCTTTAAAAGAAAAAATATTCTTATAGCAAAGCCCCATTCAGAGTGGCTCTCACTAAAAGAAAAGCTCATCAGAGCAAAGAGAACCCCCCATCTCGTCCCAAAGCCCCACATTTCGCCCCAAAGTGGCAGTTTTGTCGGGATTTGCTCCGCAATTGC
>Ga0208458_1002358_pt1 | contig 13977 bp, 32 predicted proteins | sample AD_UKC085_MetaG_FD_184432 | JGI IMG/M metagenome (GOLD analysis project Ga0208458, IMG submission 184432) | Active sludge microbial communities of municipal wastewater-treating anaerobic digesters from USA - AD_UKC085_MetaG (SPAdes) (version 2) | ecosystem: Engineered > Bioreactor > Anaerobic >... | reverse complement strand
AAAATCCTCGCCACATTCTTTACATTCGTACAACTCGGCGGTAAATTCACACTCTGTTTCTTTCTCACAGTTAGGGCAAAAAACAACGTTTGATGGTATCTTGTGCTCCACTATCATCTCAATATGCTGTTTCAGTCGCTTGCGATCTTCTGGTTTCATTTTGGTCTTTTCCCTTCATAGGCACAGCCCAATTCTGTTCGTCCGCCGGGGTAAACTATTGCAACCCGTTTACCGCTTGGAACGTACATATCCGTCATGTAATAAAATCCGTTCTTTCGGATAACATACATCATCGTTCCGTGTTCTCTTGCATATTGCTGCACCTTACCGAGCGCCCACCCAATTTCATCCTGGTCGCTGCATATGTACTTTTCTCGCATAACAATTTCGTTATATTGTTCACTTGTGCTCATCTCTCCTCCACGTACATCATCCCCCGCCACCCTCGTCAATATCAAGAAATAGTTTTTCGCCACAGAACGGGCACGGGCTTAATAACTTGTGTTCTGTCATTATTCATCCTCCCTCAACATAACCAGAAAATACTTTTGCCCGTTTTTTTCGATGTACGGGAACAGCCTTACACCGTCAACGTGGCTGCAATTAAACATCGTACTGTAAACGTCATTCGAAATATCAGCAGGTAACTCGTCTTCGTTTTCAAACTGGATGAACACTGCCTTGTCATTCAACTCTGCCAGTTCTGCTTTCAGCCTTGCGATAATCTCGTCACGGCGGACGAGTTCGTGTTTCATTTCCATACATACTGCATTTGCGTAATGCAATCCGGCGGTACGCTTCTCAAGTTCGGCGCGGAGTTGGCTCATTTCATCATGAAGCAACTGCGATAACCGCTCATTTTCCGCCTCAAGCTCGGCGATGCGGGCGTTCAGCGCGTCTTCGATGGGGCGTGTGTTCCAGTCGACTATACTTTTTGCAGATGCCCCACAATCATTACAAACAACAATTGTCCCTAATTCTTGCGGGCAGGAAATTTCGTAATAGTCTAAAGTTGTATTGCTACTCCCGCAGAACGGGCAGGGTTTTAGGTCACTCATTTTCGCTCTCCTCAAAATTTTCATAATATCTTTCCTTGCCACAAGGTATAATTTACACAACGAATGCCCAATACACAGTCTCGATTTTCGTCTAGGTATCTGCAAGTCGAGCATGTTTTGTCATACTTATACGACTGGCGCAGTTCAGCAATCGTATCTTCCATCACTACAATATGGGAGTTAAGTCGCTCTATCTCGTCAAGTAGAGCGTCAATATCGCCACTGTCCACACCAACAAAATGGTTAAAACCATGCAAACCAGTTCTGTTGCGCAATCTATCATGCAGTTCTTTGCTATACTTCATTCGTCCTCCTCCAAATCTTCAATTTCAATGGACTGCCCTGTTTTAACATCTATTAAAACATTCTGTGTCACTGAAACATCAGAATTAGCCGGCTTGCGTGACACAATATATTTCGCGAAGTCCTCACCGCATTCTTTACACTCGTACAATTCTGCAGTATGAATGCACTCGGTGTCTTTCTCACAGTTCGGACAAAAAACAACGTTTGATGGTATCTTGTGCTCCACAATCATTTCAATATGCTGTTTCAGTCGCTTGCGGTCTTCTGGTTTCATTTTTTAGCCTCGTATGCGTTTCCGATTTCTGTTCGTCCTCCAGGGTAAACTATCGCAACCCGTTTACCGACAGATTTATATTCGTCTGTCATGTAATAAAATCCGTTCTTGCGGATTACATACATCGTCAAATCACGCTCCTTTGCATAAGGTTGTATATTCTTCAGGAAGATATACGTCTGACTTAATCTCGTACAAAAGTATCCTCATAGCTTGCCATATCTCTTTTCGTGCATTCGCACTTAAAGAGTATTCCGGTATGCTACGCTTCATGGCGTAGTAAATAGCAAAACCAACATCGAAGAGATCGCGTGGATTTTGCAATGCTTTACCACCAAAAACAAGAGGCTCTTTTGCTCTTTCGAGAATACAGTCATCTGGACCATAAATATCTCCGAAAGTCAGGACAGTATTGTTATTGTGTGGAACAACGATGACTGTTGTCAATCGTCCAATGACGCCCACATCTACATGCACTATATCACAATCTAAAAACCTGCTACCGGACAAGATATGTGTCCTGTAAGTGTGCGAGGTGTGAATCGTGAAATGGATTTCGCCAAAGCCAGATGTCATCCTTGCTTGTCGCACTGCAAGTATAATTTCTGCCCTAGTGGGAACTTTCTTCCAGGGCTGAAGAACATTTCCGTCTGCATCCTCTTTGCGTCCGGCACTTGCATAATCTCGATCAACATGGCGAATGAGGCTCATCCAAATCGTTTCAATTCTTCGCATTTGATTTGATTTCAGGACATAACTTTGGATTGTGTCCCAGTTCGGCTCTGAGGGATCTCGAAAGAAATTCCGCAATCCCTGCTTCTGTTCTTCGGAGAAATTTTCCCAGAATTCCCCAAACAATGCGGTCAAACCATGTGTATTCATTTGCGCTCCTTTTTCCAATCCGTTTACAGATTACGCGATTTTCGCAAATCGTTATCTGGCTCGTAAAGAACCATTGCAATTTTGCCCAATAAAGACAAGGCTTCTACATATGTAAGTTGTTCACCTCGCTTGCTCATTTCCGTGATGAGGCAGAAAATTTGCGTTCTGAGAAACTCGCGTTCAGGAAGTGAGCTCTTATTCAGAACATCCCGAAACACGCGGTTCTCCAAAACTGCTAATTCTTGCTCTTTACGTTTCGCTTTAGATGTCATTTTTTTCTCCGTTTTGTTGTGGTAATACCGTGACAGGCAATTGCCTTCTTTTGTCATAAACTACGATGATGTTTTTGTCGTCAAGAACAACTTCATGAATTGTCCGTTCATTGGATTCTGCCCGTATAAAGCGTGATTTTCCTGAACGGATTTGATGAACAATACTGTTTTGTACTTCTTGAGAGAGCTTGATCCCATAACGCTGATGTAGTCTTTGAGCCGTATGCTTAATTCGCCACTTCCTGGTTTTCATAAATTCCATTCCTCCAAAAAGCCAGCTCTTGTGCTACTTCCTTTTCTCTTTCTTCGCTGATTTTATCTACGCCAGCAAGAAATTCTTCAGGTGACATGTCAGCGAATTTGCAGGCGACAAAAGCCAGATGATGACGAATGCCACCAATACTGCATATCCATTTCCAGACAGGATGAAACTTTTGAAATCCATCACATGTCGGAATTGGACACCTCTTGGCATCAACATGCCACTGCCTGATTTCAAGCTGTAACTTCCGTTCTTTTCGTTGTTCACGTTTTTCAAGCTCCTTTCTTGTAATAATGTCTTGCGCGTATGCGCATAAGAACTCCATGTACTCATTTTCTCTGGATGGAGTATACGTTGTGCCAAAGTTCTCAATGAGAACTTGGCGCATTTGTGGGATATCCAGTCCAGTTCTTGCTCTCGCCTTTTGATAAAAGGCTTCAATTCCTGATATCCGGAGACTCACCGTGTATTTCCTCACTTTCTTTCAGAAGTTTTTCCAGGATCTTGCGTTCTTCCTCGGTCAGATTTTTGGCATCTTTGAGCATCAAAGCAATCTGCGCCGAAAAGGTAGTCCAGGGTGTCACACGTATGTCCACTTTATTTTGCAATTGAATTTCCACAAGTCGTTCATCTAATGGAGTTGGACATTTGACAACAATCCACGTTTCACCATTTGGCATAATGGATTCATATCCATCGATTTTGATCTGTATGTTATGCCGTTTTCGTGTTCGATATTCCTGGGCTTCGGCGTTCAACACAGTTGCATTGATTTCTCGATCAGCGGCCTTGCTTACGAATTTTTTGAGGTCGGCCTCTTTTTCATCTTCTGTAAGTCCTTCATTGCTTAGGATTTCTCTGGCTACAGGAATAAGGACGCGGAGCTTTCTTTGTTGCGTTGTTGCTCCACATAACTGAGCGGGCGATATTCCAAACTTTTTGGCTGCCGGAAGCAATTGTTCAATAACAAATTTCCATACAGATATACCTGTTATCTCCGTTTGGTTGTCCATAACATCAGCCAGCAAATTTTCCAAAGTTTGATAACTAAACATTCCTTCAGATTGCCAGGGATTTTGACTGGCATCATTCAGCAGGACTGTTGTTGCCCCTTTTCCTAGATCGTCCCACTTATTCATCAGGTATTCAAGCGCAAAGTATTTTGCTTGAACTAGGACATCTTTTGCGTTAAGCTTGTCCTTTCGCAATCCTGGATGATTGAAGAAAAATCGCTGTACCATCCAGATTGCAGTGATTCTTCCGGCTTGATCTGAGTCTTGAAGAATTGCTTCTTCAAGACCAATTTCCAGCCTCATGTCATCCAGTGTAATGAGATCAATTTGTTGCTTGATTTTATTCTCTGGTGTCATAATAACTCCTTATTTTGGTGTCTAGATCATGGAACCAAACATGCTCCTTTGGAATGTGCCAGCTTCCTTTATTCCATTCTAATTGGTAATCTGCCAGTAGTTCTCTTGCGCCCGGACGCTTTCCAATCGTTTCCAGTCGAATAGATTTTTGTCCATTTGCAATCAGGATCGGCTCAATTTTTGCGAGCCAATCTTCAAATGGAATTAGAAATGCACTCTTTTCCTTTGGAGCACGTCCCTTTCCCAGAACAATATATAACCATCCTTGATGTGCAATCAGCCAAGCTCGCTGATTTTTGCGTTCTCCATCTTCACCAATTTCCACCCATCGCCAGGTCCCCGTATGATCGGAGTTTTTTGCTTCAATGTATGTAAATACTTGGGCAGTAATAAAATCCGGTGCGTTTTCGGTCTTTGGTAAAGTGTGGTGGCAATACGGACAATATCGCACATCGCCGTACTTGTGCCAATAGTAATTGAGTTCCTTGAGAATTTTTCTCAGACTTTCTTCTGCTTCTTTTGCCATTCCTCTCCTTTCGTCAAAAGCAGTTCCGTTTCCAGGTCCCATAAGAGTTCCATGACATCATCTATGTCTGAGATCAAAAACTTAGTCCAGGAGTTTCCTTGTTCTAACACCTCTCGCGCACTTTTGAGAATGCCAATACACTTTTTCTGCAATCCAAAGCAGGGCTGGAGTTCTTTTGTCCTCAAGATGGAACGCAAAATTACTTTGCATCCATCGAGCAACTTTAATGCCTGGACTAAAAGTGGATCTTCGCTCTTGAAGATAACATTTGCGCGATTATCTGTTATGTGAATTTGAATAACATTTACATAACAAATAATTTTCTCCAAGAGATCACAACTTGTTGTACTGAGGATCTTTTTGCCCATTTGCTCCTACTTCTTTTGCACACCGTGCAAAGATTTCATCACTTATATTGTAATGAATTTGACAAATAAATCATTCCTGACAAATGTCATGACTTTTCATAAATCTTCGCGGCGATCAACATTGGTCGTCGGGCGGCAGTCAATCCGCCAATCGTAGCGCGCGATGAAGCCAAAGCCGTTCTCACGGAATTGCGGCAGAGCGCAGTTACAAGCCATCCGCTTTAGCGGGTGGTCGTTGACGATTTTGTTTGTCAGGAAATGGCTCCAATCCTTCCTTTATGCGATAGTATCCATTGACAACAGAAAACAGAAGGTTTCGAGTTTGGTTTAGCTTATGGACAGCTTTTTCGCGCGTATCTGGATTGGCATAAAGTTCCATTGCCTTTACGAACTCATCAAACGCATATGACATTCTTGCTTCAAGTGGATCTTGTTCTGTCATACTACACCTGATTCAGCCGATAAATGGTTTTCCCGTTTGCCTGGGCTTCTTCGAAGGCTTTTGTGAAATCGTCCATGACAAGACCATTCACAACAAGGGTATTGATTTGTTCGGCATTGGCAATCAGGAACATAGTTTTTGTTTGTGTTTCAACGGGCATTTGTGTATTTGGAATAATACTTGTTCCAAGATTCGCCATCACAGCTCCAATGCGTGCTTGCTTAGCTGCTTTCACATCCGTCATTGTAATCTTATTCGCATTTTTTGTTTTATGAGAAACAAGGTTCAGCAAATAAGATTGGCGGCTTCCTAATTTCGCCACCTCATAAGCAACAGAAACAGTCATTCGTCCTTCTGTAAGCGCATCCAGAAATTCTGGGAGCAGCTTGTCCAGAGACATGATCAATTCGATGTGTGCTTTATTGTAGCGATAGAGTTCGCCTACCTGTTCCCAATTTCCAGCCTGCATAGCTGCCTTGATTGTCAGATAAGCATGAAGTGGATTTTCGCTTCGCTCCATGTTATCGCTTAACATCCAGGCTGTACGGACATGTTCTGGTACATCGTGATAGACAATTGCTGGAAGGAAGTGCAGCCACGGACGCTTTTTCAATGTTCCATCTTCCTCTGCCCGTTTATGCGCAGCTTGCAAACTAAGGATACGGCGATTTCCGCCAATAAGGTAGAGCTTATTGTTTTCCTTTTCGTGGTATGTGGCAATCAGAACCGGTACGCGAATGCCTTCCTCATAAATGGAATCCGCGTACTCTGGCTTTCCCACAAGTTTCCATTGCGGGATAAGCGCATACTCGATTTTACGATATTCAGATTTGTACATTTTAGCCTCCTAAAGTCCTAACAGATTTCGAATGTGGTTAGACAATTTCTGGACTAATTCATCTCCGGTAAAGTTCATAACAAGACGATGAACTTCCAGTTGAATCAAACTTTGTGTCAAACTGTTCCAGGTTTCACTTGGAATTACGATGGCCTGCGAGAAGAGAATATCCTCCGCATTACCGTATTCGTCACGCACATACATGTTGACATACTCGAGTTTGCCCTCTGAGAAGAGAATATCCCCCTCCGTCAGTCTGTAAAAGAATCCCGCACCACCGTATTCGGCATGTATATACAGGTTGAGATATTCAAGTTCTTTACAGTGAATAAGCAAGAACCTTTCCATCTCATCCAAAAACGTGAACGTATGTACGTTGACATTTGGCCAATCAATAGCTAGTCCATCGCCAAAAATTTCACGAAGCTCCGGACTATAATCCGGAGCCTCCTTCTTGAATGTAATTGTTCCTTTACAAGAGTATTGGGACATCCTAAACCTCCTTCCAGATGAAATTTGGCATAACCTTCACGCCACAAATGACAAGCTTGCCATTCATGATGGTATAAAAATGAATACCCATTTCTTCTCCTTGGAATGACATTTCGCGCACAATCCCGCCATCCGTAAGGATATCCTGGTATTCTTTGATGATAGTTTCAAAATCCAGGTTATAGAAAGACGCGTTGTGAAAAGCAACGCGTCTTTCTGTGCAAGTAATGTCTTTCATAAAGTAATTTATTGGGGCTGGATAAACCTCATACAAGGCATCCAGAAACCTTCCAATCTGTTCTTTGTTCAAAATGCGAGCAAAGAACAATACTCCTTTATACAAATGGATATCGTCCATTATTCACCTCCTAACAAAATTTTGATCGCTTTTCGCAATTCTGATGGGACATGCTCTTCCCGGTAATTTGGGCTTTTGGCAAATTCCAAGAAATCCTGTTCATAGTATTCGGCATTTTCTTCATTGAAATCGCCATAAAGCCAAAAGCAATAGTGTGCCCATTCTACTGGATCGTCTGGTGACAATTCATAATCCCAGCATTCCTCCTTTGTGAGTTGCCGTTTATATACGAGCCATCCCCATGCCCATAGCGTTCCAGACGAAGTTTGCACTTCTTGTAATAAAGATGGCTTAATCTCCACCGCTCCTGGTGGATACGCTTCATCAGCGGGACGATTAATCGCCCAATACTTGTACATTTATACCTCCTTTGTCTTTATATGAAATTGTTCAAGCTTTGTCATTCGTCCTCCAATTCGGGAATAAATACTTCCATTCCATCCAAAATCTTTGGATCAATGATGTAGCAACGCGTTTCATAGTAATCATAGTTACTTTCCTTCAACAGTTTTCTATACTCTTCGGCGGGATTACTAATCGCGCTAAATCGGTAAACGCTTACGCCACTTGGTGTAGCAAAAATTAGTAAGTACATTTTGCAATCTCCTTTTATTCTTCCACAATAGAAAATGGGTAATTCCATCCCCCGTTTTGCAATAACCGAGTGACTTTCTCATGCTTTTTCTCTGGTGATACATCTTCGATGACTTCTATACCTTCAATGGGCACGGAAAGGATAATGCCAGGAAGGTAGGTTGGATTTGGCACTTGCGCTGGAAAACAATCTCCCCAATAAGTCAGAGATGGAAATTCCAGATTCATTGCTTTCCAATTCCTGGGTACGGAGACAAGACGTTTGCGCGGATCATTTGTTGTTGGAAATTCATGAGAATGTCCAACCGCTTCCCACCATAAAGCGGCGCACATTTCATAGGTACGTTCTCCGTGGTCGTGCTCTGGAATGCCTTGTGGGCATGCAGGACCATGTCCACGTTCTGCACAACGGTATGTGCGCTGTTTGTAGAGCTCATCCATTTCCACGATGATTGCTCTACGATGCATCATAATATGGCGGGAACTATATACTGGATTTGGATCACCCTTCAGTTTCTTGAAATCTTCGCTTTGCATTAGCGATTGTGGTATTCGTCGCGAAATTCCCATCCTGATTGCTTCTTCAATGAAATCGCTTGGATAGGGATAATCTCCAGTTCCCACAATGTCCCACAAATGATATGTGCCATTTGCATCTGGCAGAATTTTCATGCCAATGTCGGAGAGTCCCAGACTCTCCGGTTCAATATAAATAACTGGACACGGAATCATCGACATAATAACTTTTCGTGCCATCTCGTCATTTTCTCCTTTGAAGGATTTCTCAATGATATAAGCTCCCCCCCCTACTCTCCAGCCACAACCACGCGCCTGGATTTGTGTGATTTTCGGAATGTTTAGCATTTTCTTTTCTCCTTTCTATTAATAAAGATGGCTCATTTTTTCATAAAAGGGATACCAAGTCATACCATGCCCTTCCCATTGTTGACGCACAAGCATGATTGCATCACTCATTGTTATAATGGGCAGCCCAAAACGTTGAGAGACGCAAGCATACAACAGATCATATCTGTCACGTTCCTCTTCAGACATTCTGCTCCACAGATATCTCTGGGGCAGCTTTACCAGATATACTGCTAAAGCTCCTGGTGCAGTAAAACCACCAACTCCTCTATCGGTGTCCTCAAATAGCCAGATACTGCCAATGGGTTTTCCCTTACTGTCGAGGATGTATGGCTTTTTTGTATTTGCATCCAAGCCCTCTACAAGCAACATAACTGATTTATCTAGTCCCGCAGATGGGACATAGAGATAGTCACATGCAACTTGTGGGCACACTGCTGCATAGATTCCGCATGTGCATTCTTTCCGAGTCATGACGTGTCCCTCAGAATCCATTGGACAGGGATTATACTTTCCACAGACTGACCATAAAACATTATCGTACCAAACCGAGGTGCGTAGTGGGCTTTTCATGATGTACTCAATTGTGTGATCTGGCTTTTCGATAATGCCAAAAACATTTACGCGAAACCCTAAAGGGCCGAGTATCATTTCTTTCTCCTTTCTTAAAGCAAAACTCGGAGCTAGATAGCTCCGAGTCTTGCTAAAGGATATGAGTATTAGAGTTCCAAAATCCGGCGAACTTCTCTGTCCACGTAGGACATCAAAGCCTGCACTGCTTTTGCGAACTCACTATCGACTGGGCTGGGCAATGCTAAAACTTTACCCAGTCCTGCAATAAAAACTGCAGAAACTTCTTTCAACAAAGTTTTTGGATTCATGTCTGCCGCCTCCTTTACGGCAATTCCATTTTAACCGAAATTCGCCAGAAAACCACCCCGCTTCAGTGGGTGGTAGTTCACCCTGTTTTTTGTGGAACTGATACCTTTTCCGGTATTTCCACAGGAATTGGTGTCTTTTCCGGCAGTGTCACGGGAATTGAGGGTTCGATTCTTTTCTTCCCACGAACCCTTTTCTTTTTCTGACCGATGTTCATAATCTCCTCCTTGGCATACGTGGACGCACATGAAGTGCGTTTGGATCACCGTTAAAATACTCTGGATGATCAATAACTGCCTGAACGCTTTGTTCAATAAAGGTCTTATCCCAACCGGGATGGACCAATTGTAACTGCTCAATAACGAATTCTCTGGCATCTTGCAACTGCCGCCCTGCAAGGATTGCATCTTGCAAGGCATGTAAGATCTGAATTCCAACTTCTGCCATTGTAGACATATTTATCTCCCTTCTTCATCAAATTTCATTACAGTTTGAACAATAGGAAAATGTTGTGCCAGTAATTTTTATTTATACTCTTTTTCAGCGGGTGGTAGTTCACACTCCTTTCTGCTATAATATGGATATGGAACCATTGAGCTATCGGGAAATTGTCAGAGTAGAGGTTCTTGCGCGAATACTTCAAGACAAGATTGAGAATCCGCGCAGATCCATTCGAGAAATCTGTCAGGATCGCAACGTTCCTATTGATGTATTCTATCGATGGGTTGCGAATGATAGCAAAGCAATGAGTATTGTTCGCGACTCGTTGAGTGCTGCTCAACGGAACGCGCTCTTGGATTTCTCTGATAGCCTTTACAATGCAATTCGTCTGTTGATTAGAGACGCAACCAATTCTGAGTTACCAACCGAAACCAGAATCCAAGCACTGAAATTTCTGGTTCCATTAATGGATAATCTGGCCAGTACTTATCAGGCTCAGCCTGTTGATACTAATGCAGCCGATTTCCTTAGAAAAGGTGTTGAAATTGCCCCAGCAAAGTCCAGGTTTCACTCTGTTGAGGTTTCTGTTGATGAAGATGGTGTTCGTATTGAGGTTTCTAAGGAACGAGATCCGATTGACGTTGAGGCTCTTCCTCCGTTGGATGAGGAAGATTCTCAAGAATCTCAGTGAACTACCACCCGCTAAAGCGGGTGGCTTTCTGGCGAATTTCCTATAAAAAGCCAATCTCCACTTACTATGTTATAATGCAATTCAACCAAGCTGAATTTCCATATCGCTCCTTGTTATCAGGACGTGCGCCCATCACGTCCTGATGGCTTTAAACGACAATTGTCAAACCGCACTTCTGGCATGTCAAGATATCAATAACATCATCGGGGCCATAAATGGTTTCCATACGGGCTAAATTCCATTCATGGTCGCATGAAAGCTTGATTTCTGCGCCGTCCAGAATTTCTGCATATCTTTCTGGATTTTCTTCCATTAAATCCACACCCCCTACAATGATTGTATTTCGCTCTCGGTCATAAGTGACCATAGGTACCTCCTTATGCCCAACACCGGATGGCAAGTTCGCGCTTCCCGCGGATGGCTGGCAAAATAATATGTACTTCCTTGTCACCAACCTCTTTAACTTCATAGGAACGCACGAAGACCCTGGTATGAATACATGCCTCTTCCATACCACATGGGTATGGATAGCTGCAATACAAGAGACGGTGTTCTTCCATCACTTCACGGATGATGTCACTGAGAAGCATTAAAGGTGTCATTTTTTTTGTTTCTCCTATTCGAAATCTTCTGGTGGAATTGCCGACGTTGGCTCATCCATTAAATGAGCCCCGAGGCTTCGATATGTCCAGGCAGGCACTTGATCTGGGGGACATTCGTTTGCAATAGTCAGAAGGATGTGCCCTCCCAGTGTGCGGATAATTTCAACCAACATCCTATCTGTAATCTGGGGAAGCCCCTTCAGTTTCAGTCTTACATTGATTTCATCAATTAAACTTGGCATAATGTGTATTGCCTCCTTTTACTTTTAGAACATTACTCCCGATTCCTTCAGGGACTTATATCCGTTAAGCCCGATGATCAGATGATCAATAACCGTTATGTCCAACAATTTTCCGGCACTAACCAGAGCATTTGTCAGGTTAACATCCTCTTGACTTGGCATTAGATGCCCTGACGGATGGTTATGTGCTACGAGAATACTGTTCGCATTCTCAATAATCGCTTGTTTGAAGACTTCCGCCACCCGCACCGTAGATTGGTTCAGCGTTCCTTGATATTGCTTCACAATGCGTATCAGCGCATATTGAGTGTTTAGTATTAATACCCACAACTCTTCATGATCTAAATTGCCCATGAAGTATTTCAAGATTTCATAGGCATCTGCAGGACAACGAACAATTGGACGTTCTTCTGGAAGTTCCAGAACACTATTCAATTGATTGTACAGTTCTTGCAATTGCGCTATTGTTTCATTAATTTTGCGTTGCTGACGCTGTACCTCAACCTTTACTTTTGGGCGTTTATTGGATGATCGAACTTCCAATAAATATGGTTGCAATGTTTCTTGATTCATGACGTTTATCCTTTATCCTTTCAGTTTATCGTGGTTTCTTTTCCAATACACGCATGTGCCATGCTTGCAATCTGGTTAATTTTATGTTGTAGCCATATCTCTTCCGTCGGATATATATCTGGCTTTAGACCTGTACGCGCCAGGTCGCGGATTTCACGCAGGACACCCTTCAGCCGGGCGTTTTCAGCCCGGAGCTTATAAAAGTTTGGTGCTTCTACATCGCCACCAATCTCTGATCGTATTTGTTTGGCAGCGGCGTCAAATCCCCATGACTCCAACTGCCCTGCAAAGGCAGTTACATTTTTCTCAAGCTGGTCTATCCGCTCCTTCAGCCGGGCGTTCTCTTTCGTCAAATCCTCAAATGTTTGACGAAGGACTTCTGCCGTTGTTTTGTCTAACTCACGCAACAATCTATCTAGTTTTTTTGTGTCACTCATCCCGCACCTCCTCCAATGCTCGTCTTGCGAGCGTTATCGCCTGTGATAATTCAGACACAGTTATTATCAATTCAAGTGCTTTCTGATAATTGTTAATTTGTCCCCGCAAAATGGGGACACATCCACGAATTATCATTTTCAGCCGGGCGTATTCAGCCTCGGCTTTTATTGCGCGCTCCCGCCAATAGCGAATATAATCATGCACTTCATCATTCATCCCGCACCCCCTGTACCTGTAATCGCAGCCCCGGCAACGATCACCGCCAGGGCAAGGGAGATAAAGCAACCCATCTGCAACACGACTGCCATCGCCAGGCTGCGCACTTTCCCCGCAGCCCAGCCGAAGATGACCGCCAGGATAAGCAAACCTAAAATTAAAGCCACTGTCATCTGACACCTCCCAACAACCAAAATACAAGGGTCAAGATGACCAATAGCAGAACTGCATAACACAGCAGTTCAAGAATAAATCGACCCCTGGTCAAATGGTTGATCAACTTTACTAACCAGTAGAAAATGGTCATGCATAGAAAGACGGCTCCCACAACCGTGAGAGCCGTCAAAGCTGCCTGAACGAAATTCATATCAAATTCCAGCAAGTTCGCTTTGTCTAATACTAGAAAGGAGCATCCTCGCTAGTATCTATGGCATTTGTGTCTTCGGGAACTTCCTGATGTGTCCCGTTAGAACTGAGGAAGCGAATTTCCTCTGCGCGGATTTCAAAGGCAGCACCAACGCTTTTATCCTTCCGCTCAAACAATTTGGGACCACCAGTTTTCGGGTCGAAGATCAATTGACCTTCCACCAAAATCAGGCGTCCTTTCTGGAGATACTGATTGCAGATTTCTGCAAACTTTCCCCAAACTGTAACGCGGAACCAAATTGTCCGCTCGACTTTTTGGTCATCCTTTTTGTAGTTATCATTAACAGCTACACTAAAAGATGTAACTGCGTCGCCGCTAGGGGCATAACGCATTTCGGGATCACGGCCAAGCCGTCCTACGATAGTGATTTTGTGGTACATGTTATTTTTCTCCTTTTTGAATGAGATTGAATAGATTTAGATTGGTTTGGCACTTCAGTTATTTCTTACGACTGTCCTCAAAATCCTTTGCACACGTGCAAAAAACTATGAAGACAATAATACCCAACAACAAGATCGTTGCTTCGTATGACATTGCTACCTCCTTTGCACACCGTGCAAAG
>Ga0208458_1002355_pt1 | contig 14010 bp, 16 predicted proteins | sample AD_UKC085_MetaG_FD_184432 | JGI IMG/M metagenome (GOLD analysis project Ga0208458, IMG submission 184432) | Active sludge microbial communities of municipal wastewater-treating anaerobic digesters from USA - AD_UKC085_MetaG (SPAdes) (version 2) | ecosystem: Engineered > Bioreactor > Anaerobic >... | reverse complement strand
TTTCGGTGGGAATATGCCGCCAACGCCCGGAATGAATAATGGTTTCAATCCAGAAATGCCTGATATGGGAGGCTTTGGAGGAATGGGAGCCTCCGATGTGAAGTTGCAGTACATTGATGACAATGCGGACAGCTACTCCAATATTTGGACCAACGCCAAGACCGATATAACTAACGCTGATAAGAGACGCTTGATCGAATCCCTGAAAAAACTCTCAAACCAAGAAGAAATCGAATCAGTTGTCGATATCGAGCAGGTCATTCGCTATTTCGTCGTACACAACTTCGTCTGCAATGGTGACAGTTACACCGGCTCCATGACACACAACTACTACTTGTACGAAAAAGACGGACAAATGGCGATGATTCCATGGGACTATAATCTGGCGTTTGGTACCTTTCTGGGGGGAAATGCGCAAAGTACGGTTAATACGCCCATTGATTCTCCCGTAGATAGAGGCTCTGGTGAAGATCGTCCTATGTGGCACTGGATTGCGGCAGGTGAGGAATATACCGAATTATATCATCAGTATTTTGCGGATTTTTTAAATACGGTTGATATCGGGGGCATCATCGACAAAACCTATAATTTGATCAAATCCTATGTAGAAAAAGACCCGACAGCATTCTATTCTTATGAGGATTTTGAAAACGGTGTGGAAACCCTGCGCCAATTCTGCAGTCTGCGAACAGAAAGCATCACAGCACAGCTTGCAAACGGTGAGACAACTGAAACCAAGAGCTATGCCGATGCATCCAATCTGACACTTTCTCTTATGGGCACTATGAATATGGGCGGCGGGTTTGGTGGCGGTATGCCGGATATGCCTGGTACTAAGGACGGTTTCAACGGACAGATGCCGAATATGGGCGAAATGCCTGAGGGCTTTGATCCTTTTCAAATTTCCGGTGGAATCAGCGGACAAATGCCAGAACTATTGGAACAAGATGATTCTGCTGATGACCCGAAAGGAGATTCGGAGCCTGTTGGAGGAGACAGCCATATGTCCGGCGAAATAATTCGTCCATCCCGGGACAATCTGCCAATGCCTGGCGGGGAATTTAATCTTGGTATGAGCGATATGGTAATCCCCTCATCCAACACTTCCAGTTGGATATGGGTTGCTGTATCCGTACTGATTCTGTGTGCAGGTTTAGTCGTTGCGAAGATATACCAAGGGCGCAATTGGAAGCGTTGAAGGACATGTCCCTTGGTCACCTTCCCCGCTTCCAATTCGCAAAAATAATGAACAAATTCGGGCAGGGCAAACGCATCTCATTTTATAGAGAAAACACCAAAAATGATCAAAGAATGGGATCATCTGAACAGAGTTTTCGATATTTAATGGAAGAGTGAGGCGATTAGTGCAGGATGAAAGGAGGGAACAGCTACCAAAGAACCTGTGTATATGAATGACCAATAATAAAAGACTTTACATAGTTATAGTAAAGATCTTGTAAAACTTTATGAGAAAAATCCTGAAGTTATGGGGGTGGTTGAGTATGGATGCACATTTAGATGCGATTGCCCTGCGCACTTTTGACATGTCAGCTCAAATATTTTGGCAAAAGTGCGCATTTGTTTTCCAGAGCGGCATGCGCTGCGGGCGGCATGGGGGAAAGCCGCGGGGTGGCTTGGAAAAGTGGTATAATAAGTTTACAGGATGTGTATCGGGAGACCTGGTCTCCGGAGTGGGGGAAAGGTTTTGGCATCCGACCGCTCAGTGAATTTTTGGATGAGGAAACGCTGCGCAGTTTCCGCGGTCTTGGATCGGAGTATTACCGGCTGATCAGTACGAAGGTGAACGCAAGCGAGAGCGCGTACGCGCTGGCAGAAGGCTTGCTGGAGCGGTACAGGGAAGCGGAGCCGGAGCTGACGGCGCTTTTGAAGGTGCTGGTCGAGGGGGAAGGTGGCACGATGGCAGGGCTTGAGTTCAGGCTTAAGTCGGTTGATTCGCTGGCAAGAAAGATTACGAGCGAGGCGACAAAAGAAGGTTTATCAGAACACATTGTGGCACGCTCTATTATGGACACCAGTCGTTATACCGCGATTATTGACTCATCTTCACTCACAAGTTCCGCAAAAGAAATAGAGAGGCTGGTTACTGCCCAGGGATGGGAACTGCACAAAATAAAAAACTATTTTGGAACTGGTGGCACATATCAAGGTTTACATTACAACTTCCAAAAAGGCGAATTGTTTTTTGAAATAAAGTTTCATACTCAAGAAAGCTTTAATATAAAAATGGCAAATCACTATGATTATGAGGTGTCAAGAACGGATAGTATTAGCGAGGATTTGAAAAGGATTACTGAAAAATGGATGAGATTAAAATGGGAAGAGTTTATTCCGCCAAAGCTGTATTTTTCAATAACTAATTATCCATAAGGAGATAAAAATGTGGAAGTTTTATAAGACCCATAACCAGTCTGTAAAGCTAAATAAAGACGAAATTTTCAATTTATACCGCATCAAAGGTTATACCGTTGAACGCTATGCTGGACTTGGTCGCTGGATAGTGCCACCATTCGCGGGACAGGTTTTACTTGATATCTCGGGTGCCGGCGGTGGCTGGGCGACGATTGATGAGGTAACGCCTGAAGAGGCGGAGGATATTAAGCGGCAGTTGTTCGATAAGGACGGCAACCGCATCGCGCCGGTATAAGCCATACAGAAAAAAGTTTTGATATAAAAATGGCAAATTATTATGACTACGAAGTGAACAGGAATATCAGCGTCAGCAAAGAATTATGGGAGTTGACGGATAAATGGATGAGGGAAAACTGGCGAGGGTTTATGCCACCTGATATGTTTGAGATCATCAGCAATTATCCTTAGGCGAGGAGTTATTGAGATGTGGGAGTATTACAAAAGATGGTTTATCGATAGTGACGATCCGGAATACGGGAAGGCTTTTGCTCTTTATCGAATTGAAGGCTTTCTTGTTGAACTTTACGAAGGTCTGGAACGTTGGGGTAAATCAACTTTCGCAGGGAAGGTTTTACTGGACATTTCAGGCGCTGGCGGCAGTTGGGACAACATCAAGGAGATCAACCCTGAAGAAGCGGAGGAGATCAAGCGGCAATTGTTCGACAAGGACGGTAACCGCATCGCGCCGGCATAGTTCCTTGCCAGCCAAAGTTTTGAAATAAAAATGATTAATCATTATGATTACGAGGTTAACCGCAACATCAATGCGAGTGAAGAGCTTAGAGAGCTTACAAACAGGTGGATGAAAAAGAATTGGTTAGGGTTTAATCTGCCTGCGAGTAATATTTCGTTGACAGGTTGGCCATAATGAGGTTTAGCATGTGGAAATTTTATAAAATAGTAAATCCTGTTGCCCCTGGCGATCCAGAATTTGGGATTGCATTAGCTTTGTTCCGCGTAAAGGGTTATTCCGTCGAGCGATATGCCGGTCTTGAGCGCTGGATAGTGCCACCATTCGCGGGACAGGTTTTACTTAATATCTCGGGTGCCGGCGGTGGCTGGGCGACGATTGATGAGGTAATGCCTGAAGAGGCGGAGGATATTAAGCGGCAGTTGTTCGATAAGCAAGGTAACCGCATCGCGCCGGTATAAGCCATACAGAAACAAGCCGTACAGAAAAAAAGTTTTGATATAAAAATGGCAAATCATTATGATTACGAAGTGAACAGGAATGTCAGCGTAAGCAAAGAATTATGGGAGTTAACGGATGAATGGATGAAGAAAAACAGGGGAGGGTTTATACCGCCTGATCTGTTTGAGATCATCAGCAATTATCCTTAAGGAGCTAAAAGTATGTGGAAATATTATAAATATTGGCACGAAATGAAACCTTATGCTTTGTTTCGTGTAAATGGTCACCAAGTCGAACGATATCAAGGTCTTGAACACTGGATAGTTCCTCCTTATGCTGGTCGGGTTTTGATGGATGCAATCGGCGCTGGCGGCAGTTGGTACGACATCAAGGAGATCAGCCCTGAAGAAGCGGAGGATATTAAGCGGCAGTTGTTCGATAAGGAAGGTAACCGCATCGCGCCGGTATAAGCCATACAGAAACAAGCCATACAGAAAAAAGTTTTGATATAAAAATGGCAAATCATTATGATTACGAAGTCAACAGAACGAGAGGAGTAAGCGAGGAATTAAAAACGCTTACCGAAAAGTGGATGAAAGAAATGTGGTCAGAGTTTATTCCGCCTGAATTATATTTATCGATTAGGGGCTACCCATAAGGAGGGAATTTATGTGGAAATATTACAAGCGTTATAACCCATCTGGCAGCGGGCTAAAAGGAAAAGTTTACGGTTTATTCAGGGTGAAAGGGGTACATGTAGAGCGATATGCCGGTCTTGAGCGCTGGATAGTCCCGCCGTTTGCGGGACAGGTTTTACTCGACATTTCTGGCGCTGGGGGCGGCTGGGCGACGATTGATGAGGTAACGCCTGAAGAGGCGGAGGAGATCAAGCGGCAGTTGTTCGACAAGGACGGTAACCGCATCGCGCCGGTATAGTTCCAGGCGGGTAGTTCCAGGCGGGTAAAGCTTGCGTATTCAGAAAATATGTGCTAAACTAAAAGCAGAAGTTGAATAGCGGGAAACCGCAAACTCACGAGCAGCATTGACGCCGGAGTTGTTAACCAGAAAAGTCTGGTTGGCACCTCCGGCGTTTTTGTTTAGCTCAAAACAAGTAAAACACGCGACACCGGCGGTGAACGGGTGGGGAGAATGAAACATGAACATGACCGAAGAAGTCAAACAAGAACAAGAGCAGGCAAACCAAAGTGGAACAGCGGTCGTTTCTGGTGACGCTGCCAGCACGCAGGGGAAGACCTACTCGCAAGATGAGTTGAATCGGATGTTCGCAGAACGGGCGAAGCAAGCGGAAAGCGCGATGCTCAAGAAGCTGGGATTCGAGAACGTTTCGGACGCGGAAGCCCTGATCAAGGCGCACAGAGAACGCCAACAGGCTGAGATGAGTGAGCTGGAGCGGGCTCAGGCTCAAAACGCCGAGCTGAAGCAGCAGCTTGCGCAGGCAGCCGAAGCGCAAAAGGCTTTAGCGCTGCAAAGTGAGATCGTGAGCGAATCCGCCAGGCTGGGGATTGTCGATGCCGACGCCGCGTACAAGTTGCTGGACAAGACGGCGATTGAGTACGACGAGGCTGGCAAGCCCAGGAACGTGGAAGCTCTGTTGAGAGAGTTGCTGAAAAGCAAGCCTTATCTCGCGGGTGTCGGCGGTTCGTCTGTGATGAATCCGGAGAAGACTCAAATGTTCACGCGGGAACAAATCGAAAAAATGAGCACCGCGGAGATCAACAAGAACTGGGACGCGATCAAATCCTACCTGGAGCGTTCCGGCAAATAAGAGAGAGGAAAGATAACTATGTCACTTGAAAACTTTATTCCGACCATTTGGTCAGCCAGATTGCTGGCTAACCTGAATGAAGCCCACGTTTACGCCGCGCTGGCGAACCGCGATTACGAGGGCTTCGCGACCGCCTGAATCAAATTGACCCCGATTATGACTACATCGTCACAGTCCGGGGTCATACATAGGCTGTGATTGCAAAATGAAGCGCCCTGAGAAGGCTTAACCAGTCTTCAAATTCTTCTTCATCGTAAATCTCAGGACATCACGATGCAGTTCCTTGACTTTTTCGAGCACTTCCGCTTGATTGCCTTGCTGCTCGAGCTGTGCGATCAAGCTGCTGAAGAATTGCGTGAACTCATCATTGATCAAATCGCCGGCTTCTGCCAGCAAGGCTGACCGCTTCTCGGCATCTTCCTCCTGCAGCAGGGCATCAATCAGCCCGAGATAAGTGCTGGAACTTTCGGCGGACTGGATTACCTGGATGATCTGGCTCAGCTTGCGCAGTTTGGCTTCGTCTTTGGCGGCTTGAGCAGCCTGGGCTTCCTGGTTGAGCACTTCCGCGACCGCTTGATTGAGCCGCGGCAGGGCTTCACGGGTTGCCTTTTCAACATCTTCGGCAGCCAACAGCTCATTGACAAGCCCGCGGGCTTCCTCAAGTTGGTTTTTTATGGCTTCATCGACGGCATCGGTAATGGCGAGCAGCCGCTCACGGAGGGATTCAAGGCGGCTTTTTTCTTCTCCGCTGCTGGTTTCAATTTTATCGGAAAGCTGCTGGAAGAACGCGTAATCCAAGCCGCCGCGCGCCATGGAGGCGATGGTGGTGAGGCGGATGTCAGAATCGGAACTCTTGATCAGGAGATCCAGAAGGTTTTCGCGGGTGATACCGGTCTTGCTCAGTTCCTGGAGGGCATTGACAGCCTCCTGGGTTTCGGCCGCTTCTCTGGAAGCAGCTTTACCGAGCGTGGAGTGTTCGAGCAGCGCTTTATGAAGGGCATCAAGCGCCTCCAGACTTTGCTTGTCGCCCGCGGCAGCGGATGCCTGCGCCAGACGGCTGAGGAACATGAATATTTCCTCATCAATTTTTTCATCGTTCTGGCGGATCATCTCAGGCAGACCCGTGGGGCTGGCGCCCAGGAATTGCTGCAGGAGATGAAGCTTTTCCTGCTGGGATTTGATCATCTCAGGGGTGATTCCATCCGCTTCAAGGATGGTTTCGAAGAGGCGCTGTTGGGTCAGCATTGTCTGCGGGCGGAAAAGATATGACTTGCGTTTCTCCGGAGGAAGATCGTCCATGGCTTTTTTAATCATCGGACCCAAAATGCGCTCCTGTTCGTTGATAGGAGTGTTCAGATCGGGCGGGAAAAAGGTCAGCAGCAGTTCTTTTTCGGGATCGTGGTAGACGATTGGGGAGGGGTAAACGCCCTGAAAACCGCAAACCGGGCATTGAAAGTAATTTGCGGAGCCCGAAAGCAGCTTTTGCTTGGCTTCAGGGTCGGTGTTGGTGTCGAAGAGCCGGGTCAATTCGATGGCGATCGGCTGTCGGCATTGCGGGCATGGAACACTGGTTTTTGCCATAATCTCTCGTTTCTAATAATTAGTCAGGTGTGCATTATAACATCCAGCCATGCCTATTTTTTCCGCTGCACATAAGCGTTTTATTAATCCTTAGCCGTGTGATTTTTCGCCTTCCCCGTAATGCTTCAAAATAAAACGTCACTGAACGCATTCCACTATATACAAGCCGAAGGAATGCTATAATTTAAGCAACAAAGAACCAGCATAAGGATTTCTGTGGAGGTTTTTATGACAAAACTTACCCATGTGATCAAAAGAGATGGAACGGTGGTGCCTTTTACCCCCGAGCGCATCGCCAACGCCATCTACCGCGCCGCGGTGGCGGTGGGCGGACGCGACCGCGCGACCTCTGAGGCGCTTGCCAGCCAGGTCGTTGCCCAACTGGAAGCAAACACCCCTGAAGGGCAGATACCCAACATTGAGCAGATTCAGGATATGGTCGAAAAAGTGCTGATCGAGAATGGACGCGCCAAGGTTGCCAAGGCTTACATCCTTTACCGCGAAGAACGCGCGCGCCAGCGGGAAAAACGCACGGATCGTGACCGTATGCCTTCCGGGAACATTCCCTGGCCCAAACTTTGGCAGACATTGGACTGGGCTTGCTCTCACAACGTTCACACGGTTGAGCTGCTGAACGAAGCCATCCGGCATGACCGCCTGCACGAGATTGTGACAGCCGCCGAGGCTGCCTACCACGAAGACGTTGAAAACGCCGCCAATATGATCCTCGACCGGCGCGATGAGGTCAGGATGGTTTTCGTGGCGGGTCCTTCTTCCAGCGGCAAGACCACCACGACGATAAAAATTGGCGAGCATCTCGCGAAATTCGGATTCAAGCTCATCACTCTGAACATCGACCACTACTTCTACGACCTCGAAATGCACCCCAAAGATGAATTCGGGGATTACGATTTTGAGACTCCCCAGGCGCTCAACATGAAGCTCATCAACCAGAACCTGATAGAGCTCTTTGAAGGCCGCGAAGTGCGTATTCCGTATTATGACTTCAAGACGGGCAAAAGCATCCCCGAGCATACTCCAATGAAACTCGGTAAAAAAGAAATCGTCCTGATCGACAGCCTGCACGGGCTCTACCCGGAGATGACGGAAGACATCCCCAACGAGTGGAAGTTCAAACTCTACATCGAACCCCTGCTCCAACTGAAAGACAGCCATGGACGTTACGCCCGCTGGACGGATGTGCGGTTGATGCGCCGGATGCTGCGGGACGCCTCCCATCGGGCGTATGATCCTACCCAGACCTTATTGCACTGGCACTACGTGCGCTCCAGTGAACTGCGTCACATAATCCCCTATATCAACACCACCGATACGATCGTCAACAGCGCCATGCCTTTTGAGTTACCGCTTTACAAAGCTAAGTTGGGCGCCTCCTTTGCCCGCTGGGCGCAGGAGTATAAAGACGATCCTCTGCGGCAGGATGCCTGGGAGCGCGCGGACAGGGTGAACACTCTTTTCCAGGAGATGGACGCTTTTGAAGACGACAGCATCGTGCCGGAAAACTCCGTCATCCGCGAGTTTATCGGCGGCGGAATCTATAAGTATTGATCTTTTTTGGGGTAAAAAGACCTGCTGACTGTTACCAGCAGGGTTGCGAAAACTCGTTCACACCCGGCGGAATGGTGTCCACCGAGTAAAACCAGCCACAAGCGTCGTAGCAGGTGGCTCCGACATAGCAGCCATAGTTATCCTTGCGGTATTCAAATTCACAGCTCAGGAATTCACCTTCCAAGGGGCAGGTGGTATCGCGCCAGGTTACATCCGCTGGTGAGAACAGCGCGCGGGGCCAGATCAGGCGGGCGGTCAGCTCGAGAGTCGGGGTGACCGTTTCGGTGGGTGTCTGGCTGGGGGGTGGGGTCTCCGTTGACGTTGCCGTCAGGGTCAGCGTGGGGGTCTGCGAGGGGGTGCAGGTTTGGGTGGCTGTGGGCTCCTGGGTAGGCGAAGGCGTGGCGGTAGGTTCAGGGGTCGCTTTCGCACGGCAGCCAGCCAGGAGCAGGATTACCAGAAGGCAGAAGAGGATTTGTCTTTTCATTAGTAGCAAGGTCCACTAAAAGTATAAGGTCCAACACCATATCGGATAGTATCAACGCCGTAGTATTTTCCGCAGGCATCAAAACAGGTCATGCCGACCAGACACTGCCCGCTGTAATCCCGGTATTCGATCTCGCAGGAGACGTTTGTGCCCCGTTCCGGACACCATTCGTCTCCGCCCCACCACACATCCCATTGGGTAAAGGTAGCCCGGGGCCAGATCATGTAGGGATTAGGCTGCCAGGTGGGTGTTTCAGTGACAGTCGGCGTGGCGGTTTCGGTTGGGGTCGGCGTCTCTGTGGGGGTGGGAGTTGGCGTGTCGGTTGGGGTTGGGGTCGGCGTGTCGGTGGGCAGCGGCGTGGGCGTGGGGGTATCCGGAACGCTGGCGGTCTGGGTTGCCGCGAAGTCTGCCTGCCTGCCGCATGCCACCAGGATCAGGACAAACAAAAGACTGAGGAGGGTGATCTGTTTCTTCATTAGGTTTAGCCTCAATTACAAGGGGTCGTGTAACCCTGGAACTCATTATACACTTCCGGCAGGTTATCTTTGGAGTAATAAAGTCCGCAGGCATCGTAACAGGTATGGGCATAGTAACAGATGCCGTCGTACAGCCGATATTCTGATGTGCACTGGACATCTTTCCCTCGATCGGGGCAGTCAAATTGATGATGGTAGATGGTGTTGTCCACGAGGTTGGCGTCGTAGCGGGCTTCATAAACCTTCACGGTGCGGGCGCGGTCTGTGTAAAAGCGGAAATCCATGAGTGTGCGCCCTTCGATCGTGCCGTCGTAAACGCAGATCATCTGGACAGGGAACTTGGGGTCAGCCTGACACTCGAGCTCAAATTCATCGGCGCTGGCGTAGAGTTTGTCCTCGATGCCGGCGTTGAGGAAGTAAAAGTAGGTCTTTTCTTCCAGGTACCATGTGCGGAACAGGCGGAAGAGCTCGCCAAAACCCGTGAATGGCAACAGCGTCTCCGTGGGAGTTGGCGCGGTGGTCGGCGTCTCGGTTGGGCTGGGGGTATCGGTCGGGGCTGCGGTTGCGGTTGCTGTCGGCTGGGGCGTTGCGCTGGACGGCAGCGTGGGAGAGGGCGTGAGGGCAGCTCCGCTCTTGCAGGCATTCAGCACTAACAGAATAATCACAGCACAAAGGGTGAAGGCGGGGCGAAACCTTTTCATTTTGGATCACTTCGATTATGGGCAGGGCAGCGAGTAACCCTCAAAGTTTCCGCCATAAGGAATATTGTCGAATGAATACACGACCTCGCCGTTTTCACCATAACACGTAATGGCTGAGTAGCACTTTCCGTCATAAATGCGGTATTCCTTCTCGCAGTTGTCGTAATTCAGGTAGCGCGTGTTGAGCCTGGTGGTAAAAACGTTCTCAAAGAAAGGATACCTTCTTTCGGGGTCTGAGAAGAAAGTGAGCTTGTAGTCCGTTTTTCCTTTAAAGAGGGTGTCGCTGTAACAGCGGATATCGTTCGGATATTGCTCGTCCCGCGGGCAAGTAAGGGGGTATTGATTGCCTTCGAGATCATCGGCGATGGCGTAGACAGTCTGATCCACCTGGGCATTCATAAAATAGAAATAGGTGGTCTCACCGGCAGTCCATGCCTGATAGAACTTGAAACGTTCGCCAAACCCGGGGAAAGGCGTAACGGTATAAGTGGGGGTCAATGTGAGAGTGGGCAGTGCGGTCGCGGTGGCGGTTGGCGCAGGGGTGAGCGTGGCAGTCGGCAGAGGGGTGTTCGTGGGCAGGGGCAACGTCGGCGAAGGCGCTTCGCTCGGTGCTTGCGTTTTTGGTCCGGCGCAGGTGCTCAATGCCAGAATGGCAGTAACAGCAAACAACAGATAAACTCTCGCATTCATAATGGCTCCCAAAGGCTGCCCTATTTTACCACCGCCTGGGGAAACAGACCGTTTGATGAGCAGCCATCAATTTTCTGTCAAATGAGTTCTTTATTGTACATTCCAAGTTCTGGATGTTGGAAGTGGCAGATGCTGTCTGCAACTCATCGTTTTACCTGTTTAAATTTCCTGGTTTTCTGAACTCATCCTTGAAAAATGTATCCAGGATTAATTAGATGCGGTCCCCTTCAGTTCCAGCCGCTGGCAGACAAGGGCGGGTAAAATCATGTCAGTGATCTGAAATGTTATGTGAGGCTGTATGATGGGTAAACGGATGGATGTATTGACAAACCAACTGGAACAAGACAAGCTGGATTGGGTCGCGCTGAATCCAGGTCCGAGCCTGCGCTACCTGACCGGTCTGAATTTCCACTTGATGGAAAGACCCGTTGTCGTTTTGGTTTCCAGCAGCGGACAAGTGAAGCTAATTATGCCGGAACTGGAACGCGCGAAAGCAGCAAGTCTGCCCTTTGAAGCGGAGGTGTTTCTTTTTAGCGACGACCCGGCGGGATGGCAGGCGCTTTTTGCCAGGGCTATGGCGGATATTTCTTCAAGACCACTGCGCGTAGGCGTGGAGCCGACCCGGCTGCGCTTCCTGGAACTGAGCTTGTTGCGTGAAGCACTGCCGAATGCCGAGTTCGTGGACGGTAGCGCCGCTCTGGCTGGGCTGCGGATGCGCAAAAGCGCCGACGAACTGCGCGCTATGCGCCATGCAGCCCTCATCGCCCAAAACGCGCTGATCAACACCCTCACAACGGTCAAACCCGGGCAGACTGAGCGCCAAATCTCAGCGGAATTGATCGTGCAGCTCTACCGGGAAGGCTCCGAAGCGGAGCTGCCTTTCGCGCCGATCGTCTCCACCGGACCCAACACTGCCAACCCGCACGCCAGCCCCACCGACCGCACTCTGCGGGAAGGTGAGATACTGCTGATCGACTGGGGAGCGGGCTTCAGCGGCTATTTCTCGGATATCACCCGCACCTTTTTCTGCGGCGAAGCGAATGAGGAAATGCGGCAGATCGCCAGCCTGGTGGAAAAGGCGAATGAGGCTGCCCGCTTTGGCGGTGGGCCGGGCATGCCTGCCGGGGAGGTGGACCGGCTGGCAAGGGAGGTGATCGCGGACGGCGGTTACGGAGATTTCTTCACCCACCGCACAGGACATGGGCTGGGGATGGAGGCGCATGAGCAGCCTTACATCTACCAGGCAAACCCCCTGACTCTGGAGCCGGGCATGGTCTTCACCATCGAACCCGGCATTTACCTGCCCGGTAAATACGGTGTGCGAATTGAGGATAACGTGGTGGTGGAGGATGGCGGCTTGCGCAGCCTGACCGACCTTCCCCGTCAAGTCATGCGTCTGGAAACTTTTTTGGAAAAGGCGAGGAAAGGATAAAGGAAGATGAAACTTTCAATGCACATGGCGGTGTTAGGACCGCTCCAAAACAATGTGTACTTTCTGGCGGATGAAGACAGCGGTGATTGCGTGGTGATTGACCCGAGCTTTGAGGCGCGCAAGCAGTTGCGCCTCATGGAGGAAAAGGGTTGGCAGCCGAAGCAAATCTGGCTGACCCACCCGCATTATGATCATACCGTCGGGGCAAAAAAAGTGAGCGAGGAATTTTCGCCGCCCCTGCCGATTGCCATCCATCCGGATGCGTTCGGATGGGCTGATGCGAAGCCTGACAAGATGAAAATGGGAGCGCTTCTCGATCGCGTGCCGAGGATGGATATTCCGCTAACGCACGGCATGAAGTTGGATCTGACGCCAGGAGGTCCGCGCGCGATCGTTGAAGTGCGCGACGTCTCCGGGCATAGTCCAGGTTCCGTGCTTTTCTACATTCCCGCGCTTGAGATGGCAGTTGTCGGAGACGCGATCTTCCAAGGCAGCATAGGCAGGACGGATTTTGAGGAATCCAACCATGAGCTGCTGCTGAAAAACATCCGCGAGCAAATTTATACCCTGCCCGATAACACCACCCTTCTGCCGGGTCACGGACCGGCGACCACCGTTGCCTTTGAGAAAGCGAATAATCCTTACGTAAGGGCTTGAAGTTAAACAACAAAAGCTGCCTGGTTGGGCAGCTTTTGTTGTTAAAAGTCTTGTTCTACTTCGCGTAACTGACGGAGCGGGTTTCGCGGATGACCGTTACCTGAATCTGACCTGGATACTGCATGGTCTCTTCGATCTCGGTGGCGATGTCCTTGGCAATGCGGTGCGCCTCGAGGTCGTCAATTTCCTCAGGCTTGACGATGATGCGCACTTCCCTGCCCGCCTGGATGGCGTAACTCTGTTCCACGCCCTTATGCGAGTTGGCAATGTTCTCGAGGGCTTTCAGGCGCTTGATGTACTGCTCAAGATCTTCCCTGCGGGCGCCTGGGCGCGCGCCGGAAATGGCATCGGCAGCCTCTACCAGGATGGCTTCAATCGAAGCCTGGTCCACTTCGTGGTGATGTGAGCCAATCGCGTTGCAGATTGCCGCATTGACGCCGTGGCGTTTGGCAAATTCCATGCCGATTTGGGCGTGGGTGCCTTCGGTATTGTGGTCCATGGCTTTGCCGAGGTCGTGCAGAAGCGCGCCGATTTTAGCCACCTCCACATTCGCGCCAAGCTCCGCAGCCAACACACTGGCAATTTTGGAGGTCTCCACCGCGTGGGCAAGTTGATTCTGCCCGTAGGAGGTGCGGTACTTCAGACGCCCGAGCTTCTTGATAATTTCCGGGTGGAGCCCATGCACTCCGGCTTCGTAGACTGCCTCGTTGCCGGCTTTGAGAATATCCTCATCCATCAGTTTGCGTTCTTCGTCGAGGATCTTTTCGATATATGCCGGGTGAATGCGTCCATCCGTCACGAGCCTGGTTAGGGTGCGGCGGGCAATCTCGCGGCGGACGGAGTCGAAGCAGGAGATGGTTACGGCTTCGGGAGTGTCGTCCACGATGACGTCAACGCCAGTCACCTGTTCAAAAGCGCGGATGTTGCGCCCATTGCGCCCGACGATGCGCCCCTTCATCTCCTCGTTGGGAAGAGTCACCAGAGAGGTGGTCACTTCGGCGACTTTGTCTGAAGCGACCCGCTGGATGGCGTCGGCGATCAACTCGCGCGCTTTTTCCATGCCGATCTCGGT
>Ga0208458_1002352_pt1 | contig 14030 bp, 8 predicted proteins | sample AD_UKC085_MetaG_FD_184432 | JGI IMG/M metagenome (GOLD analysis project Ga0208458, IMG submission 184432) | Active sludge microbial communities of municipal wastewater-treating anaerobic digesters from USA - AD_UKC085_MetaG (SPAdes) (version 2) | ecosystem: Engineered > Bioreactor > Anaerobic >... | reverse complement strand
CAATTGATTGTGATCGACAGCCAGATTGGCCTCTTCATACACCGGCGCGATTTCAAACTGGCTGGGGGCCACTTCATTGTGCCGTGTTTTGGCCGGAACACCGAGTTTGAACAGTTCCTCCTCCACATCGTGCATGTACGATGACACCCTCTCCTTGATGCTGCCGAAGTACTGATCTTCCAGCTCCTGACCCTTGGCGGGAGGAGCGCCGACAACGGTTCTTCCGCCCAGCACCAGATCCTGCCGCTTGAAGAAATAATCCATATCGATTAAGAAATACTCCTGCTCGGGACCGAGGTTGGAATAGACTTTTTTGACATTCTTAACACCCAGCACTTTCAACATATTGACGGCGCTTTTACTTAAAGCACGAATCGAACGCAGCAATGGCGTTTTCTTATCGAGCGCCTGTCCGGTATAGGAAATAAAGGCGGTCGGAATGCAAAGCGTGGTGGAAATGCCATTCCGTTTAATGAAAGCCGGCGAGGACATATCCCACGCCGTGTAGCCGCGTGCTTCAAACGTGGCCCTTATGCCGCCGGAGGGGAAACTGGACGCGTCGGGTTCGCCCTGAACAAGCTGCTTGCCGGAAAACTTCTCCATGACCTGACCGTCGCCGCAGGGATCGACAAAAGCATCATGCTTTTCGGCGGTGATTCCCGTCATCGGCTGGAACCAGTGGGCAAAGTGCGTGGCGCCTTTTTCCAGCGCCCATTTCATCATGGCCTCGGCCACAATGTCGGCGGTCTTCGCGTCAATGGTCTTCCCTTCTTCTATCGCCTCCATTAATTTTTTAAAGGTCTCTTTCGGGAGTTTTTCCTTCATCGCCTTGCGGTTAAAGGTATCTTCCCCAAAATACTGTGAGACCGGGACAAACTTTTCCTTTTCGATCAAGTATTGTCTTTCTGCTGCGGTGGTTTGTTTCGTCTTTTTCATAATTCCATCATCCTCACTCTTTAATGTTTGTCTAATCTAAAGGTTTATTTTCCACGATCTCCCAGACACCGGTGGGACACACTCCGGCGCAGAAGCCGCAACCGATGCAAAGGCTTTCGTCAACGATATATTCGTAATTTTCTCCGTTCAGTTGCCTGCGGGAAATCGCGTTTTGCGGGCAAATCGTTTCGCACATGCCGCAGTCACGGCAGGCGCCGCAGGATGCGCAATTCGTCGCACAGGATAACGGATCGGAAAAACTCTTGATACGCGCATCGAAATATTCCGTTTTCACCCGGTGAAAATCAATCGGCGGCAACTGATCGTAAGTATCGTCAACACCTCTCAGCTGATGATTGATCGTCCGGGCGGCAATTCTCCCCGCGCCGATCGCATCGGTCAGCAGTCCCGGCTTCACGGCATCACCAATGGCGAATATCTGTTCGTCATTGGTCCGGAATTGTTCATCCACCAGGACAAATCCGTTTTTCGTAGCGATATCTTCCGGGAGAAACGACAGATCCGGCAAATCGCCGACCGCTACAATCACTGTGTCCGCCGGCAGAAGTCCTCCGTCGGTCAGTTCCACGCCTTTAGCCGTGACGGCTTTCGTGAAACGGGGCCAGAGAAATTTCGCACCGGCCGCTTCCGCATGACGTCTTTCCGCACCGAAAGATGCCGGCTGCTGAACGTCAATCAACGTAACGCTTTTGGCGCCCAGCCGGAAGGCTTCCGTCGCCGCGTCGCAACCGACATTGCCGGCGCCGATGATCACCACTTTTTTGCCAACCTTCACAGCATTGCATTTGCTCTGTTTCAGAAAATCAAGCGCCGTGAGTGCTTTATCAATTCCCGGAACCTTGATTGTCCGGGGTTTGGCCGCTCCGGCGGCGATGACGACAAAGTCAAAGTCATTTTTCAGTTTCCGGAATTTATCTTTCGTCAGGGCCGCGCCGTAATGAACGTGCCGCGCATTTTTCGCAAACCGGTTGATTTCATGATCAACAACCTCATCCGGAATGCGGCTCTGAGGAATCGTATCCGTGATCTTGCCGCCCAGCTTCTTTCTGCCCTCGAAAACGACCGCTTCATGGCCTTTCATCCACAACTGCCAGGCCACGGAGAGCCCCGCCGCGCCACCGCCGATGACGGCAATTTTCCTGCCGGTGCCGGCAAGCGGTTTGGGTTCCTCGGCATTCAGCGAAGCTTTACCCAGCACCGTCACATCAACGGACGGCAGGCTGACTGTCTGGCGGGAACAATGCTGCATGCACAGATTCGGACAGAGGTAACCGCAAACGGTTGCGGGGAAAGGTGTGTATTCCAGCGCAAGATTGACCGCTTCCTGCATTTTCCCTTTGCGGATGAGTTCCCATCGTTTCTGCACCGGAATGCCCGTGGGGCAATGCGCCTGACAGGGCGGCAGATATTTTTCATTGGCCCAGACCGGAACAAAGCGGCGTAAGTCACCGGTCGTAATCAAACCGATCGGAGAACGGTCCGCGGCTGTCAGATCGCCGATCAGGCCACCGTTGCCCAGCTCACGTTCCCATTCGTCCTGCCGGTAAACAGTCATCGGACGCAAAGCCCGCCCTTTTTTCTCAAAAGGTTTTAAGGCGATCAAAAGTTTCCACTCGGCGCGCCTGGAGGAAAGTTCGTCAAGCAGATATTCTTTGCCGACGGCCTTCAGGAATTCCTTCAGATTGTTCTTCAGCCAACGCCATTCATCATCCGGCAACTCGGTTACGAGACGGGCATCCGCCTGACTGTAAGAGCTTTGGCGGCCACGGAAGAAAATCTTTCCTCCCACCATGCCTACGCAGGGCCGATACCCCAGGACATCATTTTCTTTCTCGGCACCGGCGCCGCACACCACGGCAATGCCGCCGGCCATGAACTCGGCAAAAGAATCGCCGGCCCTGCCGAACACCCAGAGTTCCGGAGGTTCGAAACGCGGATTGTGTTTGGTCATGGTCATGCCGCGGGCGCCGATATTACCGTCAATATAAACTTTCCCCTGGGCCATGGCGTTGGCGACGCCGTTGGTCGCATTGCCGTGAACGACAATCTGAGCGCCGGCATTGAGCCAGCCGACATCGTCGGAAGCCGGACCGAAAACTTCAATCACCGTATTGGCAAACCCCATGGATCCGAGGCGCTGCCCCGACGTTCCCGTCACGTCAATTTTAATCTGCTCTTCACCGGCCCGCCAGAGACGTCCGCCGATACCGTGCTGACCGTAAGCCTTTACTTCAATGTGACGATAGCCTTCCTCGACGGCATGCTGAATCCGTTCTTCCATCACGCGGGATTCCACACGAATGCCATTGTCCTGTCCGGCTATTTTCATCGATTCCTTTTTAGTCATAACTGTTTACGATTCCCGTCTTATAAAACGTACTTGATCTTCAGTCTCTCCGCCGCATCTGCATCCGCGATACCCAGCGCATCGGACATTCCGATGGGAAGAGATGTGGAGCGTCCCAGAGGCGCGATGATCTTTTTTAATTCCGTATCAAAATTCAAATAGACATCCACAATGCGCTGGGCGACTTTTTCCGGATCCAGCCGGCGATCCAGGCGCGAGTCCTGCGACGTGATGCCTTTGGGACACACGCCGATATTACAGACGTTGCAACGGTCGCCTTCCGATCCCAGACAGCCGGCGGCAGCCTGCATAATATATTTCCCGGTCTGCACGCCGCTCGCGCCCAGCATGATCAGGGTGGCGGCGTTGGCTGCGAGATTGCCGTTCTTGCCGATGCCTCCGCCGGCAAACAGAGGGATCTCATTCTGCTTGCCGAGTTTCACCAGATTCAAATACGCATCACGCAGGTTGCTCGCAATGGGATGACCCATGTGATTCATCGAAACATTGTAGGCGGCCCCCGTTCCTCCGTCTTCGCCGTCGATGGCCAGACCGGCGGCATAGGGATTCCGGGTCAGATTATTGAGAACCGCCAGCGATGTGCTGGTGGCCGATATTTTCGGATAAACCGGCACGCGGAAGCCCCAGGCCATGTACATGGACTGAATCATTTTGGCCACGGCTTCCTCAATCGAGTACTTGGTCTGATGCGTGGGCGGACTGGGCAGACTGACACCCTGCGGCACACCGCGGATGGCGGCAATCAGCTTGTTGACTTTGTACCACATCAATAAACCGCCGTCACCGGGCTTGGCGCCCTGGCCGTATTTGATTTCTATCGCGCAGGGATCTTCCTTCATCTGCGGAAGGTTATGGATAATTTCATCCCATCCGAAATAACCGCTGGCAATCTGCAGAATCACATATTTCAAAAAACGGGACTTTAAAAGCCGCGGAGGACATCCGCCTTCGCCGGTGCAGACGCGCACGGGCATGTCCAGTTCTTCATTAAGATAAGCGACGCCCATCTGCAGACCTTCCCACATATTCGGCGAAAGCGCGCCGAAAGACATGCTGCCAATCACCAACGGATAAATCTCGCGCACCGGCGGCATCCAGCCGTTTTCGCGGCTGACCTTCAGCATTTCCTCCGGCGGCAGAATCCTGCCCAGCAGCGTTCTCAATTCGAATTCATGACGTCCGGCATCCAGCGCCGGATCGGTCAGCATCGAGATCCGAATAAATTTTATTTTATCCAGCACACTGTCCTGAGCATTGCGACGACCGCCGCGACGACGGGGCTCGCCGCCCTGGTTGACATGAAAGCGGAGCTTATCGATTTCATCGGCGCGCAACGGCATGATTGCATTATTGGGACAAACCAGGGTGCACATGCCGCAGCCGACACAGGCGTGCGCGACATCCGTTCTCTGATCAACCCCGAAATAAACGGACAGTAAACTGCCGGGTTTTTCTTCCAGACCCATGGGAACCTGCAGAGCGCGTTTGCGGTGAACGCCCAGTTCGATGGCGCGCACCGGGCACACCGTCGTGCACTGGCCGCAAAGCGTGCATTGATCTTTATTCCACATGATCTGCCAGGGCAGATCTTTAACGCTTAATGTGGATGGGTTAATGGTTCCAATTGATTCCATTTCTTTATCTCCTGCCTGTCGCGGCTGACCAAAACTGTTTCATACTTCATCGGTTGATAGTCCAGGTTAATGTATCGGTCCGGAATGGCTGCATCCAGACCGCACATTTCCGAAGAAAATGCGAATAATCCCGGACGTCCGCCGACCACGCCGGGGCGAAGTTTTTTCGAATCCTGCACCATGAACATCGATTTGTCCGGCAGACAGCCGATCACGCAATTCGGTCCGTCGATAATCAAGGGGCGGCAGGCCTGCTTTAGATTCCTCAGCCAGGCTCCGTTGGGATGGTGATCGAGTTCGCTGTCTTTCAGCGGCGTAATAATATGTTTGTACATTTCCATGCCCATGCCCAGTTGATTTTGCATGTAATGCAGAATATGCGTGAAAACTTCCGAATCAGAGTTGTAACCGGTATAACCGGGAAAGTTGCGTGAACTCAGAAATTCGCGGATAGGCACAAAAGCGGTGTTTTCTCCATTGGTCGCGGAAGCCATTCCCTGAATAAAGAACGGATGGCAGGCGTAAATATTAATGGCGTAATTGGTGTTCTGACGCCCCTGACTTAAGATGACCCGCGCCGTGAGTTCCTTACGATCCAGACCCAGATATTCGGCAACAGCCAGCGGATCGCCTACTTCTTTAATCATAATCACATCCGGCCAGAAGCTGAAAAGCATTATCGATTCGTCCTCTTCTCCCATGCGGCGCAATTGCAGTTGCACCATCATCAGACGATAATGGATTTCTTCTCTGCTCAAATTTTGCCATTCGGCTGGAAATTCATAAACCCGAATAACATAATTATCTCTCTTGGGCGTGCCCGCCGGAGGTGTTTTGGTCGGCTTGATGGAAAGCTTGTATTTGACCATAAAATCCTGATCAATCATAAAGCGGTCGAGTTTCTTCAGTCCTTCATTAGAAAAAATTCCGGAAAGAATCGGTTCCTCTTTAAAATTCTGAAATTCACCGCCGAGGTCGGTCAGGAAAAGACCTACGCCCGAGCCGTCATGTCCTTCTTTCATCACATCAATGGCGTGTATGGCCACCATTGGCGAAAGCGGATCGTTGCTCGTAATGGAAAACAGGCGACACATATTATTTCATAACCTCCTCAAACTCTTTTCGATCTTAAAATCGAGAAGCACAATATAAGTTGCCAAAGCCGTGCCAGATTCAAAAAACAACTTACATTTTTGTATTTCCTTCATTTTTGCGTCTTTGACCATTTGATGTAATTTGATTCCATTATTTTATGATACAAATTTGTTCTTTTCTGCATTTTTGAATCAAATTTGTGTTTTTTAAACCCATTTTTTAATAACGTTTGAATCACCGCGGACTGGATTCGTTTGCTTTCTTTTTGAACAACTTTGAATTGATGCCCATTTTCGATATCTTATACTGAATAATGCGTTTAGTTGTCCCCAGTTTTCGGGCGGCTTTGGTTTGATTGCCGCCGGTTTCTTCCAGCGCTTCGATAATCAAAGCTCTTTCCTGTGCTTCCACAACGGAGGAAAGTTTGCTCTTGTCCTTTTTCTCAACGCCCCTTTCTTTTATCTGTAATGATGGCGGAAGATGCTGACAATCGATGGTGTCGGTTTTAGACAATAAGACAGCCCGTTCAATGCAATTTTCCAGTTCGCGAACATTGCCCGGCCATTTGTGGTTCAGGAAAACTTCGATGGCTGCGGTGGAAATTCTTTTCACGTGCTTGCCCATCTCACTGCTGTATTTCAGTATGAAATGATCAGCCAGCAGAATCACATCGCTGCCGCGCTCACGCAGCGGAGGCAGATAAATCGGAAAAACATTCAGGCGATAGAATAAATCGGCGCGAAAGCGGTCAGAAAGAATATCCTGTTCCAGATTGCGGTTAGTGGCGGCGATAATCCGCACATTGACATTGATCACCCGCGAAGATCCCAGCGGCTGAAAGCGTTTTTCCTGCAGAATGCGCAAAAGCTTGACCTGAGCGGCCGCGGATAGTTCGCCGACTTCATCCAGAAAAATGGTGCCGCCGTTGGCTTCCTCAAAGCGTCCTCGGCGTTGCGTCAAGGCTCCGGTAAACGCTCCTTTTTCATGTCCGAATAACTCGCTTTCAATCAGGGTATCGGGAATCGCCGCGCAGTTGACCTGCACCAGCGGTCCGCCTTTGCGCGGAGAATTATTATGAATGGCACGCGCGATTAATTCTTTGCCGGTGCCTGTTTCTCCGGTAATTAAAACGGTGGTGTTGGAATCGGCCACCTGCGCCACCATTCCGAAAACTTCCTGCATTGGAGTCGAATGTCCGATAATATCCATGGATGGCGCACGATTCTGACCGACGATCTTGCGCAGGCGTCTGTTTTCTTCCTCCAACGCCCGAATGTGCACCGCCTTGGCCATCAGTCCGGCAACCGAAGACAACAGCGCCAGCTCCTTATCCAACTTTTCCACTTCCAGGGCGACCTTATCGGCGGACAAAACGCCGACAACATTGGAATCATAAATAATCGGCACACATAAAAAAGAAAGCTCCGCACGATTCAGATTACGGCGCGCGCCGGTCCGATCAAGAAAATGCGTTTCCTGTCCGAGATTAGCCACCGCCATCGGGCGGCCGGTTTCTGCCACCTGGCCGGTGATGCCTTCCCCGGGTTTGTAGGTCACTTCCAATCCGTCGATATTGACATCATGGGCTACATCCAGCCAGACTTCTTTTTTATCACGATCCACCAGCGAGATCATGCCCCGCTGCATGCCCAGACGTGAGCTCATCTCCTGCAATACTTGCTCAAGCTGATCCCGTAAATCAATCGGCTGAGCTATAATTTTAGCGATAGCGTGCATGGCTGCCAGTTCTTCATAAGTGTAAATGCTCAATTTAACTTCCTCATCGATCCTAGTCCGTTGTTATCTCGCTCAGCAATTCTCAAATAACGCATAGTATTTTGTTACAAAATTGTGTCAATATCAATCAGTTTTTTAACCTCCAATATTTATCTATGCAACGGGCGAACCAAATATCAACAACTTTGTAAATAATATTACAAAAATGTAAATTTTTTTCTTAATATTTTGCTGTCAGAGGAAATTTATGTGATCTGCTGGACGAGTGTAATAATGAAAAAGCCTGTGCAGCTTTCATGTTGCCGGAAAACAATTAAGGGTTTAATCGTTTTCTGCCGTTTCGAGAATGATGGAGATAGCATCGTTTATGCGTTTTTATTTCACTTTCAGATCATCATTTTCCGATTTGAGTTTATCCCGGAGCGTTTTGCGGTCGATGCGCAGGATTTCTGCCGCCTTGGATTTGTTGCCGCCGACGCTAGCCAGCACTCTGCGGATATACGCGGTTTCTTCTTCAGCCAGGGGCCTAAACGGAACAGAACCCGGCATGGCGGTAAAACGCATCACCGAAGGCAGATCCGGATTTTCGATCTTTTTATCATCTGTCATCACAATGAGACGCTGGATAAGGTTTTCGAGTTCCCGTATATTTCCCGGCCAGGCATACCCGACAAAGGTTTGAAGAACTTCGTCAGAAAAGGCAGGCGCGCTCTTACCGATTTCTTCGGCAAACTTTCCCGCGAAATGAGTAATCAATACGGCAATGTCCTCCGGCCGTTCTCTCAGCGGCGGCACCGTGATCGTAATGACATTGAGGCGAAAAAACAGGTCTTCACGGAAAAGGTTTTTGTTGACCAGCATCCTTAAATCTTTATTGCTGGACGCGATGATGCGGATATCTATTTTCTGCGTCTTTCTGGCGCCGACCATGCAGACCTGTTTATCCTGAAGCACCCTCAAGAGTTTCACCTGCATGGCGGGACTCATTTCATTAATCTCATCCAGCAGGATGGTACCTCCGTCGGCGGTCTGAAAGAAACCGGCCCGCGACTCATGGGCACCGGTAAAAGCGCCTTTGACATGGCCAAAGAGTTCGCTTTCCAGAAGTTTCTCCGGTATAGCGCCGCAGTTGACGGGAACAAACGGAGCGGAGGCCCGCTTGCTCGAGTAATGGATGGCCCGCGCCACCAATTCCTTACCTGTCCCGCTTTCTCCCAAAATAAGCACGGTTGCAGAAGTTTTGGAGGCTTTTTCAATTTCCATCAGCAATTTTTGCACGAGTTTTGATTTGCCGATGATGCCGTGCGTTTCGGCTGTACCGCGCGGTCTTCCGTTCTTGACGACCCTGCGCAGTTCCTGTTTGTTGAGCGCCCGCTCTACCGCGCTGAAGAGCTCATCATCGGTAAATGGTTTGGATAGATACTCATCCGCTCCCATCTTGACGGCCTGCACCGCGCCTTTCACGGAGGCATAACCGGTGATCATGATGACTTCCGTCTCGTGAAAGTTCGCTCGGATATGACGGATAAGATCCAGCCCGCTGATTCTGGGCATTTTATAGTCCGTGATGACCAGGTCGATCGGTGCGCTTTCCAGAATTTTCACGGCATCCACGACATTGGAAGCCGTAAGGACGCGATAATCTTTCGACGCAAGATTGCGTTGAAGAATGTCTATGGCAGTGGGAGCATCATCCACTACCAGGATGCTGTTCTTCTGTGAGGTTTTCAAAATAGTTCCTCCTGGGAAGCATTTTTCAGTCGACGCGGAAAAGATACACAAAAACAGGTCCCTTTTCCTTTCTCGCTTTCCACGTTGATCTCACCGCCATGCGAAGACACAATGCCGTGCACCACGGAAAGTCCGAGACCCGTGCCCTGGTCGACATCTTTCGTGGTAAAAAAAGGCAGAAAAATACTTTCTTTGACCTCATCACTCATACCGATTCCTGTATCATCCACCCGCAGATAAACCCGGGAGGCATCAAAAGAGGTCCGCAGCGTAAGGGCGCCCCCATAGGGCATAGCCTGCAGGGCATTGACCATCAGGTTGGAAATAACCTGACGGATCTGTGATTTGTTGGCCGTAATGTCGGGCAGGCGAGGATCAACGACACGTCTGAGGTCCACCGCGGATTTGCTGCATAAAGACTCAAATAAATTCAGTTCATCCTTGATAATGATATTTAAATTGATCCGATCGCTGCCGGGCTTGCCCTGTCGGGCGAAAATCAATAATTCCTTGATGATGTCGCGGGCATGAAGCGCGGCATCCGCGATTTTCTCGAGATCTGCCAGCGCCCGGGCGGGCAGACGTGGCGTTTTTTGGGTGAGCTGGGCGAATCCCAGGATCGTGTTTAAAGGTTCGTTGAGCTCATGGGCCACACCGGCGGCTAATTGGCCGATGGCCGCCAGCCGGTCCGCTTTGATGAGTTGCTTCCCCAGTTCGGCTTTGGCAGTCATGGCTTCTTCATGTTCAATCATCAGAGCCATCTGCCCGGCAATATTGGAAATAAGTTTTTTTTCTTCCTGAAGAAAAGGGTTTTTCCGCAAAAGCCCTCTGCCGTCCCGGTAATGAATTTCCACAGCGCCCCGATTTCTTCCCGCAATGCATATCGTTGCGGTCTGACGATGTGCCTCCTCCTGAAATCCGGGAGAGTGGAAGACCTGCCCGTCAATGGAAATTCTGGCATAAGCACGATCAGGATACTGCCACGCGGGCGGGAGCAGCCGGATAATATCGATAAGTTTGTTTTCCAGCGAAAGGTCCGGATTCGAGGCAATTTGAGCAATACCGTAAAGGCAGGTCAGTTCTTTAACGCGCTCGCGCAGCTTAACCCGCGAATTGTCCGTTTGTTCTTTGGACGACCCGCGGCCTTTGACCATGCTTTTTGTTTTTTTTGATTTCGGCAGCATCGGCAATCCACTTTGCTTCGCTTCCCAATACCCTGTTAGCGACAACCGTTTGTATTATTTCACCGCCGGAATAATATAAAGGTAAGGTCATGAAGACTTTTTTTGTAATCTGCAACCGTCTCTTATCAAATTTGTCGAAAAAAACAAATTTTTATCGTCTCACAAAAACCATCTGATCACCTGGTCAGTCCGTGCGCTTGATTTTTTTTACAAATCCGAAATGGTTTGCATATCCCGGAATTCCATAACGGTGGTCATGGCCAGATTGTCAACGTCAATCCCCTGCTCATGCGCTAAGGCCACAGGATTCAATCCGCCGGTCAAAATCATTCCCGTTTTGTTAACATCCACCGTCGTCTCGCAAATGGGATTGCCAATGCCGCCGACGGCCAGGATTCCGCCCATACCGATCTGCCGGACGCCTTCGATAATATCCGACACCTGTGTCATGCTGACGGACGGGATTTCGCGGAAATTGGCAAGAATTTTCCCATCGCCTTTTTCAACCACCTGATTGACAGAAGTCATTTTGCCCCGGATAAAGATTTCGGACGGATCCAGTGAAGAGCCGGTGTAATGGATGAGTTCCACAAAACGCAGGGGTACGCCGTTTTTCATCTGAAGAATCCCGCCGAATTTGGAGTCAATGGGCACGCCGTTTTTCAGAAGAATGCCGTTGATGACGATGCTGCAGACCGTTGCCAGACCGATTTTGCCGTCCGGTATCGTTACGTTTCCCAATTTTTCGCCGCTTTCAGCAACGGCAATGCGATCGCTGACCGACGTACTGTCCGAAAAGGCCGGCTTCATGGCTTTGAGAGCCTCACTGAACCGGTTTTTCGCAAATAAAGAAATGTTGACCGGCACCATGCCTTCCGCTTTCAAGAAATCAAAGGTTGTTTGAAAGGCCAGCATGTCTATGCGCGAACTGCACAGACTGACCTTGTCCCGCACCCGCGCGTGCGACAGTTCGTCTTTGCCGCGGTCGGTGATCAACCGGCCGTCACGCCGCCCGATAAGCCGGGTGAGCCCTCTGTGATCCATGAGTTTCAAATGGTAACGGACCGTCCTCTCGCTTAAATCCAGACCGCTGTCTTTCATCCGGCCGGCAATGACACGGGCCCCCACGGGCTCCTGGCTTTCGTTCAAAATCTTGAGGATCAGGAGACCTTTTCTTTCAACGTCTTCGACATTAAACAAATTTTTCATAGAACAATTCAACGGGATTGCAGGAATTGTAGTTGTGTTTCCGGGACGCAGGCGCCCCGGAAACACGTTTTTTATGCTTTTTAGAAATTAAGAATCTTCGCCGCTTCGTCTTTATCCACATCCATAATGTACTGGATTCCACTGATGCGCGCCGCGTCCGGCGTGAGGGCGGCCAGATCATTGCGCGACATGTATTGGAGCGCAAATTTTCTGCTTCCGGCCATCAGCTGGCGAAGACCCTGAGCCAGCCTTTCGTAATACGTGTAAAGACCAATGGCGCCAGTGGGCAGTTTTTCGAATTCCTTATCCCCCAGTTCATGACGCAGCTCACTGGCAGTGACAAAAATTTCGTCCCTGGAATTGCCGAAGCGCTCAATATAAACTGGAATCTGCAGGGCATCGATGGTCTGTCCGATGGTTTTCCCAACCATCGCCGCGGCAATGGGGGCCCGCGCCATGCCCACCATTTTTACATACGGCGCGCCCATGGACAGCGCTTTAAAAATCTGATCTTCGAAAGTGAATCCGCCGTTGACGGCAATGGCCGGCAGATATTTTTTCTTGTCCGCCAGTTGTTTGGCGTACTGATAAACAAGAGTATGCAGTTCCACCGGCGGAACACCCCACTCGTTCATCATCCGCCACGGGCTCATGCCGGTGCCGCCGCCGGCGGCATCCACGGTCAGCAGATCCAGCTTGTATTTTGACGCGAAGGCCATGGCCCGCGCCAGATCGACGGGTCGGTAGGCTCCCGTTTTCAGGAAGATGTATTTTGCCCCGGCCTTGCGCAGTCCTTCAATGGTTTCGGCGAATCCTTCTTCCGTCACCATGCCGACGCGTGAATGTCTTTCAAATTCTTTGAACGAGCCTCTTTCAAAAGCTTTGATCACGTTGGGATCATGGGGATTCGGCAGAACAATATAACCGCGATCCTGGAGCATCTGGGCCTTTTTCAAATCCTTGATCTTCACTTCGCCGCCGATGTCTTTAGCGCCCTGGCCCCATTTGAGTTCCACGCACTGGACTCCGAGTTTCTCAATGGCATATTGATGAACTTTCAGGCGGCAGTCTTCCAGATTGGCCTGCACGATAATCGCCCCATATCCGTCTTTCTGATAATCCGTGTAGAGCTGAACCCGGCGCTTCAAGTCGACGGTATCCACGATGTTTCCGTTTTTGAACACGGATTCGGGATCCATGCCGACGACGTTCTCACCAATGGTCAGGCCTGTTCCCGCAAGGGCGGAGCCAATGGCAAGTCCTTCCCAGTTGTTTTTGGCGATATTGGTAGAGCCGATGCCGGAAATCAGCCAGGGCAGACGGAATTTGATGCCTTTGTCATGGCCGATGACCACTTCGAGGTTGACGGCCGGAAAGATCGCCTTGTCGCTGTCGGCCTCAATGCCGTAAGCGCCGGCGGCTGTTCCCATAATGTTGAAGTGTGAGTAATCGACCGGATAGTGTTTTTCGGCTGCCGTGGTGATCACGCCAAAGGGCTGAGGATAGATGACCTCGTGGCCGCGGTACGCGGATTTTCCTATTTCACACATGCCGACACAACCATCAATGCACGTGACACACATGCCTGACGATGGTGTGATGGACTCTTCCGTCCTGTTTTTTGTCAGTGTCGCGCTGGAGGTATTAATTCTTGAAAAAGACATATGTCATGCTCCTTTCTGGATTTGGTCATTTTTTAATTTCACATGCCACGCAGGGCGACATGTAACACATCATATCGTGGAACTGTTCCTTCTCGACACAGGGCGGACTCAGGTTCGCGCAGCCGCCGCAGATCGCCTTGTCCGGTTCATTGTAGGTGCACCGGGCCTGGCAGGCCGGACAAACCTCCATGCAACCGCCGCAGAGCCGGCAGACTTCGGATTTGACATCAAACGGTGTTCCGAGGCTTCTGGCATGTCCGCGGCCGCGGAATCCAATGGCCCCGGCCATCATCTGTTCCTTACACATGCGCACGCATAATCCGCAAAGAATGCAATCGTCATGCTCCTGACGGAAGCGCTGCTGCCTTACACTGTGGGCCGAGGCGATGTCCTGAATGATTTTGGATTGCGGACAGGAGGCCAGCAAAAGTTCGATGATGATTTTGCGCGC
>Ga0208458_1002343_pt1 | contig 14081 bp, 12 predicted proteins | sample AD_UKC085_MetaG_FD_184432 | JGI IMG/M metagenome (GOLD analysis project Ga0208458, IMG submission 184432) | Active sludge microbial communities of municipal wastewater-treating anaerobic digesters from USA - AD_UKC085_MetaG (SPAdes) (version 2) | ecosystem: Engineered > Bioreactor > Anaerobic >... | reverse complement strand
GGAACGGAATGATCGGTGCTGTATGCAATCTGTGAAGGGTTTTCTTCGGCCTGGTTTTCAGGCTCTTTTTATTGGGCAATTTGTATTTAAACGTGTTATTTTAGCGATAACCAGGCCAATAGCCGGTCAGGAGCATGAATACCCTCTGAAAAAGCCGGGCCTGCCCCGGTGCTCCTCTCCGGTCATCATGATCGGAATGATAGGCTACTGCCCGATCGCTCAGATATGACAGGGGCGATTTCGCTTACCTTTATATAGCAGGTCAATGTTATTGTAAATATTCATTGTTGTGATAAACATTAATCACCGTGATGAATCCCTGGGCACCGAGCACGGGTGTCGAGGAAGAAGACATGCAAGGTGGCGAAATGACGACGAAATCATGGGTGGATCTCCTAGTGATAACCGCGGTGATCCTGGTGATCGGCACTCTGGTGGTGAGTGCAGCAGATCCTGTACCCGCAAGCAGCGGTACATCATCTCTCTTGTTGATCATCTCTGCAGATGCGAGCGGCAATCTCCTTTCTGACAGCGAACTCCAATTGACCCAGGGGACGACGAACCTGTCCGACAACCCCCCGCTCGATCAGGGGGAGGGGCAGGCTGCGGTTGGGTATGATGAAATGACCCTTGCGACCAGCGGGGTGATCAGCTATACCAGTACGATCGATCTCGATACCTCCAGCCAGGGCACCACAGGGGCCAACCTCGAGACCGCCAGGCAGATCGACTATACGAATGAAGGAGATGGGGATGGTGTCGGGACCATGCAGTCCAGGGAATCGGTGCTGATCGAGGTCGATACCGCAGAAGGTGAACCAGGTGAACAAGGTGAATCTGCCGGGGCATGCCCCGCTGAAGAAAGTGGAGAGCCTTGCCCGACCTGTTCAGCGGCGGTCTCTGATGCTGGCTCGCCAGCGAGCCAGACCGATAGCCAGTACTGTGTGTTTTCTGAGCCTGTTGATGACGATGACGAACCGCTGGATGATGATACCGAAATCCTGGATGACGATGATGAGGATGATTCGGAGAACGGCGATGAGAGTCCCGCCTCATCAGCTACTACCGCCGCCTCTTCTGTCAGGGTGATAGCAGGGAGCGAAGTCCAGCTCAAGGAGGGTTCGGTGAACTCCGCAAGTTCATCACGAACCATCGCAGACGACCCTGATGCAGGGATCGCGGTATCCTATCTCGTGAATGTCGATGGAAGCGGGTATTCCGGCGATGACAGGGCAGAGGGCACTGCCGAGGTCTACACCGATGCGTTCGTGATAGAGGGATACGGGACCAACGAGACGACAGAGCTGAGCTATTACGAGAGTGTCATGGCACAGGGTCTTATCGAGATCTCGATGGAGACCGGCTATTCTTCCCCGTGAAGAGATCCTCCGCCCCCTTTTTTTACCCTAAAAAACCTCCGGCACGTTCATCCGAAAGGGATAGGTGTTGTATCTCAGGGACTTATCTATCCATCGCGGGGGTATCGCATTTTTTCGGGAGCAATCCGGAACCTCCTTAATGGAACGATTCACGGCATCCGGACCGTGCAACACAGGAACCTCTCAGGAACATGATCTGGTGCCCCCCAGAGAGCAAAGAGCCCTTAAAAAAAGATCAGGTGTTCGGGCTCTGGAATGGGACCCGCTCGTCCTTCACCGTGTACATGGCGCCATTGGTGTACGTCATGTTCACGATGACCCGGTCGGTATGAGTCGTGCCCGAGAGGAGGATCGTGGTCCCGATCTCCGGGTATAACGTGGCTTTCGTCTCGGTCAGCCCGTCCGATCTGACGATCGTTGCGGTCATCACCCTGACAGCGGACTGTCCTGCCCCACCGGCAAAGAGGACCGAGACCCAGGGATCAATTGCCACCGTGTTCTTCGTGACCTGGACGACCACCCGCTGGTAGGGGGGAACAACGCTGGTCGGCTGGGGCTCCAGGCCGAGGGGAGGGACCGGCTCGGGTGTCGGCAGGGGTGTGGGAGTTGGGCTCGGCGTGGGAGTTGGAGCCGGGGTGAAGATCGGACCGCTGCACCCGGCAACCAAAAGGATGCCGATGCAGATGAGGATGAGCGGGAGCAGAACTTTCATACCCTAGTATCACCGGCCGGTGTCAAATGGTTTCTCTTTCATCGATCTTTTTTTGGACCACCAGCACGGGGAGACAGAGATGCTGGTTTAGGTAAGACAATCAAGGTCGGACTACCGCAACCAACAGAAATCAGATACGGAAGTGATAAAAAAGGTCTTTTGTCATTCGACCTGCTTGGCACTTATTTATATAATTCTATTTTTTTTTTTAATTACGGAAGTCAAGTGAGAGAGAGTAATGTTTCCTGTGACGTGATCCATATTAATCTGGAGTACTGCTGAAATGGTGCAAAGTAAGATACAATAATGGGTTTGGGTCTGGCTTCCGTTTTGAGAAAGGTATGGATCATCTATGGGGCTCTCTGTACATAGGTAACCAACCGATTAAAACGGTCTCCAGAACGAGTTGAAATTTCGAGGAGGTAGTAACATGCGTATGAAATTACTAATTGTATTGGTAGTGATCACCCTTCTGGTCGGTGCTGCCAATGCATCAATCAGCCCGGTTGTAACCGAGGTCGGAAAGATTTCATGGTGTATCGATGGTCTGGGATTATATCCCGACACTATCGGTATAATCCAAGTTGAGAAACCTGCAGGTGCGATGGTAAAAAGTGCTTACATGGCAGCTGCGACAACTGGATTTAGAAGCTATCAGCTTGCAGCCGGAGACATAAAGATTGATGGTGCTGATGTCGTTTGGACAACAGAGATTGCAAACTCGATTGGTTCGTATAATTATTGGGCTGATGTCACCTCTCTTGTGGAGGACAAGATTAATGCGGCTCCTGCAGGGAGGATTGATTTCACCATTACTGAGTCACCAGACTATGATACTGATGGGGAACTCTTGGTCGTAATCTTTGATGATCCAGCCCAGACAACCGATAACACGATAATTCTCATGTTCGGGGCGCAACTCACCACAGGTGACAACTTCAACATCCTTCTTGCAGAACCGCTTGACCTTACCGATCCAAATCTTGCCCTTGACTTCTCATTAGCAAGTTCCTATAGTTATCAGGAAAGTTCCTATCAATTCAGTGTAGTTGATGTGAACGGTCAACGTATGACTTCATGGGCTGGAGGCAATGACGATGGAATAACTACTGCGAGTAATGGAAACCTTTTCACTGTTGGGGGTCTTGATGATAACACGGCGAACCCGGCAGATCCTAATGCACAACCACTCGGAGACAAGCGTTATGACGATGAGCTGTACTCCCTTCTGCCCTTCGTTCAGACCGGGGATACCTCTATTGCAGTGAGCACGCTTAATCCTTCAAACGATGATAACCTCTTATTCGCCGGCCTCTATCTCCGTTCTGTCACAGCCAGTATCGGCCAGATTTTGCTCTCCCCAACAAGTGCGACGAATACCATTGATACCATGCACACGGTGACAGCAACTGTCCAAGATGAAGAAGGAAACCCAATTGTTGGTAAAACGGTAACTTTTACAATTATATCAGGACCAAACACTGGTCTTATTGGAACTGGAATCACCGATATCGACGGGAAAGCCCAGTTTTCGTATTCGAGTGATTTGGCAGGCACTGATACAATCACGGCGAGTTTTATGGATGACTCTGGAACCACGATTACTTCAAACGAAGTAACAAAAACTTGGGAGCTACCACCATACACAATTGAGAAAGATTTCAGATTCACGGCAGTCGATTTCACGCCGTATAACTGTGGACCTGACGGTATCTGCGGTACCGATGATGACTTCCAGGAGCCGGCTGACCTTGGAATGACGCTTCCGGATGTCGATGGCGATGGGAAGTCCGAAGTCAAGTATGTACTTAATAAAAAGGGTGAAGTGACGAGTACCAATCCAGGCCAGCTCTATGCCGTCATTACTATCACCGGGATTGGAATTGATACTGTCGTCCTTGATGATGCGTTCGGGACACAGTTCGATGTGAACCCCGGCAAGCTGGGCGGAGGAGTTGAGGTATTAAAGATAGGTGCGGACGGCCTTGCCGAAGTACTTACTGATACCCCGCAGGTGACCTTTGCTTCGGTCGACAATGATGCAGGAGCAGTCAGCCTTGCCATTGATCTCGATATGCCGTTGGAGATGGATGAGGAGCTGATGATCTACATCAAGTACCAGACCGCCCTGAAATTCGAAATGCCTGACATCACGGATTTCACGAACACTGCTGACGTTACTATCAATGAAGGCACTGATATGAGTGCGGTGGCAGTGGTGGAATTTGTGTAAGAATCTCACGGCATTCTTTTTTATATGAAAATGCCTCCGGCATTTTCATCTTTTATGCGTGTGGCCCTCAAAGGAATCATGTTATTTTTTCGTACTATCTCACCATCTTAGAGGTGATAATTCCACGAGGTTTCTTTAGGGAGGGATAAAAAATCAGGGTAATCGTGACATGACCGGGAAGTCTCACTACGGTGAGGGAACTGTATTCAGTTCTGCAGAGGATACCAGCACCATTCCTGCGATGGATCGAGTATCGAACAGGAAAGACCTTAAAAAAAATCTTGAAACGCCGGGAAAAATTATGCCGTTGTGGAGGGCCTCCAACGGCTATCGTATGGTCTATTCGTACCCTCCAGCGGTTATTCGTGACTGCATGAATTGCGGTTCGGATTGTTCAGACCAGCGTGTGCTCCGGTTTTCGAACAACGTATGCGCTATTCCCCTACATTTTTCGACACTCTGATCGGGCATCGAATGTGACTTGCCTGTTCTGCACTTCCATAGCTGTTACGAAGGCGGCTCTCCAGGAGATCGTACCGGTGAGGCAGTACCGGGACGTGGTTGATTCGCCTCCGGGCAATCAGGGATAGTTCCCTGACTTACCAGCCAAGGCATCTCAAAGCCGGTGTATATGAAATACTACGATAGGTCCGGTTCATTCCCCCCCTGTGCTGGTAAATTGCTTGACCCGAAAAGAGGAGTGATGGATATGGATGGTTTCTTGTCGGATAGATGCGGTTTTGAGCATGTTCACCCTCCCTGATGAGCGTTGCAAGGCGGTATGGGTACTATCGAACATGGGCAGCTCAGCATGACCGGACACCGCTGATCAGAAACGAGGCCCGCTTATGGCGGGACCACAACCATTTACATAACTGAAACGAAGCACACATACTATCTCATGTACATGGGGCAGGGGTAGTTCGCGGTGACCGTAGAAAGAATCCGGGCAAGGCACTGGAAAAAGCCTTCCTTTGAGAAGATGGCCGGCGAGCTCCGGTATGGTGAACCAGCTGATGCCGATGAATCGGTGAAGAACCTGGTGCTGGCACTCTCGGAACTGGGTGATATAGTCACCCTGTCATCCTGCGGGGGGCATAAAAAACCATGCACTGAGAAGGGCAGAGTTCCTGAAGGGGATTTCTTCGTGCTGTTTTTTGTGAAACCTACCCGGAAAGGATTCCGTTCCCTTGGGATCATTGTCGAGGCGGCAGGCACGATCGGACCCGATACAATCCTGGTAAAGGTTGATAACCTGACCGATAATCCCGATTTCATCAGTTTTACCCTGGAGGGAACAGGCGGGGTTTCAGCGAACGACCTGGCAGAGGAGATCACTCGTCTTCATGGGATTTTCAAACACCCCCGGAACCGCTGGCCGCGCCTCTCGGGAGGATATGAGGACCTGATCCAGGGGAGCGAGAAGCGATAGGGTAGTGGCGGGAAGGAACAATACCGCACGCGTGTCCAACTCCCATCGGATCTTCGCCTGATCGCACGACCTGTTGTCATAAGAAGGGAATGTAGTGATAAACCGATCGTACCAAGTATCATACCGCCAGGTTGAATGATTTTATATAATGCAATCCCAACAGTGAGTAGTGATGTTGAGTCACTCAACATGCAATACAGGAGGAATGGTATGAAAAAGATTGGAATACTTGTCATCGCTCTCGCGCTGCTCTTCGTGGGCGTGGCGATGGCAGACTCCGGTAATATTGAAGCAACCAAGCAGATCAGCTTCTTCGGAGAGAATGGGTCCTCGATTACTTCGACGGACAGCCTCTTTCTGAGTGGCTTTTCCAATACCATCAATTCCGGGAGTACCATTGATGGGAGTGTCGTGAATTCCAACACCCAGACAAACAGCAGGTTTGTTCTCGGGTCTCTCCACACTCCGGTAGCGCTCAACCACAACATCCGTGTCACCCCCCTCGGAGATATCCCCTCAAACGGGAAGGTATCCGCCTATATTGAAGGTAGTGTCATGGAAGGCCGCGACAAGTCCTCCTCCTTCTTTGAGCAGATGGAGTTCTCGGAGCGGACCACGGTTGACGGGAAGATCTTCCTCTTCGACAAGCAGATGGGCTGGGTCTCCGGTCTTAACAGAGTATAAATCCCGGGGAACACCCCGGACTTTTTTTATCGTTCTGGCAGGACCGTTCATCATATTTCGGCATGTACCTCTCAGGGTAACATGAGCTGCCGTCCGGGAAAGGAGATCCCGATGCATCGGTCCGACCGATAAGAGGACGGGACCACTCAGGTGTTCATCTGACGGGTGAACCAAGGAGTTGAGTTCTCTTGATCCATGCGTGATGGTCAACCTCCTCCTGTAAGAATGCACAATGGGGAGCCTCTTTTTATCATTCTTACCAAGGAGGTGAGTTCCCTTGATCCATGCGTGATGGTCAACCTCCTCCTGTAAGGACGCACAAAGGGGGGAGCCTCTTTTTATCATTCTTCGTTTCCGTGCGGGCTTTTCAAGGAGGGGACGGGCTCATGGAAACGACCAGCTGCCGATAAAAATGGATACGTATAACTGTCGGAATATTTCATGATCTGTTTGTATCGTTGGGAGGATGTTTTTCTTTCGCAACTTTACAGGAGTGATGAAACCAGATGAGATATGTTATAATCACCGCATTGGTACTGCTCCTGCTGGCAGGGACCGCTGCAGCGCTTCCAAGCGAGGTAGTACAGAGCATCGAGGCTACTGCTACCGGCGGAGATCTGTATCAGGAAGGGTCAAACTATATCTATGAGGCAGGCGGGGAAGGTGCGGTCGTCACCCAGACTATCGCCTTGAGTGCTGATGCCACCGGAGAGGTGGCCCAGGCTGCCCTGAATGAAGCCGGGGACGTCGATTTTGAAGCAGGGGAGGGTGGCATTTATGGGGACGGCGCAGTCGTCACCCAGAGCACCACCATGACTGCAACCGGGACGGACATCTGGCAGAATTATGGATACATCTACGATGAGTCCTACTGGCTGCCGGGCAACTTTGCGATAGTATATGGGAACGGCGCAGTCGTCACCCAGAGCCTGAACATGGATGCCACCGGCGAAAATGTCTGGCAGAACTTCGGGGAATATTTCGAGGAAGGCAGTTATTTCTGGCCGAGCAATATAGCCGAGGTCTACGGAGAAGGGACCACCACAACCCAGACGATCGATCAGACCGCATCGGCTGAAGAGTATGTCTGGCAAATGGGCTGGAATCTGGCTGATCCTGATGCCGGGTCGCTTGCAACCCAGAGCATCTCCCAGGCTGCCGTTGCCGGGGGGGATATCGAGCAGCAGGCAGCGAACGATGCCTATTTCTATGGTGATGGTGCCGTGGCGATCCAGTCTGTGCTCATGGATGCAATGGCCGGGGGCTTCGCCTATCAGGGTGGTGACAACTACGCGGACATGGGGAATTATGAAACTATCATGGTCGACCAGTCCGCGACGTTGAATGCGGTCGCCGGGGATTGGGTGAATCAGTATTTCTCCAACATGAACTATGAGGCCGGATCCACCACGGTATCCACCCAGGCCGTCACTGCGTACGCTACAGGCACGGATATCGACCAGAACCTGTACAACCAATTCGAAACTGATGACCCGGTATCCGAAGGTACACAGCTGATAACGGCAGGGGCATATGCAACCGATGGGGATGCAGACCAGTATGCCTATAACTGGATGTATACCTACGGTGACGATATCCTTGGCCAGTCCATCGTTCTGAATGCGGTTGCGACCGATGAAGTGTGGCAGTACGGCGATAACTTTGGGGATCTCGATGACAACCTCGACCTCGGCCAGGAGGTCTGGTTGAGTGGTGATGGCGCGTACGTGTACCAGAACGCAGACAACCAAGCATATTTTGGTGATTTTGCAGATATTGCCCAGTATATTGCGCTCTCGGCCATTTCAGATGGCGAGGGGGTTTACCAGTATGCTGACAATTATGCAGAAAATGAATATGCATATTTGGAATCCACGAACAATCTCGGCCAGGAGATTACAGGGGCCGCAATGGGCGGGGATGCATCGTACCAGTACTTCTTCAATTTCGCCGAATTAACCGAGAACGACTGGGCTTATCCTGGCATGTATAACGTGACCCAGGTCAATGTTGCGTCCCTCGCTGCGGATGACTATGCGGACCAGTACCAGTCCAACTTGATTGACTGGTGGTATCCCAACACCGGTTCGATCGCCATGGATATGATGGGCGATGCATCCGCTGACGAGCTGTACCAGTACCACGAGAACTGGATTGAGATGTACTACTGATCCAATCCGGACTCTCTCTTTTTTTGCATGAAAAAAGTCTCGTGCATTTTCATTCGGTATACCTTAACGTGAATAAGGTGATGTAATTCCATAATCCGGCATCGCCATTCGTCCCTCAAGGAAATCAGGTACTTTTTTCATGCTTCGTGATTGGGAGCACTCGTTTTTGCCGGTTCTGGGACCGCATTCTGGAATGGGGATGGGTGAGACACGTTCACGGGTGTGCGAGTCGTTTCCAGTTCAGGGTATCCATCCAAAGATCACAGCAAGCCCGATAGGGGAGGTCATCTCCCGGAGGCCGCTATGGCCGATGTCAGGTATCACGTGCAAATGGTGATTGAGGTGTGCCGTTCCGTAGTACTGCTCCAGGTGCCAGAAGTAGAGCAGTGTCTTTGCCAGCGTGTCCTGCCCCTGAACCCGTTCCGGACACTGCTCGTAGCTCTCGAGAAGGTCACCTTCGCCGATGAGGTAGTGCACATCGCGTGCACCAAACTGGTTTTGGATCTGCGTTGCCCCTACCATGGTCGGATAGGGATACACGGGCGTTCCATCACGAACCGGCATGGCAAGGCCCCATGGCCAGTCATTAAATGCGGCGGGATTCTCGGTGCACACGGTACCAAAATCGTACAGCGTTGCGACAGTACCCCGCCAGTCATCGTTATCAGCGGCAGTAAGATACGTGTCATCAGTGAAGGTATAGCGGACATCATCCATGTAGACATACGAGCCGGATCCCATCACCAGATACCGGACGTGAATCCCCCGGGGTGTGGCAACCTCCTGTTCGAACCGGCTGGCAGCCGAATAAGCGCTCATAAACCGGCCACCGAGCGAATGGCCGGCGATGATGACCTTATTCAGGTTCGGGAAAAGGTTTTTCCGGCACAGCTGCTCGAGCAATACATCCAGGACAGTGAATGAGCTGAGTGTCCCGCTGTCGGGAATCCCGTTCCCGGTGATATCCTGCTCTTTGGATTCGGCTCCTGACGGACGACCGCCTTCCCAATAGAGGAGGGTGGAAGGAATCCTTCTCCAGTAGTCACCATAGAGACAATCATGGTCATGCCGCTGGTCAATGAACTGCGGGGCAACGATGAGGGTATTTTTGAGGGCGTTTCCGTCCACGCCGTTGTCGACCGCAGCCTTTGCAGCTGCCAGACCATTGGACAGGTACTCCCGTGCACTGGCACCACTCCCATGGAGCAGGACCAGGATCCGTTCGATGGCGTCATTGTGGAGATGGAGGGGAAGGCTGCTGTAGTAGGGGAACTCCATCAGTGTTTTGCTGGTATAGATAGGGAGGCGTTGGGGGGCCAGGGGAGTGGCGATATCAAAGTCGCAGCCTGCCGCTTCGAATTCAACGCTTCCCCCGGTGCGACCGAAGGTGATATGGATCGAAATTCCGATACCATAGGTGACAGAGAGGATAACCAATGCATCGAATCCCAGGATAAGGTATTTCCATCCGTTTTCATCCCGTTCGCTGATGCTCCCTGTCTCTGATGTTCCCCTGCAGGTCTCCAGCGTCACGGATCCCCATGGACGTTCAGCAACTGCGATCCGGTTCTCACCATCGTAGACATGGACGGTGTCCACGGTACAGCCGCCTCCGGGAGATCGATAACGGAAAAGGATCCCTGTCGGCCGCATGCGAAGGTTATCGATGATGACCGGGGTAGGCACCGCGAAATGGACCCAGTTCTCGGTTGAGGGAATCCCCTCGATGTTCACGGAGTTCCCCTTGTACTCCAGCGAAGCGACACGGTCCGGATACTCGACCTCGGCGCTATGGCCGTGGACCCAGAGTGCATGAAGGGCTGACATGGTCTGCTCCTCGGTTACAGGAAATCTGCGCCGGCAGCACTGATATCGATCCGCCTCTCGCGGCTTCGATCGTATTCACCCTCGAACGAAATACCGACCCCCCAGAATATCTCCGGTTTCGGATCCGGTACTGCGAATCGTTCAAAGAGCCAGTCCCTTGATGACAGGCTCAATCCTTCGTGCGATGCAATCTGGTTCTCCCCGTCATAGACATGCACTTTCGTTACCGCAGCACCCCTCGTGCGGAACCGCAGCATCACGGAATCGAGCCGTAACCGGCGACCCTCCACAATCAATGCGGTCGGAATTGCCGCGTGGAACCAGTTCTTGCTGAGCCGGCTCCCCATCATCTTGTAGTATGCCCCACCCCTCCGGGTGTCACCCTCCATCCGATCCGGATACTCGATCCGGACACTATTGCCATGGATCCACATGGCATGTGCAATTGGCATCGTTCCCCCTCCCAATCAATCGATTGTAATAGTACTGCTGCTATAATTAACTATCCCACAATCTGCCAGTGTGAAGGGCGAGGAAAGGGAGGGCCTTATAATGGCAGCCTTTAGAGGGCTTCGTGTCAAGCCACTCTGCTCTGAAAAATCATTTGTTCACTGGGAGGTCTCAAGAAAAATTGAAGGGGAGATCATTTTCATTTCCCCCCTTTTATCAGGTGTATTTTTTTAAAATAGATCAGGCAAGGGCATCGAATTGGTCAGTCCAATCTCCAGGGCCTGATCCACAGGCATATCCGACGATACGGCCTCCTTCGCTCCCATCGGGATTCAATTTGAGTACAGTGGGATATCCATGGATCTCGTATCGATCTTCCAAGGCATCCCCGGCCGGATTCGAACTTGACATATCGATACGTAACAGTATTAATCCGCTGTTTAATGCCCAGAAACCGAATATACACGACTCGAACACTTCTCTTTCGAGACATGCACAGGGGCCGCACCAACTGGGAGCGACGAAGGCTGCGAGCACGTATAAATCATTCGTTGATGCAACTGCCAAGGCATCATCAAATCCTTCGGTTTGATACCAATGCCGATGACATAAAATATCATGAAGAGATTTGAGAGCAGTTTTATTCAGACGATATTTATCACTGATTTTTACTAAATCTGGATGCCGTACGAATTTTACACTTTTAGCCATGTGACCTCCTCAGCATGCAATTTAGAGCTGTTTTGTTCCCCAATTCTACAAATTTGTCCTCAACTGGCATGCAATATTAAAACCAGAATGTCCTGATAGTAATCGTTCAATCTGGATATCACCCAAAAAGTGTGTAATGTAAAATCCACTATTAATAGTAATCGAGCCCCTTTCCAGAATTATTCTTAAGAGGGGCTTTGTAGAACATCGTGGGAGTCACAACCAATGAAATGATGAAATTCAGGAAAAGGACACTACCAACAACCATCTCTTAAAAAGAATGAGTATTCCATGGGGTGCCACAAGGACTGTGGCAACACCCCGGACGTTAACCAGGAACGGGGATGTTCAAAGGTAAATATTACATGGACAGGGGTACCTTCTTCTCCACCCCAAGCAGCTTCCAGCTTTTACCTGCTATCTCCTTGGGATCTGAAAAATAGGGTGTCCTGGATGATTGTTTCACATGAGACACTGCTGAGGCAAACAGCCAGTGGCAACCGCAGGCCTTGCATCGGCAATAAAACACGTAATTGTCTAAAAGGCCTTCTTGCACGACCTCATAATAGGTATCAAAATCACAGGTTCCACAGTCACAGACCAATTTTTTTTGAAGAAAAACCTCTCTTGGATCCAAAATTATACCCCCCGTGTGATAATTTTTATAAGCATTTTATGAGTCAAAAAGGCTTTGAGGATTGACAATAACGCGATTTTGGTTGCATCGGGCTATTCTGAACGCTAATGTCGCTTGCTTTTTCCAACGGAGAAAAGGGTCCGTCAGATGGAGATCTCCCTCATGAGAAAAGGAGGGAGGTACATACTGCCTGTAATCAGTTCCCCTTATCGTCATTATTGGCCACCTTTGTTGTGCCAGCATCGCCCGTGGTGCGGGCAAATACTGCGCTATCCAGTAATCCAACGGATATCTATACATTTGTTCTGACAATGAACGTTCATAATGGCAATTAAAAATGGGTACGTTTTTTGTAGGACCCTATTTTTAACCACGTTCTATTAACCTTTGAACGGGATGTTCATTCAGACCTGATTGATTCTAACAAGAACAAAGAACCAATTTTTTCAATACCTCTTGTAATTGTAACTTAAGGAGGTAGCAAAGAGGAAAAAAATTTTTGGGATTAGAATTGCCTGTCGAAAATGACCTGATCAGAGCCGTCATCAAACGAAGCACGGAGCACAAGTCTTAGTCCATCAACAGAAGTGGTTTCGGTATAGACAGTTTCACCAACTTCAAACGGAGCTGTTGCATTTGCATTAACTGCAGGAGTATCGGTCACATTTCTAAAATCGCTACCTGCCACTGAGTACATTATCCACTTAACCTGGCCAAGATCTGCGCCTCCCTGGATGGTAATCGCTCCAGTACCATTGTCGAGCATGGTAACAGTGGTCGCCACATTCTTTGTCGTCTGGGTTGATCCCGCCATACCGAACACAAAGGCCGCAATAACTGCCGCGAGAATAACGACAATAGCGACCATGAGGATAACCCCGATCACTGGGGATACTGCCTCTTCCTCGTTTCTGATTGCCTTCATAATTGAAACCACCTTAACGTTTCAGCACTGCCCATCGTTGCGGGCAAACACTGTGCATTCCAGTAATCTCTCGCTTTTCTATACATTTGTTCGGACAGTGAAGGTTCATAATATCGATTAATCACGCTCTGATTGCGAATTGGGACAATATTTGTGGATATTTTCAGATGCGTGGGGCATGCTAAAAGAGGTGGTGACAATGATTGTGAAAGAGTGCTCAGGATTGCTGCAACATCGAATAATGCATATAATGCACCAAGTGCAGGATCATGAGGACGATACCGTATCGTCTTGGGTTGGGAATGTCGCCATAAGAAGTTCCACCTTCAAACCAGTACTCGTGCTGGTTGCTATACATATATTCGGCTCGTGAAAGTTCACAGCCGAGATGAATCAGGTGCAGATCCTCAAACGTAGGGAGACGGGAATAAAGAAGGAAGTGAGGATGCCGTTACCCTGTTTTGAAGGTCATTTTCAGGATATTTTCAGGATATTGTGTTCCCCAAGGAAACTATTCGACCTGGGTAACAATCGCACAATCACGGGCACGGCTCAAACTCCTGGCGTGTGGCATTGTAGGCCATATTCTCAAAGAACATGGAACGGGCTAAATGAACGTTATGCGTCTCTCGTTGATATCCCGCCGTTGTATCGTCAACATTCGTGTATTTGAGAGCATCACGTTTATAGCTCTTCGCGCAAACACTGGCCGGGTCCGACGTATTCTGCATACATTTTAAAAAGGTATTATGGGTGGTGAGGTTCGTGATCTGGGGGGTGTTTTGGTAACATGCTTCTGCCGCATCGATAAATTGTTGGTCATCACTCGTATAGTTGGTTTCATCACTCGTATAGTCGGTTGATGGTGCGGTTGATGTCTCTCGAACTTCCATTGTTGGAGAGGTTGGTTCCATCACACT
>Ga0208458_1002342_pt1 | contig 14087 bp, 10 predicted proteins | sample AD_UKC085_MetaG_FD_184432 | JGI IMG/M metagenome (GOLD analysis project Ga0208458, IMG submission 184432) | Active sludge microbial communities of municipal wastewater-treating anaerobic digesters from USA - AD_UKC085_MetaG (SPAdes) (version 2) | ecosystem: Engineered > Bioreactor > Anaerobic >... | reverse complement strand
TTATGAAGGGAAGGCAATAAAAGCTGACAAGGGACTTCACCCCTTGCTAGCTATTGCGCCCCGTTGGGGCTGAAGACAAGGAGATAAAGGATAAAGGATAAAAAAATTCAAGCAGGATTCTAGATTCCAGAACTTGTCCGCCTACTGGCGGATTCACCCTTCGACAGGCTCAGGGTTCAAACCTGTCAGCCTACTGGCGGAACTTGTCCGGCTCCTGACGGATTTTAGCCCCGAAGGGGCGGAATAAGTAGCAAGGGGCGCAGCCCCTTGTATGGAGCGAATGATTTTTACAAGCCCTGAAGGGGGGAAATAGGTTTAAAAAGAAGAGCCTGGAGCAGAATTTTGGTAAAGAGCATGTTAAGTGTTCTTTCTTGTCTTGATACAAGAAAGAACCCTTGAGTTTGGCTAATTTCTGACATAAAAAGCTGCGGAACCATTATATGAGGGTTCGTTTCTGAGGCTTCGTGTCTTTATTTGAGAGTTTACGAAGTCGGAGAAATTCTGGTTAGCGGCCTTTGCCCAAAGCTGCGCCCTGAGGTTGTTCAGTAAATCACCGGTTGTAATCCGTTTAGCATCCTCCCGCCGGTACCATTTTGGTCTTGGGAGCATCGCTGCATTTGGGCTGGCTGCTGCGCGGTGGCTGGCCAGGTGGAGCAGCCCGTACAGGGCTGCGACAAATGCGGGAAGGCTTTCCGCCGAGTTGGGGTTTCTTACCTGGGCCTGCCCACACCCCAGGAGCGTCTTCTCCTCGCGGAAGTCAACCTCGATCTCCCAGCGCCAGAGGTAGGCCTGCAGGATGGCCTGAATGTCCAGCCCGGTTTCGGTGCAGATCAGGTAGGCCGGCTCCCGGTACAGCATTCTGGACCCCTTGGATAGCCTGTACCCCAGCGGGCGGACGACCACCAGGGTAAGGTTTTGTGGCCCTGCCGATCGCCACCTGGCATCCCGGACAACTTTAATATCAAACCTGTGCGCTTTTCCGGCAGCCCATGCCTCCACCTGCTGCCACGGAACCTGATCGGACCGCCTGACCTCCTCGGGGGTTGGCAGGCGCGTCCCGTACACGCATTTGCGGCCTGACCCGGGCTTCGCCTGGGGCAACCCGTAAAGCTTGGTGTCCTTCCGCACGCGCCCGACCAGGGTGGTGCCCCGGGGCAGCTTCCTCAGCACCTCCTTGTTGGTATAGCTGCCGTCCACCCCGACCACCAGCTCCTTGTCCCTGTACCCCTGGTCGTCCAGCGCCCTCCGGAGAAGCGCAATCCTTTCGGACCCCTGACGGCTCAGCCTGGCCGCTTTCTTCTCCTCCCGGTAGGCCTGCCACCGCTCTTCTTCCGCCGGCTGGCGGGGCCTCACGGCTGTAGGGCAGTGGTGAAAATCAACCGGAATGGCTCTTGACTGGCCGATCTGCCCCTCGCGCGGAAGGGCAAGCGACAGCTGGATGAAGCGTTGCCCCCATACGAGGTTGGTCTGGAAGCGTGGCCCAAGTGGATCCCTCCTCCACGCCGTGCCCGGGATCAGCCTCCCCGTTTTCTTGATCACCGTGTCGTCCAGGTGGGCAACAACGTACGGGAGGCAGCTGGCTTCCTTCAGGACGTTGGCCTGCACGACCTGCATGATCCTGGGCAGGTCAACGCGCTGCTCGCTGAACAGCCGGTAGGCCCCTGACCAGTCGCAGAACTGGTTGCCGCTGGCCGTCAGCATGCCCGTGACCGTATGCCGCCCAAGGCAGGTAAGCTCGCCGTACATCAGCTCCCGGCTCTTGGCCCATGCCCTATGGCTGGAAAAGGCCGGGTGGCACTCGTTGAAAAGGGAGTCGAGCTCATCGGTCAGCGACAGGGCGTAATTTTTTTTTTCCAGCTCGACCGGCTGGTTCGTCCGCTTAAGGGTTAACCGCTGCTTGTCCTCGATAACCCACTCCACAACCTCCCCCTTCTGGAGCTCCATGGCCTGCGCAACGGCCGAGGGAAAGTTAACGTACCACTGCTCGCTGGCAGCCCTCTTGATCAGCTGAATTTTTGTCGGAAATCCCATGGCTTTTAGCTTAATTATGGACTAGTTATATAACTAGATGCAAAAGTAATAAAAAAATTAATAGCCAACACAAACTATTAATTTTTATCTAGTTAAATCCAAACTCAAGTAGGCGCAACTCTGTTGCGCCTTATTTCCATTTTTGGATGTATAGGCGCCATAAAGTTGCGTTTTATTTCTATAAACAAATGTAGTATAATGTTACAACTTATAAAATGGGCTTCTCGTTTCTGCAAACTTTTTTGTGATACGTGTGCATATATTTCAGCAGTCATTGAGCTTTTGTGCCCTGGCAGCTCTTGAATGTACCGTAAATCGGTTCCTGCTTCTAACAAATGCGTGGCGTAGCTGTGATGCAACCTGTGCTGCGTTAATGGTTTGTCTGCTCCTGCTTTCTGAATGGTGTTACTTGGTGTCTTTTACAGGTTTCCTGTCGTGTGCTGCTCCCCCGCTTCCCTATCCTCAAATAGCCATACCATGGACTTATAGCTATTGTCGTAATCTCGCAACATCTCAATGGTCTTATCCGGTAACGGAACAACCCTATCCTTGCTTTCCCTCGATTGTGTCACAATCAGCAGGTTTCCCTTCTCCTTGAGCGCTTCAGCTCCCACCGTGGCCTTAAAGACCGATGTGAATTTTTCCCCCTAGCTAACTTCATAGCACCACCTTGTAGTCATACTCGTCGTTCACCATTAGACCTATCCTGGGGGAGCATTAAAAACTTTTCACCGCAACAAACAACCCTGCAACGGGTATCCTTTAGCTTTTTACCTCACCTCAAGCACCTTGCCAGTGAATTCAACCTTTCCTGCTGTAAGCTTAACGATGTAAGTTGCAGCAGGCATTCCTACTTCTGCTGCCGAAAAGTAGTGGGTTTTTTGTCCCGCATCCTCAATACCGTTCACCAAAACGCTAACAAGCTTGCCCGTAATGTCATACACCGCAAGGTTTACTTTGCAGCTTTCGGGGAGGGTGTAGGTAATGGCAACCTTGCCCTTATAGGGATTTGGAAATGTTGTAAACCTCAGCAGGTTATCCGACACCTTGTCCACATCGCTTGGCTGACTTACAACATTGCCGTTGAAGGCTGCCTTGGTTTGTGTTGAAGGTTTCCCGTTTGCCGGAGTGTAGGTGCTTTTTATTAGCGATAGTACCGGAAAACGGTGGTTGGCCACATACCAGCGATAGGTAACATCCTCAATGTTAATCAGGCTGTTGTTGATGGTTTGCGTGGTGAGCTTCACCTCCTTAACCCGTAAAACTCCACTTAGCTCTCTTCCACCGGGTAAAATCAGCTTACCGTAGCCATCGCCCTCCACCCGGTAGGTTCCTGAAATGGTGCCAACAGGCACTTCGTTAACAAGGTAATCACCCTTAAAATCTCCGGAAAAGCTGCTGTTAAAACCAAACGGGTAGCGCATTTTGACAAATGGCTTGCTGTATGTTATTTCGGTGCTTCCTGTAGATGACTGAAAACCAACTTGCTCCAGTGAGTTGGCTGTCATATTGAAGATAAACCTATTGCCGAACTCTTCAAGCACCACGTTGCCACCCTGGTTTGAGGGGTAATCCTTGAGGGTGTAAACCTCTTTTAGGCTGCCCTGGAAGTTCTCCGAAGTTTCCAGCATGCTGAAGTTCCACACCACGTTTTTACCAGCTGGGCCGGGTTCTACGTAGCTTGTAAGCAGCATTGGGTTATTGTCATTAGGAATGAATCCGTGGTTTTGGCTGGTAATAATAGTTTGCCCGAATAAACTTAGGGTAAGAACCAGCTGAGGGCTGAGCAGTAATAATTTCTTCATGACGGCCTCCTTTTAGGTTTAGCTATGCCCAAATATAGCTCAACTTCGAAATGAAATCAATACGTTGTGCGGTTAATTTTTTGTTAACTTCTTTAAGGGCAGCTCCATAAGCAAAGAGGTTGGGTTTAGTGAGTTGAAAAGTTAACAGAATGCTTTTCTCAGGCTGGTAGAAGAGTCTTGGATGTGAAGCAATGTGGCGTTTGGTGATGGTATGGCAAAAAAAGTTGTACTTTGGTGTGGGTGGTCAGCAGCAACGGCAAACAGCTATATCTGCCCCTGTTACCTTTGGAGCATGCCGCTTACATTGTGATTTACAGGTAAAATGAGGTTGTGGGCGGGTAGTTCGGGCCAATTAGTTTCCCATTTCGGAAAGGAACTTAATCCGCATAAGCCTGATTTCCTCCTCGGTGTAATCCTCATCGCCAAGGGCAACAAGAGCTTCCTCGAGGCTTTCGGTTTCGGCCTCATTGCGGAAGTAGTCGAATATTTCCTCCTGCTTATCCTCGTCAATAACCTGGTTGATGTAGTAGTCAAGGTTGATTTTGGTACCCGAGTTGACAATTGCCTCAATTTCGTTCAGCAGCTCATCCATTTCGAGATTTTTTGCGTTGGCTATGTCTTCGAGGTCCATTTTCCGGTCGATGCTCTGAATGATGTACACCTTGAGAAGCGATTTGGTGGCAACCGATTTAACCACCATGTCCTGGGGTCGGATAATATCCTTATCCTCAACGTATGCCTTAATCAGCTCAACAAACTCCTGTCCGAAGCGCTTGGCTTTTCCGGCGCCAACTCCGGTAATACTATGCAGCTCCTCAATGGTAATGGGGTACTGGATGGCCATATCCTCCAGCGATGGGTCTTGAAAGATTACAAAGGGGGGAAGGTTTTTCTTTTTGGCCATTTTCTTTCGCAGGTCTTTCAGCATTGCAAGCAGCTCGTCATCAACAGCGCCCGACCTGTCCATGGGCATTCCAATAGATTCATCGTCATCGGCTTCCTCGTACTCGTGGTCCAGGGTAAAGAGCACGTCGGTGGGTTTGTCGATAAATTCCTGACCCTTAGGCGTAATAAATAGCAGCCCGTAGTTTTCGATGTCCTTGTCCAGGAACTTCATCACCAGGGCCTGACGGATTATGGAGTTCCAGAACCGGGAGTCCTTTTCGGCGCCCTCGCCGAAGGTATCGAGCTGGTTATGCTTGTACGATTTAACCGCTGCGGTAACGTTGCCAAGCAGGATGTTGACTATGTGGTCAGCTTTAAACTTTTGGTTGACTGCCAGCACCGTTTCCAGCACCATTTGAAGCTCCTCTTTCCCCTCAAACTGTGTTTTGGGGTGTAGGCAGTTGTCGCACGAGTTGCAGTTTTCCTCATCATACTCCTCCCCGAAGTAGTTCAGAAGAGTTTTCCGACGGCACATGGATGACTCGGCGTACGACACGGTTTCGAGCAGCAGCTGCTTGCCAATTTCCTGTTCCGACACCGGTTTCCCCTGCATAAACTTTTCAAGTTTTTGAATGTCCTTGTAGCTGTAAAAGGTTATACATTGACCTTCGCCCCCATCCCGGCCAGCCCGACCGGTTTCCTGGTAGTATCCCTCAAGGCTCTTGGGAATGTCGTAGTGGATAACAAACCTAACGTCGGGCTTGTCGATACCCATTCCAAAGGCTATTGTTGCCACAATTACATCAACCTCCTCCATCAGGAATTTATCCTGATTTTCCGAGCGGGTGGCGGCATCCATCCCCGCATGGTAGGGCAACGCCTTAATTCCGTTGATTTTGAGAATTTCGGCCATCTCCTCAACCTTCTTCCGGCTAAGGCAGTAAATGATTCCCGACTTGCCCTGGTTGGACTTTATGTACTTGATGATTTCCTTAACTGCATTCACCTTGGGGCGTACCTCGTAGTACAGGTTGGGCCTGTTGAACGACGATTTGAAAACACTGGCGTTGAGCATGCCGAGGTTTTTCTGGATGTCGTGCTGAACCTTGGGGGTTGCCGTAGCGGTCAGGGCAATTATAGGAGCTGTGCCTATCTCGTTAATTATGGGGCGAATTCTTCGGTACTCCGGACGGAAGTCGTGCCCCCATTCAGAAATACAGTGCGCCTCGTCAATTGCGTAGAATGAAATTTTGATTTGCTTTAGAAACTGTATGTTTTCCTCTTTGGTAAGCGATTCGGGTGCTACATACAGCATTTTGGTAACACCGTTGGTAACATCCTGTCTTACCTTTTGAAGTTGGGTTTTATTAAGCGAGGAGTTCATAAAGTGGGCAATGCCCTCCTCCAGAACAAATGCGCGCATTGAGTCAACCTGGTTCTTCATAAGGGCGATGAGGGGCGATATGATGATGGCGGTTCCATCAAGTATTAGGGCGGGCAGCTGGTAGCATAGCGATTTGCCTCCACCGGTGGGCATAAGAACAAACGTGTCGTTCCCTGTAAGAACATTGTGAATAATTGCCTCCTGGTTGCCCTTAAAGGTGTTGAACCCGAAATACTTGTTAAGATACTCCTTTAATGATAGTTCAGATGTGTTAACGTTCATGATTTAAGTTTCCGACTCCTAATTTTAAACTGTTTAACTGTTGCTTTCCACCCTACATTACGTTACGTGGATAAAAAATAGATACTTTTGCTTTTATAAATATACGCCATATTTTTTTTAGTGGTTCAAATTTAAAGTCATTTAACAAAAGGATGACAAAAGTAGCAAATGAAAGGGAAAAAATGAATAATGATGCCATCAGAAAACTAGCTGTTGAAACAATCCGAACCGAAGCAGATGCCATTGAAAAACTCGCCGGGTTTATTGATGATGATTTTGTTATGGCAGTAAACCTGATTTTTAACGGAAAAGGTAGGGTAATTGTTACGGGGATTGGAAAAAGCGCGATTGTGGCTGAAAAAATTGTAGCCACCTTCAACTCAACGGGAACGCCAGCCATATTCATGCACGCTGCCGATGCCATTCACGGCGATTTAGGGATTATTCAGCCCGATGATGTTGTTGTTTGCCTCTCAAAGAGCGGCAGTACTCCCGAAATAAAGGTTTTGGTCCCACTAATCAGAAATTTGGGCAATAAGATAATTGCGGTTGTTTCGAACACCGATTCCTACCTGGCCCGTTCATCCGATTTTGTGCTTAAGGCAACAGTTGACCGGGAGGCATGTCCTAACAACCTGGCCCCCACATCCAGCACTACAGCCCAAATGGTTATCGGCGATGCCCTGGCAGTTTGCCTACTCAAACTTCGCGGCTTTACCCCGGCCGATTTTGCTCGCTTTCACCCGGGTGGAGCCCTTGGTAAGAAACTCTACATGCGTGTTTCAGACATTTTCACCTCTACCGATGTTCCAAAAGTTCGCCCCGACGATCGAATTCGATCGGTTATACTCGAAATATCCTCAAAGCGCTTAGGCGCCACCGCGGTGGTTGACTCCAACGACAGGGTTGTTGGCATTATCACCGACGGTGATTTACGCCGAATGCTCCAGAAGAATCAGAGCATCGAAGGCCTTGCCGCCGCCGATATTATGACCGTTAACCCAAAAACAATTGACAGGGAGGAGTTGGCAATTACGGCTTTCAACCTTATGGAGCAGAATAAAATCACCCAGCTGCTCGTTACCCATGAGGACCGATATGAAGGGGTGATACACATTCACGATATTCTCAGAGAAGGTATAGTCTAATTTCCTTAAGGTGATGGCTGGAAAAGCATCGAAACATAATGAAATGACTTTCTGGCAGCACCTGGGTGAATTGAGGAATATTTTTATCCGCTGCATGTTGGCAGTTGTTGTGCTTTCAATTGTGGCATTTTGCTTAAAGGACATTATTTTCCAGCAGGTTGTACTTCGCCCTCGAATGCCCGAGTTTGTTACCAACCGGTTGTTATGCCGGTTGGCTGAGCAGTGGAACTCTCCGGTTCTTTGCATCAACTCAACTATTTTACCGCTTATCAACATTGAACTTGCTGGGCAGTTTACTGTTCATTTAAGGGTGGCTTTCTGGAGCGGGGTAATTATGGCTTTTCCGTATATTATGTATGAACTTGCCAAATTTTTCAGACCGGCGCTTAAGCAGGGGGAATCAGCTATGCTTAGAGGTGTAGCATTAATGTTTACCCTTTGCTTTGCAATTGGCGCTGCTTTTGGGTACTTCATAATAGCACCCATATCCATTCATTTTTTAGGAACCTACTCGGTGAGTGCGCAGGTAGTCAACCAAATCACTCTGGGTTCATACCTGTCAACCGTTTTAGGCCTCATTTTTGCAGGTGGCGCAGCCTTTGAGATGCCGGTAGTTGTGCTGTACCTTAGCCGTTTAGGAGTGGTGAAACCCCAATTCCTATCCCGATATAGAAAAGTTGCCATTGTAGTTATCCTGGTTATTTCGGCCGTGATAACACCTCCCGATGTGTTCAGCATGACCATTGTTGCCATCCCGCTTTTGCTTCTCTACGAGGTGAGCGTTTTGCTGGCCCGAATGGAGTTTAAGGATTGATTTTTATGATTATGAGGAGATTGTTGTTTTTTCTAGCACTTCAGCTGGCATTTGTTTCATCCATTTTTGCCCAGGGGCAGATAACCAAAATCAGGGGTAGGGTTATTGACGCTCAAACCAGGGAGCCTATAGCCTACGTGAACATTGCTTTTAGGGGACTTCCCATTGGAACTATTACCTCCGAAAAAGGTGAGTTTTTCCTCGAAACAAGAACTACGGGCGACTCACTTACCTTTTCTTATGTTGGGTACCAGTCGAAAACCGTAGCGGTTAAAAAGGGGTATTTTCAGGAGATTAACGTGGAACTTCAGCCCGAGGCTATTGAGCTTGCCAGCATTGTAGTAAAACCAGGCGAATATCAGGCAAACCGTATTGTGAAAAACATTATCAGGAATAAGGATAAAAACAACCCGGCCAACCTCAGCTACTTCTGCCATAGCTACAATAAAATTCAGGTTGACCTGAACAATGTAAACCTTGAAGCTTCGCAACGTAAGTTTTTGAATCAGTTTAAATTTATTTGGGACTACGTGGACACCAATGCCATAACCGGAAAACCCTACCTTCCGATTTTCATCACCGAGTCGCTTTCCGACTACTACTACCGTTCAAGCCCAAAAATGGAGAAGGAAATTATTAAGGCTACCAAAATTTCAGGTGTTAACAACGAGAGCGTTGCGCAGTTTACGGGTATGATATACCAGAACGTGAACATTTACGATAACTACATCAATATTTTCGATCAGGGTTTGGTTAGCCCGATAGCCAATGCCGGCTTAATCTACTACAAGTACATTCTGGTTGATAGCGCCTTTGTGGGAAATCGCTGGTGCTACCAGATTTCGTTTAAGCCCCGTCGGAAAATGGAGCCTACATTTACCGGCGATTTTTGGGTGAACGACACCACCTGGGCTGTGGTGAAAGCCCAGTTCCGCCTTTCCGATATGGTTAACCTTAACTTTGTAAACGACATGGTTACCACCTCGGAGTACGTCCCAATTAACGATACCCTCTGGTTCCCGAAGCAGCTAACCATGTTTGTTGATTTTAACCTTACCGATAAGGAGGCCGGTTTTTTTGGGCACAAAACAGTTACCTACAGCGATGTTACCCTTAATCCCGACTTCCCAAGCGAGATTACCGAGCAGCCAACCAGCCTTAAGGTTATGGAGGGTGCGCTAAATCAGGATAAAGAGTACTGGAATAAGACGCGACCTTTTGAGCTGACGCCCAAGGAGGCCAACATTTACGCCATGGTGGACTCGGTGCAGCAGGTTCCTCTATACAAAACTTTTGTTGACATAATCAACATGATTGTGAACTACTACTACGTTGTGGGGTACGTTGAGATTGGCCCCTACTACCAAACATACAGCTTCAACGAAATTGAGGGTAACCGCTTTAAGGTGTCGGGACGAACAAGTAACGAGTTTAGCACTAAAGTTATGCTATCGGGTTTTCTGGCCTATGGCGACAAGGACAACCGATTCAAGTGGGGTGTTGGTTCCATGTACATGATAGGAAAGAATCCGCGCCAGGTGTTAAGCCTTGACTACAAAAGCGACATCGAGCAAATGGGACAAAGCCCAAATGCCCTTACCGAGGACAACATCCTCACCTCGTTTCTTCGCCGAAACCCTAACTACAAGCTAACCATGGTGAAGGATTTTAGCGTGTCGTATGAAAAGGAGTGGTTCACCGGATTGTCCAATACAATTTATTTCAGCAACAGGATAATGTACCCCACGGAGTACATCCCATTTCTCCCGGTTGGCGGAGGTTTGCAGCTGAAAAATATCACCACCTCGGCAGTAACCCTTAACACCCGCTGGGTAAAAGATGAAACTTTTGTTCAGGGTGAATTCACCCGGGTAAGCATGGGCAGTAAATGGCCTGAGGTGAACTTCGACATTACCAAGGGTATAAAAGGCGTGCTGGGTAGCGATTACAGCTACTGGAAGCTGCACCTGAACTACTACCACAAGTTTAACGTTAATCCTTTTGGCTACGCCCGGGTTATTGCCGATGCCGGTAAAACATTTGGAGAAGTACCCTACCCGTTACTTCAGCTTCACGAGGGTAACGAAACCTATGCTTTCGACAGGTATGCATTCAACATGATGAACTACTACGAATTTGCCTCCGATCAGTATGCCAGCTTGTACCTTGAGCACCACTTCCAGGGTTTTTTCCTGAACCGATTTCCCCTGTTGCGCAGGCTTAAGCTTCGCGAGGTGGCCACCGCCAAGGGACTCATCGGCTCCATCAGCAATTCCAACATGAATGTGCTTCAGTTTCCAGAGGGGCTGGGCTCCGTATCAAAACCCTACGTTGAGGTTGGGGTGGGAGTGGAGAATATTCTCAAGGTTATTAGGATTGATGCCATTTGGCGCCTTACCCATCTGGATAATCCTGATATTTCGCCTTTTGGAATACGGGTGGGGCTACAAATTATTTTCTGAGTAGCAACAATTTGTTTACTTTTGGAGCTTAAATAATGCAAGCTAGCTATGCGTTTATTTACTGAAAACCTGGTAAAACGGTATAAAACCCGAACTGTTGTTAAGGGCGTAAGCGTTGAGGTGAGCCAGGGTGAAATTGTCGGGCTGCTTGGGCCCAATGGCGCCGGAAAAACAACAACCTTCTACATGATTGTTGGGCTGGTTAAACCCAACGAGGGGAAAATTTTTGTTGATGATGTTGAAATCACCGGCGAACCGGTTTACAAGCGCGCCCAGCGCGGTATAAGCTACCTGGCCCAGGAGGCTTCGGTTTTCAGGCACCTTAGCGTGGAGGATAACCTAAAAGCTGTTCTGGAGATGACCAAGTTCAGCAAGGAGTACCAGATGGAAAAGGTGGAGTCGCTTCTCACTGAATTTGGGCTGCAGAAAATAAGAAAGAGTAAGGGAATTCAACTTTCCGGCGGTGAACGGAGAAGAACCGAAATTGCAAGGGCACTGGCGCTCAGTCCTAAGTTTATTCTTCTCGACGAGCCATTTGCCGGGGTTGACCCTATTGCCGTAGAGGATATTCAGAATATTGTTGCCCACCTTAAGGATAAGAACATCGGTATTCTTATTACCGATCACAACGTTCATGAAACGCTTTCAATTACCGACAGAGCATATTTGCTATACGACGGGGAAATACTTAAATCGGGAACATCCGAGGAGCTGGCCGACGACGAACAAGTTCGAAAGCTCTACCTTGGCCAGAACTTCGAGCTTCGTAAATAATTTTTCCTTTTAAGGCTACTCCCGGTTGGCTGCTTAAAAAAATCAGCTAACTTTGCCAAAAATTATGCGGATATGGCGTAATTGGTAGCCGCGCTAGACTTAGGATCTAGTGCCGTAAGGCGTGTGGGTTCGAGTCCCTCTATCCGCACTTGACCCGGAAAAGTTCCGGGTTTTTTGTTTTGCTACCAGCCTTAATAGTTCCTCTCCCCTCAAATCCGCTATTTGTAGTCATAATAGCCCTTAACTCCATTGCCATTGTGGGGGGATTGGTGGTGAAGGTGTAAGCAATTCATTTTCCCGATTTACTGGCATTCAAAATTTTTACCTACTATTGTACGATTAAAGTTTTGCTACTACTTACAGCTAAATCTGCCATCACATGAGCAAGGTTGCGCTTTTCCCGGGTTCGTTCGACCCTATTACAGTGGGACATGAATCGCTTGTGCTGCGCGCACTATCCATTTTCGACAGGATAGTTGTTGCCATTGGCAACAATTCCAGCAAAAAATCGTACTTCGATATTGATTTACGCAAGGCCATGATTGAAAAGGTTTTTGCAAACGAACCCAGGGTTGAAATTATTTGCTATGACGGTTTAACGGTTGATATCTGCAACAAGCTGAATATAAACCACATCCTTCGTGGGCTTAGAACTGCAGCTGATTTTGAATTTGAACGGGCCATAGCCCAGGTAAACAGGGCCATGTATCCCCATATTGATACTATTTTCCTACTTACCGCTCCTGAGCATACTTTTGTAAATTCCTCAGTTATCAGGGATATACTTCAGCACCACGGCGATGCCACTAAGTTTATTCCTGCCTCCATCAACATATACGACTATATGGGCTAAAACCCTGCAAAAACCCAAGGGTGGTTTACCTGCTTAGGCAGGATATTTGTTTACTCCACCGGTTAAAGCAATATTACCTAACATTCTAGCAAGGCTGAAAATGAGAAATTTGGTGCTTTCCCTGTTGGTGTTTATTACTCTTGGAGTTACGGGAGTATTGGCTCAACAAGCCTTAGTTTACGGCACTGCGGCCGATTATGCCGGAACTGATCTGGTTTTTTACACCTACTCCGACTACATCACGCTTACAGAAGTTGAAATTGGCAGATGCAGGGTAAAGGCAAATGGTAACTTTGAGGGGAGCGTTAAGGTTTTGGAAACAACCTACGTATTCAGCCATTTAGGGATTTACCGTATTTACTTTTTTGCCGAACCTGGTAAGCGTTACCAGCTGGTGCTTCCTGCAAGGGAGGAGAAGACAGAAGCTCAAAGGTTATCGCCATTTTTTAGGGAAACCGACTTGCAGGTTGGAGTTGCTAACATCAGCCAATCCGATATTAACTTTCTGGTTAATGCCTTTGATATTCGCTTTAATGCCCATTTTGACCAAATTGTAGCGGATACCTACCGGGGTAAGTCCCAGAATGTAGATTCGCTTATTAACGTGATGGAGGAAAAGTTTAAGAATGAGCCAAATTCCTACTTCAAGGCTTACCGCGAGTACCGGTATGGTCTGCTTCGGCAGGTTACCCTCAGCCGGAAATCGTCTGGAATTTCTAACGAGCTGTTTCTTAACAAGCCAATCCTTTACTCCAACCCCTCGTATATGGAGCTATTCAACCTGGTTTACGATAAGTACTTCATGTTCTTCTCACGTACCAGTACCGGGAATGCCATTTTCAGCACCATATCGCAGGAGAAAAGCCTAACCCAGCTAAAAAAACTCCTCGCCACCAATACAGTGCTCAGCAACGACACCCTAATGGAGCTGGTTATCCTCAAGTCGCTCTACGATGAGTTTTTTAGCAGTAACTTTTCGCGCTCGGCTCTGCTAACCCTTCTCGACTCGGTTTATCGCACAACTCAAATCCCCGAACATGCCATAATTGCCGAAAATATCCGAAGCCGAATTACCAAGTTGCTCCCCGGATTTGTGCCAAGTCCTTTCAAGCTGAAGGATGTAAACGGCCATGAAGTTACGCTCGACCAGCTTGAGGGAAAATACGTTTATCTGAACTTCTGCACCACTACCAGCTACACATGCCTTCAGGATTTTTCCTTGCTGGAAAAAATCTACCGGAAGTATAGAAAAAAATTAGAAATTGTTACCATTTCGGCGGATATGGAGAAAAAGGATTTGGAAAGTTTTCTTAAGACTACCGGGTACAGCTGGACATTCCTGCACTTTGGAGAAAAACCCGACGTGATTAAGGATTTTGATGTGAGGGCTTACCCCACCTACTTCCTGATTGGCCCCGATAGAAAAATTATACTTTCTCCCGCTCCTTCGCCAAGGGAAGGGTTCGAGCAGCGATTTTTTGAGCTGCTCCGGAGCAGGGGCGAAATCTAGCTTCGTAAACTCGCAAATACCATCCGGATAGATGGGTAGGAGTCTTTCAAACGGTTTTCAACCCCATCTGCATCAACCCATTCAGCTATTTCAATATCTTCCTCAACCTGAGGCTTCAGGCTGAGTGTGCCTCTAACCT
>Ga0208458_1002330_pt1 | contig 14129 bp, 13 predicted proteins | sample AD_UKC085_MetaG_FD_184432 | JGI IMG/M metagenome (GOLD analysis project Ga0208458, IMG submission 184432) | Active sludge microbial communities of municipal wastewater-treating anaerobic digesters from USA - AD_UKC085_MetaG (SPAdes) (version 2) | ecosystem: Engineered > Bioreactor > Anaerobic >... | reverse complement strand
AATGTAAATTTTGCTTGGAAAGGCAAAAAGAAAAGAAGAATAAAATGATTTTCCCTGTGCGCAGAATGAGACTCGAACTCACACGCCGTAACCGGCACTACCCCCTCAAAGTAGCGCGTCTACCAATTCCGCCATCTGCGCCAGAAACAAAATGAAAACTTGTGTGCCCAAAACAGGACTCGAACCTGCACAGCCAAAAGGCCACTAGTCCCTGAAACTAGCGCGTCTACCAATTCCGCCATTTGGGCTTCATTCCATTTTCAAAATTGTGGGAAAATCTTGAGCGAAAAACGGGACTCGAACCCGCGACCCCGACCTTGGCAAGGTCGTGCTCTACCAACTGAGCTATTTTCGCAAAATTTCTTTTTTTAGAAAAGCGGAGCAAAGATACTTTCTTTTTGCCAATTTGCAAAAACTTTCGCTCGAAAAATCTTGTTATTTTCAATGATATTTGCCATTAAGCTTTTGGATAATGATTCTTTTGCAGTTTTTTATGATTTATTCGGAATTCATTTGGTTTTAACGTGCCTAATTGTTTCAATTGGTTACAAAATAAGAATACTTTATAAAAATCGGTTTGTAGAAAACAAAAAAAAATTTTTTATATACATTTGTATCCATTTTTTCCATTTTCAAATTGATTTAAGTAAATTCATCGTTTTAAAATTTCTTTTATCTATCCTTATTTTTATGAGAAAAAGATTTATTCCTGTTATTTTATTTATTATAAGTTTTACTTTTCCTCAGTTTTCAAAAGCAATCCCTGCCTATCCTTTTCCGGTAAAGGTAATTCAGCCCGATGGCACTGAAATTTCTATTAAACTGAATGGAGACGAGTTTTTTCATTATCAAACCACTTTGGATGGTTATTTAATTACCAGAGACAAGGACGGGTTTTTCAAATACGGAAAATTAAGTAAAAAAAAGAAAATTGAACCTTCAAAATATCGTGTCAATAATATCGAAAAACGTACAAAGGAAGAAATTAATTTTGTCAAACAGCTTCCCAAATCGATAAATTTTTCGGAACAAAACCACTTGCACCGCCTGCAGCGAGCTTCGTCTGTAGCTGTTGCCGCTGATTCACAAAGTAGAGCTTATCCTTTGACTGGCAGTCCGAAATCATTGGTTATTTTAGTGAATTTTTCAGACAATTCATTTACCATTAATTCTCCAAAAGAAGCTTTTACCAAGCTTTTGAATCAAAATGGATATTCCGAAAATGGTTCTACCGGTTCGGCACGCGATTATTTTTACGACACTTCTACAGGAAAATTTAATCCAGAATTTGACGTGGTTGGACCTTATACTTTGCCCCAAACAATAGGTTATTATGGTGAAAACGATAATGACGATATGGACAAGAATCCGCAGCAAATGATAATTGATGCATGTAGATTGGCCGATAATGATGGCGTTGACTTTAGTCAATACGATACTGACAAGGATGGATATGTCGATAATATTTTTGTCTATTATGCGGGCTACAATGAAGCAGAAGGAGCACCGGCAAATACAATATGGCCGCATCGCTGGACTTTGGCCAATTACAATACCAAATTCGATGGCGTTGTGGTTTTTGATTACGCCTGCTCTTCAGAGTTACGTTCCAGCAGAGGTTCAAACATGTGCGGTATAGGCACTTTTTGTCATGAATTTGGACATGTTTTGGGATTACCTGATTATTATCCTACCGATGGAGGCACACATTTTACATTATCCTATTGGAATATCATGGATGCCGGAGCTTATCTGAATGATGGCAAGACGCCTCCAACTTATTCGGCTTTCGATCGTTTTTTTCTAAATTGGCTTGCTCCAACCGAATTGAAAAGTTCGGAAAATTTTACGTTGCAACCTCTTACGTCGTCCAACAACGCTTATCTTATTTCAAAAGATGGCAATCATAATCTGAAAGGAAATGCACCCAATCCTACAGAATTTTTCATGTTGGAAAACAGACAAAATTCGGGTTGGGACACATATTTACCAGGGCATGGTTTACTTGTAACTCATATCAATTACAATCAAAGCGATTGGGAAAACAATACGCCCAATAATGTGGCAGGAAAACTGGATTATGAAATTATTGAAGCTGACGGCATTGGTTCTGAATCTACTCTCTCCGGAGATCCTTTCCCCGGCAAAGAAAACGTTACAACCTGCTCATTGGTTTTAAGAGATGGCACAAAACTGATTAAATCTTTGAATAATATTACTGAAAACAATAACAATGTTAATTTTTATTTTGTTGGTGAAGGAAAATATCCAATTATTACGTCGTTCAGTAATTTTTCTACATTTGAAACGGTACAAGGCACTCCATCGGCTTTTCAAATTTTAAAAATTTCAGGTAAAAAACTCAAAGACAGTATTCAGATTACTTTTACTGAAAACAAATATTTCGAAATGCGATTGGGAAATGATTTTAGCGCAGAATGGACTAAAAATTTAATCCTTGCTCCTATTGATTCCGTAGTGGATACTACCCAAATTTTGGTACGTTACAATCCTACCGAACCGTCTTACCTTGATGTTCATAATGAAATAATTTCCATCACTTCTAAAGATGCAACGCCTATCTATTTGAGTTTACAGGGAAAATCAACAAGGCCTGTTTATGTTGTTCCACCTGTTGCTACTGAAGCGACCGACGTAACTATCAGCAGTTATGTGGCTCATTGGGAACCAGTAATAGATGCAACGGGATATTATTTCACTGCTTATTATATTTCCAACGAATCGTCTGAAACGACTGAAGGTTTTGACAATGGTTTGATTCCCTCATCGGGATGGACAATTACCGCTCAAGCTCTGAGTACGTCCACTTCTTACAGTGGAAAAGAAGTTCCGGCAATTCAATTTAAAAACTCCGAAGAAATGATTCAGACGGAAAAATACATGTTGCCAGCCATAAAATTATCTTTCTTCGTAAAATCTTTCTCGGGAAAAGGAGCACTTGTTGTTGAAGCCAAAAAAGAATCAGACGAGTGGATTACGGTTGATAATGTTTCAGTAAACACCAATCTCAACACCACCAAAACTTATACTTTTGATGAATCTGACAATTATACTCAATTTAGATTGACTTATCAAAAAGAAAGCGGGTATCTGATTATCGACGATATTACAGTCGGATTTGCTAAAAAAATAAATTATAACGATAAAGATAAATGGATTACTTCAACGACGGATACAGTGATAAATTTACCTTCCGATTGCGATTGTTATTATAAGATAAAAGCAAGCGACAAAACATTGAGAAATTCAGTTATTCTGTATGAAAACATCACCGATTTTTCCAATTTGATTTATGTGCATACCTTACCGGATACAGGCAAACAACTGAAAGCTTATGTAAACAGAGAAGACAAGACTGTAACCATAACAGTTCCCAATACCAATACGGTGGTAAGAATTTATGATATTACGGGACGACTGATTGTTACGGAAATTCCTCGTTACAACGAATTTACCATAGATGCTTTAAAAAGCAGAATTCCGGGACAACTTTATATTATTGTTGCAGGAGACAGAACAGCAAAAATTCTGATGTAAAAATAACCCGAAACAGTCTTATAAAAATTTATTTGTTTTTTTTCATGTCTTCCGAAAATTCTTTTAAACGTTCGGCCAGAACTTGAATTTGCTCTTGTCGCACGAAAGAAACACAAACACGTAAACCATGATTGTCCTTGCTGCCTGTAATGGAAAGAGAAATCGCACTGAGACCGTAATAAAGAAAATTTTTCATCAATTGGCTGCTCGTCATATTCGGATAAGCTACCGTAAAATAAAATCCATCTGCTAACTCATCATTATTTTCCTTGTAAACAATGTAAAATCCGTTTTTGAGGAATATTTCCTTCATTCTTTTAGCTTTTTCGGCATATTCTTTCAAAGCATCCAGAAAATTGATTTTCCCATCATTCACTGCTTTTAACGTTGCTGCGAATGCATATTGAGCAGTGTGCGATGTACCAGCCGTCGTAGCGTATAGAGCGCCATAAGGAATAAAATGTCCCAAGACGTCACTGGTAAAATAGTTTTTAAGTTCCGGATAATGCCGGGTGCGCAATGATTCGGAAATAATCATCATTCCTATTCGTTGTCCGGCATAACTGAAAATTTTTGAAGCTGAAAGCAACAAGATATAATTATCAGTATAATGCGCTACTGTAGGTTGATATGGTGGCACACCGGGTTTAGAGTAATCCTTTCTGAAATCCATGCCAAAATAAGCCAAATCTTCTACCACAATAACGTCATATTGAGTTGCCAATTCGCCTATAATTTGCAATTCTTCTTCTGTAAAATTGATCCATGAAGGATTATTGGGCGAAGAATAAGTAATGGTGCAAATATCTCCTTCTTTTAAAAAAGAAGTTAAAGTTGAACGAAGTTTTTCTCCTCTATTCTCAAGAATATCAAATGATTTGAATGGTAGCCTCATGAGTTGAAGTTGCGATTTATTTACCGGAAATCCTGGATCAATAAACAACGTACAGGGCTTGCTTTTGTTGGTACGGGCAGCTGCCAGCAAAGCGGCAAAACTTCCCTGCATGGCTCCTACTGAAGGAATACAGTTCAAAGGAGTAACATCAATGTCCATGAATAACTTTGCAAAACGAGCTGTTTCGTTTTTCACAAAAGGAATTCCTTCAATATCGGGATAGAGTGCAGCCAAACCCTTGTCCAATGCTTCCTTTTCTGCGTCCACAGTTATTTGTAGCGGAGGAAGACCAGGCACTCCCATTTCCATATGAATAAACTCAACACCGGTTTTTTGTTCAATTTGGGCAACAAGTTTTCCCATTTCACGAATGGAGAGTTTATTTATATCATCTTGCCCAAACTGCTTGAAAATCTCATCAACCAATTCTTTAGAAATAGCCATTTTTCTTTATTTAAAACTTTAAATTTTCCGATTATCTATCACTCTTACAGCTTTTCCTTCGCTTCTCGGAATACTTTTCGGTTCGACAAGCGTAACTTTTACGCTCAAGCCAAGCGCACTGTGAAGCGAATGTTCAATTTTTCGGGAAAGAGACATCAAATCCTTTATGGTATCGACCATTTTTGATTCATCCAATTCTACTTTCAGTTCAAGAATATCGAGATTGTTTTCTCTATCTACATAAAGCATGTAATGTGCACTGGTTTCGCCCATTTCGAGCAAAACCTGTTCGATTTGGGACGGGAAAAGATTTACACCTCTGATAATCAACATATCATCACTCCTACCGGTAATTTTTTTCATTCTTACCAAGGTGCGGCCACATTCACATTTTTCTCTATTCAGTGTGGTCAAGTCATGCGTATTGTAGCGCAACAAGGGAATTCCTTCTTTTGTCAAAGTTGTGAAAACCAATTCCCCCTGACGACCGTCGGGTAAAGGTTCTTTTGTCTTAGGATCAACCACTTCAGGAAAAAAATGATCTTCATGGATATGTAAACCATCATGAAACTCACAATCATTGGCAACTCCGGGTCCCATTATTTCGCTCAAACCGTAAATGTCAAAAGCTTTTATTCCCCATTTTTTCTCCAATTCAAGTCGCATATTTTCAGAAAAAGGTTCAGCACCAAACACACCCGTTTTAAGTTTCATGTCGGAGAGCGAATAACCATATTCTGCCAAAGCATCAGCCAAATGAAGTGCGTAAGATGGTGTACAGGCTAAAACTGTTGACCCAAAATCAGACATGAGTTGTAATTGACGCTGCGAATTGCCTGCCGAAATTGGGATAACCGTACAACCAACATTTTCGGCTCCGTAATGAATTCCCAATCCCCCAGTAAATAAGCCATATCCAAAAGAAACCTGAACAATATCTTCAGAAGAAACGCCCGACATGGTCAGGCAGCGAGCAAGAGCTTCTTGCCAGTTTTCAATATCTTTTTTTGTATACCCAACAGTTGTCGGTTTGCCGGTTGTTCCACTGGATGCATGAATTCGCACAATTTCCTTCATGGGTGCAGCAAACAATCCAAAGGGATAATTATCGCGCAAATCGGTTTTATTGGTAAAAGGTAATTTGGAAATATCATCAATAGAACGAATATCGGAAGGTTTAACGCCCTTTTCATCCATTTTTATTCGATAAAATTCCACATTTTGATAAACTCTGTTGACTAATTCTATCAATCTTTCACTTTGCAGTTTTCGCATTTCGTTACTACTCATGCATTCTATCTGTTCATTCCAAATCATAATTGTGCTTTTAAATCGGATTCGTAAATGGGTTTTAATTGAAATTTTTGAATTATTTCAATGGCTTTTTCTGTATTTTCTGGGCGCATCACCAAAATGGATTTGGAGCCAAAACTGAATGCATAAATATATTCGATGGCAATTCCATTGTCGGAAAACCTATTCAATACTCGGGATAAAGAACCGGGAACACCTTCCAATTCGAGTGATAAAACTTCATGAATACAAATAGCAATGTTTTCGGCACGAAGTGCTTCAGCTGCTTTTTCCGGATCGGAAACCAGCATTCGAAGAAGACCGAAATCGCTACTGTCGGCCAGTGTTAAGGCAATAATATTAATGTTGTTGCGAGCCAAAACCTCTAAAATCTGATTGAGATGGCCGGTTTTGTTTTCTACAAAAACGGAAAGTTGACGGATTTTCATGGTTGTTAGTATAAAATGAATATTTATTGAAATTCGTAATTTATCGGCGCAAATTTACAACAAATTAATAAATTCGACAGTTTGTGTTGTAGTTTTTTAAGAAGATGTTTTCAAAGACAAAAACTGAATTTATTTTTCATAACAAAAATAATCTATGAGTCAGCGTTAAAAAAGAAATATAATTTCGCAGGAAATAAGAATATTTATAATTGGATGCATAAATTTGGGTTTTCAAAACCAAGTGAAGACCAAAAAGAACTGCACCGAGCAATGACAAATGAGAAAGAAAAGTCCGCTTTAGAACAAGAACTTGAATTAAAAATCAGCAAGTTAGAGGAAGGATTAAAGCGAGAGCAATTACGCACGAAGGCATTAAATGTTATGATTGATATTGCCAAACGGGATCAAAAAGTTGATATAAGAAAAAAATCTGGAGCCAAACGGTAACGGAGCTACGTACAAATCATTATGGTTCAGACATTGATGGTTTGTGCGACCTGTTTGGTAGAAGTAGGCAAGCCTACTACCAGCGAAGTAAATACAATTACAAGGAAGAAGTAAAAGAAGAGATTCTGCTTCAATTGGTTGCAAGAGAGCGTGAATTAATGCCCAAGCTTGGAGGTGGAAAGTTGTTGGAACTCATCCGACCCCGTTTACCAACGGAATTAAGCATAGGCAGAGACAGTTTCTTTGATTTTCTGAGAAGATACGGATTATTGGTTGAAAAACGACGAAGACGAGTTAAAACAACGTACAGCAACCACCGGCTGCGCAAGTATCCAAATCGGATTAAAGAATTTGTTCCAACAGGATCAAATCAATTATGGGTAAGTGATATTACGTATGTTGAAAGGGTCAAGGCTATATGCAGTAAGGGATTGCGGGCTACTTCTCTGTCCAGTTATACCGAACTTGAAGCTTGCCAGAATGCTTGCATAACCACTTAAAAACCAATGTTTTATACCGCGTGTTTTAAGCAGTGGCTTTTTCATTTATCTATCTGTTTATCAATTCGTTTTATTTTGTTGCATTGTGTGTTTGCAGATTTAATTTTTGCGAATTGGTGGATTTTTTTTGTTTTTCTTTGCTATTTGGCAAAGCAAGCTCTTTTGCAAACTTGGGACTGTGTGTCGGCTAAGTACGGTTAAAATCGACTCGCTTTTAGCGTAGGCAATTAGAATTTCAAATGTCTTTTTGCTCCTCTGAAAACTTTGTCAAATTCAGGTATGTCGTGGATTTGAGAAGCTAATTTTTTCTCCCAATCTCGTTTAAAAGCAGTTTCTTTTTTCAATACTTTTTCCATTAACTGTTTCGGGTCGTGTTTTTTGTTTTTGGCTTTGTTGTCAAACGGAATTGTATATTCTGCAACGTTCAAGCGTTTTACTTCTGTCAGATACCAAAAGTCGTATAAATCTCTCGGTTCAGTTCTTCCCATTAAAGCTGTCATCTTTTCAATCAGCACTTCTGCAAGTGAATAGCATTGTAATTTAAAATCTTCTTCAAGGTCGGAATAGTTGCGATAAATGTTTCTATGTTCAATTTCCGTTTCTAAAATTTCGCCTCTTGTAATGTCAATTTTCAAATCACGGCTTCCCATATTTCCCTGTAACGAAGCAACGTATTCAATGTAAAATTGTGGGCTTCCTGTTTCGTGTATTGTCCATTTCTTTTCGTCAATCCGCATATCCATATTTGCTTCCTCTTTGATGAAATCAAACAAATTATTGAACTCTGTCTTGATATTTTCGTTCGTTACATTTTCATCAATCAATGTAAAGTCCAAATCTTCCGAAAAACGGTAATCTTCAAAATACGCTTTCTTTAAAACCGTTCCGCCTTTGAACACTAATGCATTGTTCAGAATCTCATTCTTTGAAATGGCAAACAACACCCACGACAAAACATAATCCTTTTCAATTTGTCGGTCATTCACACGGCTTGCTGCCGCAACTTTGTTTATTTCTTTTGGTTCTATCATACTTAGCTATAAATAGGTGAAAGAATTGAATCGTTGTCAATGTTCTGTTGAATTGCCCAACGAAAAATAGTTTTGCCCTCTTTCGGATAAGACGGTTCTAAGGCCACAAAAGAATTAGTCCGTAATTTTTGTAGTTTGTCAATTACAGGATTTTCAATTTCCAACAACTCCAACAAAAATCCCAATCGTTTTATTACTGCTTGCGAATTGAAACGTTTGGCGTAATCCAACAATTTTGGGTAATCAATTTTGTCTTTTGATTTGTGAATGGCTTTTGCAATTTCTGTGATGCCACCTGCATACTGCGGTTTGAAAAGGCAATCAATAAATGTTTTTTCCAAATCAGAACACTGCACTTTATTGAAACTGTCAATCCACATTTTTTTGTTGCCAAAAAAATGTTCTTTGTTGTAATAGATGAATTGAAACGGAATGCCTTTTACCAAAAGCGTTGAAGGTTTGATTTGTTTGCTTACCACAATCAGTTCTTTCAAATGTGGTTGAGTGGTTAAACTGTGAATTTGCAAAGCGGAAAAATACCCAATGTAATATGTTGCTTCGCCAACCAAATACTGTGCAAGCAAATGCCAATCGGGCATAAAAGTTTCGGGGTCTTGCTCAAATGGGATAACGTAGTAAAGTCCGTCTTTTATCCGCATCAGCAAGCCACGCTTTACCATGTTGCCCAACATTCGCTTCACGGCATCTTTGGAAGAATTGGAAAGCAAATTGTATGCTTCATCAATAGTAAAGCACTTTTGATTTTGCTCATTCAGTTTATCCAACAGAGAAGCACCGGAATAGGATAGTATTTTATCTTTTATAGCCATTCAGTGTCGTTTGAAAAACACTGTAAAGATATGAAAAGTAAATTTATCTGACAATACTAATTTTAATTTTTGCTATAAGAATGTTGCTTGGGTGTATATGTCACTCTCCGTAGCCGTAGGCATTTTCACTAACGGTTGAGTGTATGTGCCGTAAGGGATTGAGGGGCGGTATTCTGTCCACCGACCCGAAAATTTGAAAGGGCTACAACGCTTGAATACTAACTGAAACCCTTATGGCATATACACTTTGTTATGCGTTCGTTACATATTCAATATAGCATCTTGATATTTTTTAAGTAATTCAGGATTATCAATTGAGCCGTGATGATGAATATGTTTCCATTCTCCATTTTCCTTAATAAAAACTCTCGAAGTCCTAATTGCCAAATCAATTTTTAAATTTTCTTTTTCAAAAAAGCCCCGTTCTCTGCCAGTAACTAAAAACATATTTTCCGTTGAATGAAATGTAAAGTCATAAAATTCTACATACACTTTTGCCTTGCCATTGAAAATCTTGTCGTACACGCTTTCAATGTTTTTCCAACCTCTCATAATTCCACCAACAGGATTATTCATTGAAGCCTCATCTGTATTTAACCATACGTCTTGCATTAATTTTAAATCTCTCTGATTGAAGGCTTTGTAAAAATTTACTAATACTTTTAATTTGTCATTTTCAACATTAGTCAAATTTTCAGAACCATTGATTGTTGTCATTAAACTGTCCATAATTTTTTGATTTAATAATTTATGCAAAGTTCTGAATTTGATTTGTAAATATCCTTGATGTAGGTTAAGCCTTTAAATCTTTTCTTATTCTGCTAAGTGATTCAGGCTGTATTCCCAAATACAATGCAATTTGGTTTAATGTTAATCTGCTTTCTATACTTTCATATTGTCTTCGGAAAAGCAAATATCTTTCAGTTGCGTTATTTACCAATAAGGACTTTTCTCGACTGCATTTTTTAAGAGTTTGCATTTCAAATATTTTTAAGCCTAAAATTGTCCAGCAATTGTGTCGTTTGTATAAATGTTCAAGAAAATCATATGATATAGTTAAGATTTCAGAATCTTCAATTGACTGAATATTCCAATCAGTTTTTGCTTTAGTAATAAAACTTGTAAAAGCCGAAACAAATGAGTTTTCGGGATAGAACTCAATTATTTTTTCATTCGCTTTGTCATCAATGACATACGACTTAAACAGTCCGGATTTTACAAATCCAATTTTTTTACAAACTTTTTCAGCCGAATGAAAATATTCTCCTTTCTTTAATCTTTCATCATTTACATTGTCAAGAAAGAAGTCCATTTCTTCTGTAGGAATTTCAATATCAAAGTTAAATATCATGCTCACGGTAGTTTTTATAATGACGCACAACGCTTGGCGGTATGTTTTTGTTGCCGATTTCGAAGTTATTTCTTATCAAGGTACAATGAGATTTGATAAGAGGGAAAACCTTGAAACCGACACTGTACCGGCAATTAACTATACCGCGTGTTAGCCGTTCGCTCTTTTTCATCATTATTAATCCGTTTTTATTTTACATCAAAGACATCTCCATCATGAAGAGGAATAATAGTAGGTTGTCCGTGAAATAATTCTTGAAATTTTTCAGGTGCTTCTGTGTGAATAGGTATAATGCCACCTTTGGGTTTAACTGTTTCAAAAACTTTCTTTAGTGTATCCAAATCAGCATGCCCACTTGTGTGCATATGTTCAATTTCATAAGGCTCCAAAAAATTGTATAACGATTCATTAAAAGCAGGTTTCTCACAGTCCAAATATCCGTTCCACATTGAATAATATACTTTTGAATCATTTAATTTAGCATATTCATCTATAAGCGGTTGAAATGAATTACTTGAACGTATAAGCATACAAAAACCATATTTGTCTAAATACGACTTTAACTTTCCATTGAAAGAAAATGGATTTTGTCCTTGACGTTTTAAATCAAAGAAACGACCCACCGAGCTTGTTGTTTTGTTGAAATCTATATCGTAAAATTTTGTGTATTGCTTATGATTTTCGGATACTATTTTTAAAATATTAGTCTGATAACTGTCACATACAAAACAGCGTTTGGCGCTTTTTGAAGCATGGTACAATGCAAATATTCTGTCAATATTAGTAGAAGAAACTAAAACAAAGTTGTATTTGTTGTTTCTAAATTGCAATTCAAAATCTTTTTGTAATACTTGTTCTGTTTGGATTGCAGCATTTGGACGTTGAATATTTGAACCTTCCGAAATTATGTAATCAATGTTTTTGGCATAGCATTTTAGCGTTGGAATAAGTCCTTTGCTTCTGAATCCGTGTCCGCGAAAATCGCCCGTGTGCAATATTCGTTTGCCCTCAGCCTCAACAATAAACATATAAGCATCAAAAGCGGAATGGTCAATTAGTAATGGTGTAACGGTAATTTCTCCGATTCTTATTTTTTGTAATTGCTCAAAAGTGTTGATTTTCTTAATACGCTCAACAATTCTTTTATGTTTTTCTGACTCAATTGGGTCTGGAATATATGATAACCTGCTTTCGAGACAATTAAAAATTTCGAGTGCAGTTTTCCCAACGTATATTGGTAAATCAGCAATAGTATCGCAAATTTTTCCAATATGGTCGCCGTGATAGTGAGTTATGAATAATGCACTTTTTGAAATATCGCCACAGGTTAATCCATCTATTGGGTTCAATTCTTTAATCTCAGCTCCTGGCAACTGCTCGCCAAAGTCAATAAAAATCTTATAACCACCAATTTCAATTTCGGTTATACAACCTCCAATTTGATTTGTTCCTCTATGTATTGTTAGTTTCATACAGGTAAAATTCTTTCATTGTAAGTGCCATCAATTATGTCTGTAATTCCAATATTTTCAAGAGTTGCTTCTGAAAATAAAAATGAGGCGAAAAATTTATTGTCTTTCTTTGTGATATCACCAAACATTTTCTCAACAGAATCTTTAGTTGTTAATTTTTTACAACCCCAACGCTTGTCATTGAAAAGGTAACCTGCCATTGTTTGCTTGGGTGTGCTTGTATTTTCTTTTTCAGCATTATTGTCTAATGTAATAAAGTAAAATTCAGGAGTTAGTATATCAAACTTTTCGGACGATTCAAATGGTACTGCTATTCCAAGTTCCTTCAGACTTTTTACTATTTCAATAATTTCTTGTTTTAATTGTCCCTCAAAATAACCTTTCTCGCAAAATTTGCTAAAATCCTCAACATGTTTGTAAATCCCACTTGTGCCTCCTATGGCACCGCTACCATATTTTAATTCTATCAAGGCAACTTTATGCGGTTTCATTTTGGAAAGCGCGATAATATCAAATCGTCCGTTGAAATCTGCTTCCTTTTTTTCCGCTCTATTATTAAATGATTTTACATATTCAACATCAACACAAAACCAATTAGAATGTAAATTTTCATTGTTTAAGAGAACCAATTTTGATTGGGCTTTTTTTTCTGGAGTTGCTTTTTTATTGCTGTACTTTTTAATTTTTTCGTACTGAATGCAAATGTCTTTTGGTTTAATTTTGTGTCGTTTAACTTTATCAGTACAATCTTTGTCTCCAATGTAGTATTTATCTATTTCACAACAAATAGAGCCATTAATGAATGTAATCTTGGCAATACTATCACAGTTGTAATATAAATTCAGATAATTGTTCCTTACTCCGATAAATAATTCGTCTTTATGTTCTCCATAAAGTTTATAAAGTTCACTTTGTTTGAATGCTTTTGCAAAGTCTTTAGAAATTCCTCGTGTTATTTTCTTTTTCATTTCTTTAGTTCCTATTTTCACCATAAATCATATTTGGTTCACGTTTCTTAGAGTGGCATATAACGGTTTCGGGCTTTGCGTTCGGGCGGGTTTCGGAGCACAAAACTGTCAATAAGCACTGAACTTGAATAGAAGCACAAAGCTCCAAGTTCGCACGTCACCCCGCCTGACGCAAAACCCGTGTTAGTGGCTGGTGTTCTCATTTCGCTTTTATTGGTATCCAAATTTCTTCTTCTGAATTCGGGTCATTGTTTTTGTATTTGTCGCCCAATACTTCAAAATGCGGTCTGTCGTCTAAAACGTAGTCCGAACTTGGCAACCACGTTTCTAAAATGTATTGAAAAATTGAATTGTCTGTGCTTAATCCTTTGTAGTTAAAAACTGCATAAAGTCCACTTGGTAAAACAAATGTTTCCATTTCGTTAGGCACATTGTCAAAGTCTGCAACTTCAACTGTCGCCCACCTTTCAAATTCATTTGTCGGTTTGAAGTCCGCAAATTGTGTTGGTTTGTAAACAACCATTGAAATTAAATCACTCGTCAAATTGTTTGTGATTTCTTTTCGTCTTGGTGTAAAACTTCGCCATAGTTCGCCAATTTTGTAATTAGCAAAACTCATTGTTAGTCGCTTTCCGACTAATTTCTTTTCGTTTGTTGTTTCAATTCTTGGTGTCATTTTTCTATGTCAATGTCGTATTTGTCTAAAAGTCCCGAAACACCTAAAATAGAAAATTTTGCTTTCTTAATTCGGTTGACTTCAGGGTCAATGGAATAATTGTAAGAAGTCCGAAAGTCGGCTTTTTCAAGTGTCGTGTGGTCAAAAATGGCTTGTGTCAAATTGCAGTTGTCAAACACCGCACTTGTCAAGTCTGTTTCTGCAAAGTCTGTTTC
>Ga0208458_1002329_pt1 | contig 14133 bp, 10 predicted proteins | sample AD_UKC085_MetaG_FD_184432 | JGI IMG/M metagenome (GOLD analysis project Ga0208458, IMG submission 184432) | Active sludge microbial communities of municipal wastewater-treating anaerobic digesters from USA - AD_UKC085_MetaG (SPAdes) (version 2) | ecosystem: Engineered > Bioreactor > Anaerobic >... | reverse complement strand
ACCCTGCTTATCCGTCCTGCGGTTTTTGACGAAGTTGATAGAGTCAAGTCCACTCAAGTCGGGGGGAGGGAAGGATCTGGGGAAGTTTTGATCTTGCGTAAAAGAATCCTTGGGCATTTTATTCCTCTATTCTTTCCGGGTGGAGGTGTTGTTGGGTCCAGATAACGTTCGCGGCAGCCGCAACGAAGACGCTGCCGGTTACGATGATTCCTTTTTGGCTGCCTGCCAGTTCAAGGGCAGCCGGCAGGGCTTCTTCCATGCGATGAAAAGCGCTTACGGGCTTGCCGTAAGGCGCAAGACGTTCTTTGAGTTCCTCAGCATTGGCAGCTCTTGGATGAATCGACTGCGTCACCATAACCGCGTCGACTCTAGGAAGAATGATCTTTAACATGGTGTCCAGCTCTTTATCAGCAGAGGCTCCAAAAATCAGGATAAAGGGCTTGCCGGGGAAGTATTCATCGAGCGTTTCCACCAGGCGTTTCATTGAATCGCCATTGTGCGCGGAATCAGAGATTACGGGCGGCTTGCGTCTAAGTATCTCAAAACGGGCATGCCAGACCACGCGCTTGAAGCCGCGCTGAACTGCCTGTCGGCTGACCCGGAAGCCAGCCCGGCGCACCTCGTCCAGGGCGGCTAGCGCGGTCACCGCGTTTTCCATTTGGTGGCGCCCAAGCAGTGGCAGGTTCAGCGTGAGCGGTTTGGCTGCCAGACCCGGCAGTTTGGCAGTGAAGGCGTCTTCTTTCTGCTGCACCTGAATGGTCTGCATGCCGAGGCTGTGCTTGCTTTCGTGATAGTCGAAGGCTTTCTCAACGCTTATGAGCGGGGAGTTGCGTTCTTTTGCCAGACGCACAAGCTCATTCATCGCTTCTTCGGTCTGCGGAGAAATCACGACTGGTTTGCCGGGCTTGATAATCCCGCCTTTTTCGTAGGCGATCTCGGTCAGAGTGTCCCCCAGGACAGCCATGTGGTCGTAAGAAACCGGCGTGATGACCGAAACAAGCGGATCAACCACGTTGGTCGCGTCCAGCCTGCCGCCCAACCCAACCTCCAGCACCGCTATGTCTGCTTTCTGCTTCTGAAAGTATAGAAACGCCAAAGCGGTAGTCAATTCAAAGGTGGTGGCGTCCCTGACGATTTCCGTCAGCGGACGCATTTCATCGGTGAGGGATACCAGTCCCTCTTTGCTGATCCATTGGCCGTTGATGACGATGCGTTCCTGAAATTCGAACAAATGCGGGGAGGTGTAGAGACCGACCTTATAGCCGGCTGCTTGTAAGGCTGAGGCGATGAAAGACGCCGTGGAGCCTTTGCCTTTGGTGCCGGCGACATGCACGCAGGGAAAACTTTCGTGCGGATTATTGAGCAGCTCCATGAGCTTATGCATGCGGTCCAACTTGAAAAAGCGATGCGTGTCATCAACGTGCCGCTTCATGCTGAAGTCCACCCAGCTATAAATCCAATCTAAACTCTGTTGAAATTTTTCTTCAAGCGCGTCCATCAAATCTCCACTGCAACCAGAGATTATAAACGCTCCCTGCTGCTTTAGCGGATAGCAGATTGGGAGTGCCCATCGATGGTTTAGGGCGTGACAACAGTGATATCCGCCATTAGCACGTACCCGAGGATGGCATAATCTCCGCTCCGGTATTCTACCAACACGCATTCGCGGTTGAAGGTGTCGAAACGGCGCTCTGCCATAGGCAGCAGGGTCAGGGTCATTCCTGCCGGGATGCTTCCAGTGGCGCGGAAATTGTCATAACAGTCACTGCGCGCCCAGACTTCCCGCAGCGTCTGCACCTGCAGGATGGGCGTCGGCGTAACCGTGTAAGTTGGGGTCGGGGAGTAGTCCGGCGTTGGCGTCGGTGTGATGGTGGGCGTGGGCGTGATGGTAGGAGTGTGGGTCACGGTTGGCGTGCGCGCTAAATTGCGCTCGTGGACGGCGCTGGAAATTCCTTTGACTGCGACGGAGAGCAGCAAACCTATCAAGGCGAGCCCTACCAGAAGCGCCAGACCGCCGATGATGTAAGTCGGCAGAAAGCCGCGCTTGATTTCCAGGATTTTGGGATCCTGGGGGAAGCGTTTACGGGGTTTCGCGCTGATTCTCAGCGCGTCGAGGGCAAAGAACTTGTTGCCCGTCTTCAGCGCTTCTTCAGCGCGCTTCATGGCATCCTCATTTGCGTGGATTTCAGTCTCGAGAGCGCTGATTTCGTCCTCCAGCGAGAGGCTCTGGGAATCGTAGGCGTCGAGCTGCCGCAGCAGGTCGAGGTTCTCGCGGGCTGCATCCACTTTCTGGCGGGCGAGGGAGGCGGTCGGCGCCTCGGAGGCTTCCAAGCGGAGTCGCTGAGTGTTCTCGATCAGGTTCTGGATGGTTGCTGGTATCAGGAGGTCCAGACGATGGCGCAGACGGCTGAGCTGGTTCACCTCTCCGTATTTCATGCGAATGCGTTCCAATTTGGTGCGCGCGTCTGTCAGCTTGGCAGGCGGGATTCTGCCACTGAGGCTGACCGTATCGCTCACGTCGTTGAGCAAGGCGATATCCTGGCGGACTTCATTCGCCTTGTCCACATATTCGGGGATCGCAACCGCGCTGGCGGCGGTCTGGATCTTGGACAAAGCGTCAACGAGTTCCCCCTGGGAGAGCAGATTCAAGCCTTCTTTGTAAACATCGTAAGCCTGCATCTGGTTTTCGAGGTCGTGGCGCAGTTCCTCGCCCTCACGCCAGCGTTTGATGCCGGCATCCTGAAGATGATCGAAAGCTTCGTCAAGGTAATCCAGCGCCACTTTATAGCGGAACACGCGCGCCGCGCTCTGCGCCTTTCCGTATGCTTTACCCGCTTCCGGCGGCAGGGCAACCGAGGGGATGTTCCCCGAACGCAGATATTCCTCGGCTTCGCTGTGGTGCTCCTGAGCGCGCTTCCAGCCCGGCTCCATCCGGATGACTTTTTCGTAAAGAGGAATAGCGACCTGATAATTGCCCTTATAGAACGCCTCTTCCGCCTCGTCCATCATCCGTTCGGCTTCCGGGTCATGCGCGGACTGGAAGAATCGCCGGAGCGGGTCGTTGTCAATGCCGGAGTTGAGTTCCGCCGCGAGGTTGGTGCGGGTCAGAGAGGGAATATCAGAGACGGGGGCTGGAGTATCAAAAATCGATTGAGCGGGCGCGGATTGAGGGTCAGGCTGGCTCGCGGGAGGTGTTTCCGCGGGCTGACCACCAAGACGGCGGGATTTCTCGCGCCGGATTTCACGCAAAAGACGGTTGGCTTCTTCCAACTGGTCAATATTGATTTCGTCTGCCAGGCGATTTGTTGCGTGGGCTTCCAATAAAGTGGAGAGTTCGCTCTCCACTTCCGCCAGCGCACTGTCACTCGGAGATAAGTTCGAGAGCAAGCTGAGTGCCTTTTCAATGAGGTTGTTAATCATTGATGTCCTTTCAGGTTAATGCTTCGCTTTACGCTACTGCCTTTTGTTAATCAGGTATTGGAGCTTATCTTTCATCTCTGTGGGAGTTTGAAAGGATCCATCCAAAGCGCTTTCAAGAAAGCCAAGTTCTTCCGCGTTCAGCCTGTTTTGAATGTCAAAGGAATACGATGCCTTGTAACGCGTGGGGGAGTTCGCAATGTCTTCTGGTCGGTTGGGACCTACCGCCACCGAACCCGGAGCCTGTCTGCCCGTGAAAATGTGGTGCAGGGCGCGCGAGCTGAACTGCACAAGATCGGCTTGCTGCACTTCGGGCGAGAAGGTTTCGGGCAGCCAATGCCCAATGTTCCAATCCAGCATGATCACCTTTTGGCGGTATTCATTCCAATAATAGTGAAGAAGCTTATGGTCGAGGTAGATCGCCCCTTTGGCGTGCGCCTGTTCGAGCATACCGCAAATCTGGATGGAGATATCCAGAACCTGCCTCATGCTGAGGTTGCGCACAAAATTCCCGCGCGTGTAACCGGCATCGCAGAGCAGATAGAGGTTGTCTTCCCAGCGGCGTTCCAAAATAAGGAATGGCAGCCAGCCGTCCAGAATGCGTTCTTCGTATTGATCGATCAGGTCCTGAATTTCGTCTGGTTCAAAAAGGGCGAGCGTTCCGCGGATGGACGCGCCTTCACCTTGTTTTTCAAGTATTTTGGAAAGCGGCGCGACTTCGGGAGGCCAGACGGTGTCCGGAGCGGGCTTCAGATAACCTGCCTGGAGCATGGGAGTCAGCCCGGTCTGCCCCCGCAGACCGGCAAGGATGCGGAACTCTTCGAGAAAGAGCGGCTTCGCGTAGCTGATTTTGTCGTGCCGCATGACCTTGAAAGCCGGGTCAGGTCCAAAACTTGTTTTGCCCGCGGCATTCTTGAGCAGGAAGACTCGCGCGCTTGAACCGCCAGCTTCGGGAATGGCAAAATCCTGCTGGGCTGCTGTCAGCCAGGTATCGAGCGGTTCGGCAAGGTACAAGCTGTTCCGGGAATCGAGATTCGCTTCACGCATAATGGGCTATTCTACCATTGATGGTTTTTGGGTAAGTCAAAATAGTCCGCGTCGCGTTGAACAAGCTCATCAAACCAAGGCAAGAGCGGGTGGATGGATTCGACGGTTTGGATGCTTTCAATGATGTGCTGTCGGTCGCCTTGCTGGATCAACTCTAAAAACTGCTGCTGCCAGCGTCGGAAAACGGACGGTTTGCGCGACTGCGGCATGATATGGTCATCCAGCTTCACCAGGGTATACATCAGGTCGCCGGCGTTATTTTGCGCCATGCGCGTGCGCGCCATCTCAGGCTGGTTGACGATGCTATGCGCCAGCTCCACACTGCGCAGCCCGCGGGCAATTTGAAGCAGTTGTTGGTTGATTTCGCTAAAAATCGCCTGGTAATTCCCACTCAGCCAGCGGGTGACCACGCTGCCGCTCTGCTGCAAAGACCGCCAAAACTTAAAGAAGCTTGATTGGGCGCTGTCTATCTGGTAAATCATTTCCTCAATCAACTCGCGGTAAAGCCCCTGCTCGGGGATTCGTTTCCAGATCAACTGCAGTTTCGCCAGCGCCGCCTGCGAGACTGCCAGAAGCTCATTGGAACTGCCAGCAGAAGTCTCGGCGGGAAACTCTGCCCAGCGTTTTTGTTTGATTTCCGTTAATCTGGGCAAGATCTGTTTTCTCCAAATTGCATCCTGACGCTCGGTCTCAGCCAGAATGTCCCATTGGCGCAGCAACTCAGCGGGGAAGGCAAAGGCTACCGGGCTGACGGAACGGGTATGCTCCTTCCACTCGCGCACGATTCTGAGAACTTCGTTTACCTCGGCGACCTGAGGCTGGTCTTCCCTCGGGAAGTGGTTCAACTCCGGCAGGGGTGCTTCGTTGCGCAGTTGGGAAAAGAGCATGGCAAAAGCGGTTGCCAGGTCTGCGTAGACTTGGTGGAAGGCTGGTAAACGCTGGCGGATCTTTTTAAGCGCATCCGCGGGCTGCGACGAGGCTCTGAGGGCGTGGTGAAACTCCTCAAGGCAGGCTTTTTGGGCGGCGTCCAACTCAAGGGACTGTCGGTGCGATTCGGGAATCTCCAGCCGGAGCGACTGCAGGTTGAGCCAGGGTAAAGCCCATCGATTCACGCGAGCTTCCTCGCGCAAGGTTTCGAGCGACCGTGCGGTTTGCATGCCGCGGAGGGCTTGGAGCATGGAGCTCAGCCAGGCTGGCTCACCGAGCCTTTCGTGGATTGGTGGCAGCGATCGGAGCAATTCTTCTGAGAAGCGATTGACTGCTTGGTTGTCAGCGGGACCTTCATCCAGGGCATTAAGCCAGTCAGTCATTTTGCTCATCTTAGCTTCGAGGTCGGGCAGATAACTAAGGCTTGGTTCGAGCAGGAATAGCTCCCGGATTTGCTTGCGTGCGCTGTTGAGGTCGCAGTCCGCCCAGGCGCGGTAAATACCGCGGATTATTGACATTGCCGCAAGGAGGGAAGTCTGCAGATCGCTGGCAGGGTGCAGGCGCAGCGCGGAGAGATGATCCATCACCTGCCTCAAGCTCAGAAACTGGTCACCCAGCTTCTCCCCTGGCTGTAGGGTTTCCCATGATGAGCGGACTTGCTCCATCCGGTTCGATAATAAACGCAGCGTATTTATAGAGTCGGGGTCGAGATTCTTTTGGATGGCGGCTTCCAACCAATGCCCGCTTTGCTGTTCCAGGGCGGCTAAATCCGTGGAAATCAAAGCGTAAGGCTTTAAATCCAACTTCATTGTGCGCAGGGAATTAATGGTTCTATCGCTGTCAGGAGCGTCTTGTTCCCCCAAAAAATGTTCGCGGTAAATCCACGCGGCTTTAGTCCAGTCGCTTTCAAAGACCGCGCGCAGCAGGTCAGCGAGAGTGTTGGGCTTGGTCTTGTGGTGCTGCCCGAGCAGGTAACCGGCGATTTCCCAGTTTGGGGTCAGGTTTTGGCTCAGTTCCAATTCGAGCAAGCGGAAGACCTCCAGGGCGGTTTTGTTTTCCTCTTTTTCCAGGAGGTCGAGCAGATAGCGCTGGCAGGCTGAGAGCACATCTGCGGGGTTGAACTCGACGCCGAGCTTCTGAAGCGTGCGCATCAGCGCGAGCGTTTGTTCCAATCCATCCAGCGAATTAAGACTCTGAATGAAGCGCCTCAAAAGCAAGTTGTACTCAAAGATTCGCATGGAAAAGTGGGTTTCCATGTACTCCATGCGCATTTGCAGATGACGCATATCCAGCTCATCCAGGTCGCCCGCGCCTGAGGGCCAATTAATATCCGCGAGAAGTTCCGGGGCGGTCTGCTCCATTAGCGCTCTGCCTTCTTCGATGAGCTGCTGATAATCGAGCATCGGGTTGGTTTTATCATTCGGTTTATTAGGGTCCAGGTAGAGGCTGTTGCCCCAGTCAATGAAGGACAAGGTGTTGGTTTGGGCGTCCCAGAAGATGTGGTCCATCTTGACATCATTCCAGATGACGCCTTTTTCGTGTACCTTTTGAAGCAGTTGAAAGGCGGCTGCGAGCACCTTTAGCACAAGTGCCTGGGAAAGCGGGGCTTCTTCCTGGAGCTTACGGCGCAGCAGTTCCGAGATGGAGGTGCCGGTGACTTCCTCGCTGATGATGAACATATTGGCGGAAGATGAAGTGCCTTCCGGGCTTCTGTCTATCAGGAGGGGAGTTCGGATTTTCCGACCGTGGCGAACAAGGTTCAAACCGTTCAGCAATGCGAGCACTTTGCCTTCAGTTTCGATTTGCGTTGCCTGGCGGACGATTGTGCCGCCTGAGACGTTTTGGACCGGACGTTTCATCACACCTTCTTCCGCGCTGAGTTCTGCGCGCACGCGCAAGACCTCACCAGCATCACCTCTGCCGATGGTCTCGAGCAAGTGCCAGGTCTTTTCCCTTCCGGTAACTTTTTTCGCCATGCGGTCATTATAAAACCTCAGGCAATTCTTTGCTTCCGGTTCTCAAATCGATTGTATTGCAATCGTCGTAAACAATCCCTTCCTGGAGGGCTCCTTACCATTTAGTTGTTTTAAAATCGCTAAGGTCTTGACCTTTACTCATTTGGAGGTTAAGATTTGGATAGTCAATGGAGCCCATCTGAACGGCTGGTTTTTAGCCTGTGTCAACAGGGAAACAAATGAAAAACAATTTAGCAAAAAAGGAGAGCGTTTCAATATGAAGTACGACCGTGTTTACAATTTCTCAGCAGGACCAAGCACATTGCCTGTTCCCGTTCTGGAGGAGATCCGGGACGAGTTCATGAACTATCGCGGTTCCGGGATGAACGTGATGGAGATGAGTCACCGCAGCAAGGTCTTCCAGGGCATCATTGAAGAAGCCGAAGCTGACCTGCGCGAGCTGATGAACATCCCTGATAATTACAAAGTTTTGTTCATCCAGGGCGGTGCCACGCTGCAGTTCGCCATGATTCCGCTCAACCTGATGAAAAATGGCGTCGCGGACTACATTGTCACCGGTAACTGGTCCAACAAAGCGTATGCCGAAGCCAAAAAATACGGCAAGATCAACCTGGTTGCTTCCAGTAAGGACAAAAATTTCAGCTACATTCCTGACGTTTCAGATTTGCCGATCTCAGAGGACGCGGACTATGTTTACATCTGCGAGAATGAGACCATTCACGGCACCACCTATCAGAAACTCCCTAACACAAAGGGCAAACCCTTAGTGTCAGATCAGAGTTCCATGTTCCTTTCCAAGCCTGTGAACGTCAGCGACTACGGTCTGATTTACGGCGGCGTTCAGAAGAATGTCGGTCCTGCCGGTCTCGCGATTGTCATCATCCGCGAAGATCTCATCCGCACTGATTTGGATGAGAAGATCCCGACCTACCTGCGCTACGATATCCATGACGCGAATAACTCGCTCTACAACACCCCCAACTGTTGGGCGATCTACGTCTGCGGTAAGGTCTTCAAACACTTGAAGAAAATCGGCGGTTTGGAAGCGATGAACCAGATTAATATCGAAAAAGCGAAACCGCTGTATGACTTCCTCGATCAGAGCAAGATGTTCCACGGCACCGTCGTCAAGGAAGACCGCTCGCTGATGAACGTTCCCTTCGTGACTGAAAGCGCCGAACTGGATGCTGAGGTCGTTGCGGCGACCAAGGCAGCCGGTTTTGATAACCTCAAGGGGCACAAATCCGTCGGCGGCTTGCGGGCTTCGATCTACAACGCCATGCCGAAGGAAGGCGTGGACGCTTTGGTGGAATTCTTGAAGGAATTCGAAGCCAAGCACGGTTAATCTTCTGTTTTTCAGCGAAAGAAGTCTCTCCGAATCTGGGGAGGCTTTTTTTATATTAGATACCTTGTTGAGATAGATGAAGTTTTCTTTTGGACTGATATCGTCAGCTCATTCTTCGTTTGACTGGCGGTATTGGAGCGCCTCAGCAAGATGTTCGGGTTTGATATCCGGCATGCCAGCGAGGTCCGCGATCGTCCTGGCGAGTTTCAAAACGCGGTGATAGCCTCTGGCGGTCAGGTGGAGCTGGCGCATGGCGGTTTTCATCAGCGCCTCTCCCTCCGAAGAAAGCTGACAATAGCTGCGGATCTCTTTTGGGGTCATATCAGCGTTGGAGGCGAGCTTGGTGCCGCTGAATCGCTCAAGTTGGCGCTGCCTGGCAGCCTCCACGCGCGCCCTGATCTGGCTGGAAGGTTCTCCGGTACGCTGGCTGCTGAGCTTTTGGTAGTCCACGCGCGGAACCTGGAGGTGGATGTCGATCCGGTCCAGCAGCGGCCCGGAGATGCGTTTTTGGTAGTTCGTGATCACGGATTGCGCGCAGGTGCAGGCGCGGTATTTATCGCCGTAGTAGCCGCAGGGGCAGGGGTTCATCGCTCCGATCAGCATGAAATTTGCAGGGAAAGTGTATGAGCCATTTGCCCGGCTGATGGTCACGATCTTGTCTTCGATCGGTTGGCGCAGCATCTCGAGGCTGCGCTGTCCGAATTCGGGCAGTTCATCGAGGAACAGCACGCCGCGGTGCGCCAGGGAAATCTCGCCTGGGTGCGGGATATTGCCTCCGCCGACCAGACCGGCGTGGCTGATGGTATGGTGGGGGGCGCGGAACGGGCGCGATTGGATGAGGGGCGTACCCGCGGGGAGCATGTCGCAGATGGAGTAGATGCCGGTGACTTCGAGGGCTTCGTCGAGGCTCAACCGCGGAAGAATGGAGGTGATCGCTCGCGCGAGGAGCGTTTTTCCGGCGCCGGGAGGTCCGGACATCAGCAGGTTGTGCCCGCCGGAAGCTGCGACTTCGAGCGCGCGTTTTATATGCTCCTGTCCTTTTATCTCGCTGAAATCTGTCTCCGACTGAACGACAGAGTCAGGCGTGTATTCCATGCCGGTGGTGGGTGTGATGAGGATCTCGCCGGTGAGGTGGTCAACCAGTTCCCTGAGTGTGTTGACGGGATAAACCTCAATATCCGGGATCAGCGAGGCTTCGGCGGCATCGCAAGCCGGCACGAAAAGGCGTTGGTAGCCGTCCTTCCTTGCCTGGGCTGCCACGGCGAGGACGCCGCGGATGTGCCTGACAGAGCCGTCGAGCGAAAGTTCGCCGATGATCAGGGCGCCATCGATGCTTTCAGGGCTGACCTGCTCCCCGGTGATCAGCACGCCGATCGCAATTGGCAGGTCAAAAAATGGACCTTCCTTGCGCACGGAAGCAGGAGCGAGATTGACCGTCAGCGGTTGGCGGGGATAGGCGAGGTCGGCATTTTTGATGGCGGAATAAACACGCTCACGGCTTTCCTTAACGGCTTCGTCCGGCAGACCGACAATCGCCATGTGCGGCTGACCAGGTCCGTAATCGACTTCCACATCAATAATGACGCCCTCAAGACCGATGACTGCGCAAGAGTACACATGAGCCAGCATACGCTAAGTTTATCACGCTCAAGCCTGCAGAATAGCAAGAATTAAAAATACCAGAACGGATGATTTGTATCGGTATCTATCATAGATAAATGTGCCATCGTTAGAAATATGGTCTGCAGATGGTGTTCCACAAAAGGGAAATAAATTGAAGTAAAATGGAACTGGGTTTGAAATAGGAACTGGTAAATGAGAAGAATAAAACAATCTTTAATGATTTCAATCATCATTATTCTAAGCATACTGCTTGGCGCTTGCGGATCCCTGACGCAACCAGCCATGCCAGCGGAGCCGGTTTTGCCTGCTGAATCTCCGACCCCGGAACCGATTACTACTAAGCTTCCGCCGACTCCCGAACCAACTCCCGCGGCGATCGTGCCTATGGTCTGGTTGGACCCGCGCTTACCCGAAGAGCTACAAATATTATTAGGAGAAATGCCCGGTGTAGTGCGCGTTTCGAACAAGGAAGAAGCGTTGCTCAGTCTGACGATCGATTCCCAAAAGATAGTCAGTTCCTGGGTATACGCGCTGGCGGCGCCCTTCACGACGGTGACGGATGACGTATCAATGGAAGAGCTGACCGCTTTCTGGAAAACGAACGCTGCCTTTCCGGCAAGAGTGCTGGTAATGCCGCCGGCGGTATTTGACAGCCTCAAAGCGCGTTTTGGCATCCCGGTCGGAGAGATTCATCCATTGGCGGAAGAAAATTTGTTAAATTATTGTGAAACCCACAAGGATTCATGGGCAGTTGTTCCGTTCGAAAAGCTCGAACCTCGCTGGAAAGTGATCAGCATTGATGGAAATTCACCTGTTCATAAGGGCTTTGCAACCGAAACTTATCCGTTGATCGTAAATATTGGATGGGATGAAGGTCCCCGGGCAGTTAATGAAGCGGAATATCATATCGCGGATGAGGCTGTGAGGGCTGCCCCGGTCAGCAATCGCCAGGATGACCTGCTGACGACCGTTGTGCTCACGGGCGTGACTGCGATGACGCGCGGGACCGGCAAAGAGATGGAAATGTACGGCGTCCTCTCACCAGCCGTGTCGGTTGGGGCGCTGATGCGCGAGGCGGACATCGCTCATGTCAGCAATGAAGTACCCTTTGATCCGAATTGCCCTGCTCCGCAGTGGATACAGGAAGAGGACCTGGTGTTCTGCTCTGCGGACAAATACATTGACCTCTTACGTGAGATCGGTACGGACGTGGTGGAGCTCACGGGAGACCACTTCAGCGACTTTGGACCAGAGGCGATGCACCACACCCTGGAGATGTACGAGAGCGAAGGCTGGTCTTATTATGGAGGTGGAAAAGATATCCACGAAGCCAAACAGCCGCTGAAGATCACCCATAACGGCAACAAAATTGCTTTCATGGGCTGCAATGCCAAAGCCCCCGGCTACGCGACCGCCAGCGAGACCAATCCCGGCGCCTTGCACTGCGACCTGGATGAGATGGTCAACACGATCCAGACGCTCAGGGACGAGGGCTATCTCGTGATTTTTACGTTCCAACATCAGGAAATTTACCGCTGGAATCCAACGGAAGAAATGATTGCGGATTCGCGCCGGGTGGCGGATGCGGGCGCGACAATTGTCAGCGGAAGTCAGGCGCATCAGCCTCACACGCTTGAGTTTTATGGGGATAGTTTTATTCACTATGGACTGGGAAATCTCTTTTTTGATCAGTTGGGTTGGTTTGAGGACTCCAACAAGACTTTTCTCGACCGCCACATCTTCTATAACGGGAATTATCTGGGTGTTGAGCTGATCACTGCGCAGTTCTTCAACTGGTCAACTCCGACGCTCATGACCCCCGAAGCCCGGGCGGAAGTGCTCCGGCGTTTGTTTGCTGAGAGCGCTCTTTTGAAATAATTGGTGCAATCCTCTGCGATTCTTTTCTGGAAAAATTGACCGATATAACAAGGTGTCGTGGGATTAACTGGTGGTCCGCGTGTCAATTAAAAAGAGAACCGGTTTCTGACCAGTTCTCTTGTTTGTGGTGCCCCTACCGGGATTCGAACCCGGGTTTTAGCCTTGAAAGGGCTGACGGAAAATTTTCCCAGCTTTGATGTTAGCCCTCGCCTAAAAAGATTGGGGCTGTATACTGAGTTGGCTGTAAAAGTGCTGGGGCTAGTCAGTCAGTTGACGTCGGGGCTAAAACCTAAGATGTCGCCTGGTTGACAGTTAAAATACTCGCAGAGCTTACTCAGTATGTCGGCGTTATAGGACTTTGCCTTACCCAGAGCCCACTTCTGCAGGGTTGGCCATGTTATGCCAGTTTTATCCCGGACCTCAGTAAGTGAGATCCTACGCTTTTCCCTGGTAGATCTCTCCGCAAGTAAAACATTTAATTTGCATTCAATTGCCATGTATACCTCTAAACCTTTCGCTATTATACACGATTGTTTCTGAAATAAAAGGAATGACTAACCAATGAGAGAAATTACCCTTGACAAATAGTAATACAATCGTTTATATTACGTATACAATCGTTTACACAGACCTCGGAGGTGTCTGAAAATGGAACACAACGCAACAACGCAAAATGAACAAAAATCAAGAGTATTGAATCCTGCAAACTTTTACGGAGATGATCTCGAGACTGTAGGACGTGAATTCTCCATGAAAGCATTCGATCGGGCAGTCGATAACTTGAAACAGGGATTCACTGAGTGGCTGAGAGATAACGCCTCGGATGATGTACAAGATGCTTTTGGTGCCCTTAGCCTGGCCCTTGTGTTAAAAGCCAAACATGATAAACGCCAGCTGACAGTCAGTGATTACATCAACATTCCCAGTGTGTTCAACAAAATGATCATCGGAATTGAGAACCTGGGCGGCATTACCCTGGATGAGTAAGATGAAAATAAAAAAAGCGCGAATAAACGGTCAAACCATCATAGAATTGACTTTTCTAAGTCTTAACATTCTCCTGGTCATCGGGAAGGCTGCACATGGATCTGCGTAACAGGTCAATTCGGTTTACCAGTAGACAAGCTGCCATAATTGCAGCCGTAAGCCTGGCATGTTCCATCATCGCCTTTCTAGTGGCGATTCTTGCGGTAACATTGTCGCTGGTAAAATAGACTCTCGGTGCCCTGGATACTGAGACTCAGACAGGGCATGTAATAGCTTTTCAAAGGACGTAACGAGATGAAATTCCACAAATACCAATTTTTCACAATCTTTTCTTTTCACATCTTTAACCGCATGATTGCCATTCACATTTACCGGCCTGATAAGCAACCCCAAGTCTGGCCATAATCGAACAGGATACGCGCTCTCAGTATCCGGAACCGGTCCAAGTGGCCGGTTTTTTATTCTTCGCCCCTCAAGTCGACTTTATTTGACTCACAGACTCAAAGTCATAGGCAGGAAAAAACGATTTACACGCCAATTTGAGTAATTACCCACGTTGAGAGGTAATCTTGATTTTGAGCCCTTTTTTTGGCTCTGGTGGCAAATGCCCCATGCCCCCTCTCCCAATTCTGCCCTCGCGTGCATGTGACTGCCGCGTTCGGTCGTGGCGTGAGGTTGCCAGAGATTTGACCGCCCCCTCCCTGGGTCTTGGCTCGAAGGTGCAAGGCCAGGCGTACCCCTCTGAAAAAAAAGTAATAAATTAATAATTATTTATTTTTTTGCCAGATTTTCCGGATGATTTTTCCAGAAACTTTTTTCTACGGGGGTGGATGACCTCTCCCCCTTCCCCCTTTGGCCAGGCTCGACACTCGGGCCATGGAATTGTTGCGCTCATACTGAGTAATGGCATGGGGTGTGCCTATCCCTCTGGCC
>Ga0208458_1002314_pt1 | contig 14218 bp, 14 predicted proteins | sample AD_UKC085_MetaG_FD_184432 | JGI IMG/M metagenome (GOLD analysis project Ga0208458, IMG submission 184432) | Active sludge microbial communities of municipal wastewater-treating anaerobic digesters from USA - AD_UKC085_MetaG (SPAdes) (version 2) | ecosystem: Engineered > Bioreactor > Anaerobic >... | reverse complement strand
TTCGATCACAAGATTGATGTGCAATTCAAAGAAGCGATAGAGGCGATCCATCGTGTCTGGGATATTCTCTGTGGCGGAGATGATGGTCTGAATCTCCTGACCTATTATCTCTTGCATACATTCGTTAAGCAGTTCTTCTTTCCCGGAGAAATAGACGTAAACAGTACCCTGTGCAATCCTCGCTCTCCTGGCGATGTCTGTGATGGTAGTTTGCTGCGATCCCTTTTCAGCAAAGACTTCGATGGCCTTTTCCAGGATCATACCACGCTTGTTTTTCCTTGTCGCGGCTCTTTGGTTTGTCAAGGTATCCTCCCCAATCAGATCAATGTTTCCATTAAAAAAGAAAGCTATTTATCTGTCAATTTTTTTCGCGACAATAAGAATACCCGTCCCTTTGGAATTGGACATTCTAAGATCCATTTGCATCATGAGTTCAGCGATGGGGTAAACCATTAGGTACCAAAGGGGTAGCGCCAAAGCAAGGTACTTGCTTATGCCCAGCATATTCAGGGGGTGTTTCATCATCAATCGCCAGCTGAGGGAACCCCAGAAACCGTAAGTATAAATGCTTTTCTCGATCCCAAAGCCTTGGGCTATCAGCTTTTGCTCAAGCTCCTGTTTATTGTAACCAGGGCGAACATGCTCGGCAGTAAAGGCGGCGGCCTCGTCCATGTCGCTGGGAGTGGAGATGATGAAGATCCCCCCTACCTTCAAGGCCTCATGGATATTGGCAATGGCCTGCTCGTCACGTTCGATATGCTCCAGGATGTCGATGGCGATGGCCATATCATACCTGGCTTCTGGTATGAAGTCCTGCAAGTCCGCGCTTTGGAAACTGAAGGCCCCCTTCGCTTGCGCAGCGTATGCAGCCAGGTAATCGGTTTTGAGATCGGTGGCAAATACTCTGGCATTGGGGTATCGCTTCAGCACCATATCGCTATATTGGCAAAATCCAGCACCGGCATCGTAGAAACTCATGTTTTCAGAGGCGTGGCCGGCTATTTCCCGCGTTACATAGCGCTGTCTGAGCAGTAGCAGATGCAGTGCCTTGTAAAAGCCTGCCCTCAAAAAGGGGAACACTGAGATCAGAGCTGCAGCCCTATCTTTGATGGGATCGTATTCCATTCTCACTCCCGGTACCTGTTATTCAAGAAATCTATTGACGTTTTTCTTGTTCCCTGCTTTTTCGTCAATAGATAAAAAACGATATGATAGTAAAAGAGATAAATGACATCAGGCGCATAAACTTGCACCTGCATACCAACGTGTCCGATGGATTATTGAGCCCTGCAGAACTGGTGAAACAAGCGAAACAGCTCCCTTTGGACCTTATATCCATCACCGATCACGACACCGCAGATGCTTACAAAATGCTCCATGGTGAGTATGCGCCCCTCCGTATCCTACCTGGCATGGAAATATCATCCATGCATCAGGGTCACGACGTCCACATCCTGGCTTATGGATGTGATTTTTCCAATGCCGCCTTGCAAGAGATGACCGATATATATCTGCAAGGTAGAAAGAACCGCGCCATCCGCATGATCGAGCTTTTGGCGGATATGGGCATCAAGATCAAGCTCGAAGATGTGATAGCCGTTGCCGGGAGCCGAGAGTTGATTGTTCGCCCCCATATTGCGCAGATCCTGGTGAAAAAGGGTTACGTGGCCACCAAGAACGAAGCCTTTGAAAAATACATCGGCAATTTCAAGCCCGCCTTTGTCCCAAAACCAGAGCTGAAAGTGGATTCCGTAATCAAGATCATCCAAGATGCCGGTGGTTTTGCTGTCATAGCCCATCCGGGCAAGCTGGTGAATCCCGCCTGTGTACACACCTTCATCGAGATGGGTCTGGACGGCATCGAAGTGTGGCATCCAGATCACTATCAGGCGGAAGTGGATGCATACATCGCTCTGGCACAGAAAAACGGTCTCTTTATGACCGCCGGTAGTGATTATCACGGTGATATCGAACGCAATAACCTCTTTGACATGGTGCCCGCCACCGATCTGATTTTGGGCAGCGTCAGGGAACTGTATCAGGAGTATAAATGCCGCTCGGCAAAAAGATAAACCTCATTCGCGACAAAATCCCGGTATTATATCGCTATAACCCCTTTGCCCGTTGGCTGCTCATCGGACTAAGCATGTTGATCTTGATCTACTGCGTGTACTTCCTACTGCGCTACGCGCAATACCAGTCACCCTTATTGGGAAAGTTTGTACCATTGGTGGTCGGTTTTGTGGCCCTGGATTCTGTCCTGCGTAAAGTTACCAGCCTGAATAGTGTACTCTTCGAATCAGATCACGTGCGACTTGGCTTCATCGCCAAGAAACCCATCATTATTCCATACGACAAGATCAGTGCACTAAATCTGAAACGCAAAATCACTTACTATCTGGAAATCCACTACACTGACGACAAGGGTAAGATGAGTCAGTACACCACTCCTGCATCCTTCCCCCACATCCTGGAGATCATAGTGAATATCGCGGATTTGGCTTCACAAGCAGTGATCCCTGAGACAATGAAGAACCTGCTGGAATATGTGAAGGAAAATCATGCCGAATAGTTTTGACCAAATCATAGACCGTAAAGGCTCGGCCTGCTTCAAGTATGACGCGATGAAGCTGATGTACGGCCGGGACGATCTGCTGGCTTTGTGGGTGGCAGACATGGACTTTGCCGTTAGTCCGCAGATTCAAGCTGCCATCCGGCATAGAGCAGAGCATCCTTTATACGGTTACAATTTCAAGGCTCCGGCCTTCAAGGAATCTCTGGATGCCTGGCTGATGAAACGTCATGGCTGGAATACCACGGAGCATAAACTCATCAGCCTGCCCAGTTTGATGACGGCTCTGGCGCTGGCGATTCTCAGCTTGACCAAAGAGGGGGATGGCATCCTCATTCAAAGCCCCGTATATCCGCCTTTTCACAGCCAGGCAAGTGACCACGGACGCAAGCTTTTGATCAATCCCCTGATAGGAGAAGATGGTGTTTACCGCATTGATTGGGTTGATTTTGAACACCAGGCCGCGCAGGCAAAGATGTTTGTGCTGTGCAATCCCCACAATCCCGTGGGCAGAGTATTCAGCCCTGAAGAGCTGGCGCGAATGGCAGACATTTGCCGCAAGCATAAGGTGATCATCTTTAGCGATGAAATCCATGCCGACCTTGTATTCACCCCCCATCACCATATCCCGATTGCCACACTGGCTGAAGACATCACCCTCACCGGCATTTCGCCGGCAAAAAGCTTCAATATAGCAGGGATAGGCACAGCAGTTTTAATCTCCCAAAACCCAGATCTGATCAAGCCTGTGGAGAAGCTTAATTTTGCCCTGCACACCTATATGGGCAATAGCATGGGGATCGTGGCCTTCACTGCAGCTTATGGAGAATCTGAAGCATGGCTGGAGGAACTCCTGCGATATCTCAAAGATAATAGAGATTTCATCGAGATTGAGCTGCCAAACATCCTGCCATCTGTCAAGATAAGCCCCATTGAAGGCACATATCTGGCCTGGCTGGATTTTAGAGAATATGGCCTACCGGAGGATGAGCTCATGCGCATCTTGCGGGATGATTGCCGCTTGGCTCTGAACCAGGGCAGCACTTTTGGCGATGAGGGGCTGGGCTTCATGCGTATGAACTTTGGCTGTCCCAGATCCATACTGGAAGAAGCTCTTACCCGCTTACAAAAATTCCCCAAGGAGTAACTAATGCTCAAACAAGCAGTTATAGATCTATACAATAATCCGCCTCAAGCCTATCTGCCGGAACATCGTCAGCTTTTTGCAGAGTTTATCTCAAAGCTGAATAGCGGAAGCATCCGCGCCTGTGAAAAACAGGATGATCTCTGGCAAGTAAATGCCTGGATCAAGATGGGCATCCTCATCGGTTTTCGGATGGGAGTCTTGGCCGCTTTACCGGATGGGAACAAAGATTTCTTCGACAAAGATACCCTTGCTGCCAAACGTTTTAGCCTGACTGATCAGGTTCGCATCGTACCCGGCGGAACTTCCGCGCGAAACGGCTGTTACGTGGCCAAAGGGGTTACAGTGATGCCCCCTGCCTTCATCAATATCGGTGCCTGGGTGGATAGTGGGACGATGGTGGATTCCCATGCCCTGGTCGGTTCATGCGCTCAGATCGGAAAGCGCGTACATCTTTCAGCCGGAGCGATGATTGGAGGAGTTTTGGAACCCATCGGATCGCGTCCAGTAATCATCGAAGATGACGCCTTCATCGGTGGAAACACAGGCATCTACGAAGGCATCATCGTAAAAAGCCGCGCTGTGATCGCATCCGGCACGATTATTACCGGCTCCACGCCTATTTATGACAGCATCGCCGGACGTTTTCTGGATCCTGATGCTGGCGGTAGCTACACCATCCCCGCCGACGCGGTGGTAGTTCCGGGCTCCCGCAGATTGCGCTCCAATCAAGATTTTCAAGTTTATTGCCCCATCATTGTTAAATACCGTGATGCCAAGACTGACGTCTCGGTAGCGCTGGAAAATGAACTCCGCCACCTCATGGATTAACGCTTCCCGGCTGGAAGGGATACAGATTTCAAGGCTACGCCAAATGATGGCCGCCGCGCCGCGCGATGCTATAAATCTGGCCCTGGGAGAATTGGCCTTTGACTTTCCTCTCTGCCTCAGAGATAAGGCCAAAAGACTGATGGATTCCGGAAATCCGGCCTATACGCCCAATGCCGGGATCTTGGAACTCCGGGCTGCTGTAGCCTCTTATCTGGGCCTGGAAGGGGCAAGCAATATACTCATCTGCAACGGCGCGGAAGAAGCTTTATACATTGCTCTGCAAGGAATTGCGAATCCAGGTGACACGGTAGCCATTCCAGATCCAGATTATCCCGCATACCCCACTTTGGCGCGCCTGGCCGGAGCTAAGGTAACCCGCATCCCCTTTACACCGAATCTGAAGTGCATAGATTGGGAGCGATGGGAAATCTCTCTAAGCGGAGCTAAAGCACTACTCCTCTCGCATCCTTCCAATCCCACGGGATTTTGTTTCAGTCCGGACGATTTCCACCATTTATCAGAGCTGCTCAATCGGCACGGTATCATTCTGATCATCGATGAGATTTACACTGAGCTTTTCCTCGAACAGCCCATAGCTTTGGATTACAGCAAGGTAGAGCGAGTGATTCGCATCGGCGGACTCTCCAAATCGCATCTGATGAGCGGTTGGCGTGTGGGCTGGCTGGCTGCTGATGAAACCGCGGTCACTCAATTCACCAAACTTAAACAGTACATCTCCACCTGCGCAGCCTGGCCTTCTCAAGTGCTTGCCCTGTACGCCATAAACCAACCCGAAATCGTGGCCGGCGTGAGAGAGCAACTTCGCGATAACCTCAGCCTCTGCCGGGAACAACTCTCCCGTTTTGAATTGAAACTACCCACTGCTGGCCCTTATCTGATGTTGAAGTGCGGCGATGGCGACTCCTACGCAGAAGCTCTGCTCAAGCAAGGTGTGATCTGCGTTCCGGGAAGCGCTTTTGGAGAACTCACTGAGGAATATATCCGCATCAATTTTGGGGTACGGACAGATGTTCTTTGCGCCGCTCTGAAGAGGTTTTTGTGAGCCATCTGTTCCACGGTGGAGTGATTTGGGGCCACCCAGAGGCTGAAGCTTTGCTCACCGATGGTGAACGCATCCGTCATATCGGTTCCCGGAGAGATTGTGAACGCAGAGCAAAACAACAACCTCAGGTTGTGAACCTACATGGACGCATGTTACTACCTTCTTTCACGGACGCTCATACTCATTTCGTAGAATACGCCAAGTCCCGACTCCTGGTAGACCTTCTGGAATGCCACAGTATCGATGAGATCAGAACCTATTTAATGGAATACAAAGCCAGACTGAGTTGGCGTGCACAGTGGATCCTGGGCGGGGGTTGGAATCGCAATGTATTGGAAGAGCCCCAGCTTCTAAACCGTGATTTACTGGACGCCATCTGGCCTGATACACCTGTAGCGCTTTTCTCGCGTGATTATCACGCCAAACTATGCAATAGCAAGGCTCTATCCATTATCGGAATAGACGAAAACTCACCTGATCCGTCAGGAGGTTCCATCGAGCGCGACTATCGAGGCAGGCCCACCGGAGTGCTATATGAGACTGCCACTGAGCTCGTAGATCCCTACAGCATTCAACCCCCCGGCTCCGAGATTGTGAAGGCCATCAAAGCCACGATTCAGGAAATCTACAAATGGGGGCTCACTGGCTTTCACTCCATGGAATATCAAAGCAGCGCGATACTACTGAGGCAGGCCCAGAGCGAAGGCTGCCTGTTTCGGACATGCTGGCATCCCCAGGCATCGGAACTGGATAGGCTGATAGATAGCGGGGTACATAGTTATGAGGGCGACGAACACTTCAAGATAGGGGGCATCAAACTCTTTGGCGATGGCTCTCTGGGTTCGCGCACTGCTGCTATGTTTCAGCCATATAGCGGCGATGAGGATAATACAGGAATCTTGCGGTATGGTGATGAAGAGCTATATACCACCATGCAAAAGGCTGCGGAACATGGATTTGCCGTTACCATCCACGCAATCGGCGACCGCTGTGTAAGCCAAGTGATAGAAACCACTCTACGACTGCGGCAAATACCCGCTTTCCGGGGGCTATTCCATCGCATCGAGCACGTTCAATCCATTCGCCTCAGCGATATTCCGAGACTTAAAGAGAGCGGTCTTTTCGCCAGTGTACAGCCTGTACATATCGCCAATGACATCCCCTTCATCGAGCAATACTGGCCCCACATCCGCGAAGAAGTTTATGCCTTCCGCTCCATGAAAGCTGCCGGCATCCCCATGGCCTTTGGCTCAGATGTCCCCATTGAAACGATGAATCCCTTTTTGGGCATCTACAGCGCCATCAGCAGACGCCAGAACAACGATCCTCACCACTCCGTCTGGCAATCAAGTGAGTGCCTGAGTCCCGAAACCGCGATCGATGCCTACACTCTGGGCTCTGCCATGGCTTCACGTTCGGAAAATGCCAGAGGGCTACTTGCCGAGAACTACCTGGCAGATCTGATTGTCGTGGAAGATTATCCCAGGCTTGGCCCGGATTACTGGCGCGAAGCGCAGAGTTTATTTACCATGATCGGGGGCAAAGTAGTTTACAACGCATTGTAAAGGATCTCTTCAAAACCATCTCGCCAATCTGAAGTAACCAGATCATCATCTGCTTGGGCAATAGACACGGTTGCCTCCTCCCCTTTATCAATGAAGAAGCGGTCTACGCCATTTGTATATCGCTCCGCCTTATATCTTGAATGCCACCTGAATCTCACTTGAATTCCTCCTGAACTCAGTTCGGGTGGGGTTCAAGTGGAGTCCAGGTTTGGTTCAGGCCAAAAGAGGGAGTGGGGCAAAACCTCTTTGGCAGCATAAAAGCTCAAATGAAGCGATGGCAGCAAAGTAGTCTATATGGTGCTATATGACTGTCTGGAAAGACGCTCACGCATCAAGCCCAGCTTTTACACCAAACACGCAGAACTAGTACACTGCAGCCCCGATAAATCCCGACCCATTCATTACTTTATAACGTAGCCAAAGCCTGTCATTGGGCAGAGTTTGAACTTCCAGAAACTTGAGTTGGTTTGGCAGATCGGTTGGCCAGGACGGCTCGGGTGAGGCAAAGAGCGTGGGGATGGTAAATCCGCCGATTACGATCGGATTGAGCAATATGTTGATCTCATCGAGAAGATTGCTGCGGATGAGGGCGCCGCTGAGCTTGCCCCCTGAGCTGGTGGCGATGGTAGTAACACCCAGCTTTTGCTTCACTTTTTCGAGCATCAGTGGCAGATCTACCCTTTCCTTACCCTGGATAAGGTAGGGGATATGGCGATCGCGCAAAAAGGCAAGATATTCGGGCGGAGCGGCCTCTGAAGTAAGGTGGATCATATAGGTCTCGGGATCGTCGCACTCAGCGGTATAGCCATTGCGGAATCTCCCTCTGCCATCGACCACTGCGGTCCAGGTCTTCCTGGAGGGACGATTTAAAATGTCCGCGGGGAGGAAATCCTCATATAGTGAAGCGGGATCTCCCTGATAAGGAGGAAGCTCGGTGAGGGCCTCGGTCTCGGCCACGAGCATATTGCTACCTTCCAAGAACATATCAGGTGTGTATAGTTTCTTGACCGCTTGGGTAAACGATTCCCAATCATCCTTTTCCAAAAGCATGGCATACAGTTCCGGTTGTTTGTAAGTATCGAACATCGTGGTATTTGTGCCCATCGTGATTCTGCTGTCCAGGGACGCACTTACATAAAGCACTACTTGCGGTCTGCTCATGATTTCCTCCTTTGATTTATGTATTATAAAGGACATTATAGGTAGGACCTGAGGTTTGGCAAGTAAAGATGTGCATTTTGTAAGAGATAATCGCATCTGGAAGGGGTGGAGTGGATTGATTCACAGAGCCAGTAATAGTGAGAATCCCAAATTTGAGATTTGGAAATGCTTTATGCCACTTTTTCCAAATAGTGGAATGGATATTGCACACACTGTTTCTCAAGCGGAGATACGTCCGGATTGTGGACTGCTTCGCCCCCATAGACGTATTTAAAGTACATGAGGAATAGATGACAGTATTGATCATTGCGACCATGCTCCTGATCCTGCATTGGGTGTTGGAGTATCGCAGACACAGCCGGAATGTGGCCAGTATTCCCATCCGCATTCATGTAAACGGCACGAGGGGAAAATCGAGTGTGACTCGTTTGATCGCCGCCGGCTTGAGAGCTGGGGGCAAAAAGACGATAGCCAAGATTACTGGTACTTTGCCACGGGTAGTGCTTTCTGATGGCCGTGAAGCTGCCATTATCAGACTGCAGGGGGCGAACGTCATTGAGCAAAAGTACATCTATCGTTATGCGGCAGGGGAAAAGCCAGATGCCATCGTGATCGAATGCATGGCAGTGAATCCCGTCTTTCAATGGATCACGGAACGTAAGTTTGTAAAAAGCACGATCAGCGTGATCACCAATTGCCGTCCTGATCATCTGGATTTGATGGGCAGCACTGTACAGAGCGTAACTATGAGTCTGGCCAACACCATCCCCACAGGCGGAGTATGCTTCACCGCAGAGACGCATATGTTCAGCATCTTGAAAAAAGTGGCCGACCGTCGCGGTTGCAAGATCCACAAGATCGTACCCAAGGACGTTACCGACGTGGAGATGGCCGCCTTTCACCACATCGAGCATAAGGAAAACGTGCAGCTCGCGCTAGCAGTATGCGCCGAAGTCGGGATACCCAGAGACACAGCGCTCAAGGGAATGCAAGAAGCACATCCTGATCCTGGAGCCCTGAAGAAGTACCGGGTAGAAGACCGGGGTAAAGTGATCCAGTTTTACAACGTTTTTGCCGCTAATGATCCCGAATCTACGGTTTATATCATCAATATGGTTACCGGCAACCTGAAGGACGTGCAGAAGATCATTATCATCAATTCCCGTGCCGATCGTCTATTCCGTTCACAACAATTGGTGGACGCCATGAAGCAAGTGGATTACAGCTATATCCTCCTCACCGGAGAAATCCCGGACAAGGTGGAAGCTTACGCTCTGGCCAATGGCATCCCCCGGGATCGTCTCTTTGCTCTGGGGCAGCCTCTGACTGAGAAGATATATCAGAAGGTTTGGGAACTGACACAGAAGGAATCTCACGTACTGGGCATCGGCAATATCGCCGGTCAGGTGAAATACGGAGCACAGATCGTTGCTCACTTTAAACATAAAATACCTAAAGCGAATAAAGGAGCTGGTCGTGGTTGAAGCAGTAGTTCAAGCCGCAGTAGGAATCGGCGTAATCATCTCACTGATCTTTTCAGAATTATTAGGCGCGTCTGCCGGCGGTATCGTCGTGCCGGGCTATATTGCGCTGTATTTAGATAAACCCATGCAGATACTGGGCACGCTGATCATCAGTTTGCTCACTTGGGGCATCATCCGGCTGATCAGCCAGTTTACCCTGCTATTCGGCAAACGCCGCATGGTGTTGAGCATCCTCATCGGCTTCATCTTAGGTTGGGCATCACGCATGTTGGTGGTACACGAGCTTACCATTCACCAGTTACAGATGCAATCCATCGGTTACATTGTACCCGGCCTCATCGCCAATTGGTTTGAGCGCCAGGGCTTTTGGAAGACTGTTTCCACCATCGCCATCGCAGCAGTATTGGTGCGTTTGATGCTGATGGTAGTATTTGGTGGGGAGGTGTAAGATGATGTATCGTCCCTCCTTGAAATCCGGCCTCAGCCTCATTCTGTTAAGTGTGCTTGCCGTCGGTCTCTATCTGGTGGCTGCATACAGCTTTGTAGAAATCAAAAGCGATCATCATGAAGAGAAGCTGGCAGCGGTGAATCTAATGCAGAGCTATCTGGATGCCTTGCAGGACGAAATCTCCGCTCGCGGCATCGAGATCGATCCCATCAATGATCCCTTCCAGACTGGCCTGATTGGTCACCGTCTCTCTGCCATCACCACCGACCGCGGACTGCTCTCCGAGAAACAGGCAGCCATCAATCCCAATATCGCAGCCATCTTTGTGGATGAACTCAGCCGCGCAAAACAGGGTGAAAAGATTGCCGTGGGTATCACCGGAAGCAACCCTGCTGTAAACTTGGCACTTTATGCCGCCATCTCAGTGCTGGAGCTTGACCCCGTGATCATCACCTCACTTTCTTCTGCCTCATACGGTGCAAACCGCGAAGAGCTTACCTGGCTGGATATGGAAAACATCCTCAAGGATCGTGGCTTGCTAGATTTCGGATCCCGTTATGCCTCTTTGGGTGGCAGCGAAGATCTGGGCGTGGGGCTTTCGGACAACGGGCTGGCCATGCTCAAAAATGCCATGCAAAGAAATGGTGTGCCTCTCTTGGCAGGTAAGAATCTGGATGAAAACGTGGATTTGAGAATGGCAGCTTATCACGAGCTTTTAGGTGAGCAGAAACGCTACCGTTTGTTTGTAAACATCGGGGGCGGCCTGGCTAACGTGGGTAGTGAGCCCAACGCCCGATTGATCCCCGAAGGATTGAATACCAAACTGGCAGAACGCAATTTTGAAAAAGAAGGCGTGATGATGAAGATGGCCAAGAACAACGTTCCTGTGCTTCATGTCCGCCGCATCCTGCGCTGGGCCCGCAATTATCAATTGAACCTCGCTGTGGACCACAAACCAGTTCCCGGAGAAGGCGCGGTCTTCAGTTCCACCATTCATAACGTCACGATATCGTCCATATGCCTTGCGCTGCTGATCCTGGCTATCATCGCCGTGATAATCTTTGATCGTCATGACCGCAGGTTTATGGCGAATATCGTGGATCCCGATGAAGAGCTGTAAAGGAATAATGAAGATGAATAAATGTATAGTAACAGTACTGGCCTGTGTATTGGCTACCTCTGCCCTGATCGGGCAGACCGTACGTACCCGCATCATGAGCTTTGAAAATCCGGGTAACCGTCGCATTTTAAAGACAGAAAGCGTAAATCAATGGTATTATCGCTCCCTGCCAGAACGGACGATGAAACTGAACGTGGAAGGAGTGCAAAAAGTGCAATTGCGCAGCTTCGGCATCGAAGCCCTCCGGAAGCCCCAGATTCACCTGATCTTCGGCAAGGATAAAGTAACTTATGATCTGAAACTAAGCCATCGTCTGGATGGCTACTATATGTACGACAACATCGAGTTTGAGATTCCCCAGGGTGCCAAGACAGTGGAAGTCCTCTGTTATCCTCGCAGCATCTATATGCGCGCTTTTCAGATGATCACCATCCAGCCCAAACCCAAGAAAGTGAAGACACCAGACAGGGAAATCAAGGCACACGCGGGAATGATCGATGTCAATCACAATTCCACTTCCAGCGAGTATTATACCTTCAATTCAGCCCAGGCTCTCCGGTTTAGCCTCAATAACGGCCGCGACGGAGTGGTGTATCTCCGGGCCCGGCTAACCGACCGCACTTTGCCCAGATTTAGCCTGTACAAAGACGGCGTGAAGGTGGATAGCTATGAATTCGGTCTGTCCAGAAGCACCAAATTCAGCGCTACAGGTGTAAAATACCTGACTATAGGTAAAAAAATAGTCCTGCCCGCTAATGACGGCAGCTCCGAATACGAATTGAGAGCGGATAGTGATCATATGTTTATGGCGCGTCCCCTGATGCTTAAAAAATAGGTAGCCTTATGCAAAATACTGACAACCTCGATCCGGACAAAGTTCGCGAGATCTATCCGGAAGGCGCGGAAGGCCAAAAGCAAAACGAACCCAAACGAATAAGGGGTACCCGAAGCCTTACGCGGCGTAAAAACTTCCGTCCCATCATTCTTTGCTTTGTGATGATGATCCTCTTTGGCACCGGCTTACACGCCGCTCTGGAGGGTGAAATCAGCCTGGGCCTGGGATATTCTGACAACGTGTTTCAGCTTTCGGATTATGATATGGACCGCTGGGACAATGAGCATGAAAACCTCAGCTATGTTCAGACCACGGATGATCTGAGCATTAGCACCAGACTCGATCTGGCTTATCCCATAAAGTACAAATGGTGGAAGTTTACCCCCTCCGTTAGCGGAGTTATCACCAGGAATATTAGCAATACCGATAAACGCAGGCAAGATACTCTGCTTCGCTTTCGCGTGGATCGTCATTACTGGAGCGCCAGTGCTCTTTACGGTTATTATCCCGAGATCTACTATAGGCATTTTAACGATAGCGATGGCACGGGAGAGCTGCAGAAATATTCCTACGAACGCAATCTGTACCGCGCCGATCTGATCCTCAGGCCGATCAAAAACCTCACTGCTTTTGGTAATCTCAGATACGAGGATCTTTATTATAACCAGTACTTCACTGAGGCCGACGGTAATACGCTGACCACAGAGCTCGGTGCGCGCTATAGCTTCCAGACCATCTCGGTGCAAGGTTCATACAGCTTCAGGGAATACAAGGCGGACTCAGACCAGGTACCCAGTGCAAATGACGGCAGCTATGAAAGCAACATCTATAAAGGAGTCCTGCGCTACAAAATGATGCCCATTGTGGGCAATAGCACTGCGAAAACCGGATGGCAACCCTATCTGGAGCTTAGCCGCGAAGATCGCTATTATCAGGGAAATGACGACTGGTATGGCGGCAGAGAGTATTCCAGCACAAATACTAAGGCTGGCGTGAATGTGAAGCTTTCTCCAAAATGGAATTTATCCCTTGACTACTTACACATCTTCAGGAATGTAGATTCACCCAATGAGAGCGTGACGCGCTTGAAGGAATTCAGCGAGAACCGTCTCTCCGCAATGGTGAAATATAAGTTCTAGGATGTGAGGTAGCCATGCAGTTTCGCAAAGAGGATAACAAAAAGAAGATAAAAGAGTTCCTCGATCTGGTGGAGAACCACAAGGTAGAGATCCGGCATTACAAGAATCCCGTCTTGGTCTGGGCAGTAAACGAGGGCGTGTGTCATTACTCCCTTTGGGAAGATGAAACCCTAAATCGTTTTGGCTTGGAAAATGTGGACGGGTGGGACTTTGAGGAAGATCTGCTCTTTTGTCCCGATTGGATCGCCGACGACGATAACGACGATGATTTTGACGATGACGATGATGATGAGGATCTCTGCAAATTCTGTGAAAAGATAATCAAATGAAGATAGCAGTCTTTGGTGGGGGCGGTTGGGGGCTGGCTCTATCCAAACTACTGGCTGAAAACGGTCATCAACTCCTGGTTTGGGAGTACAATCCCCGCAATTTTACCCTCCTTAAACAGAATCACGGTAATCCACTGCTCCTCAAAGGAGTGGTGCTACCCGATGAAGTAGGCTTTACCGATAGCTTCAGGGAACTGGCGGAATTCGAGAGCGAGATCATTCTGCTGGCCACGCCCTCCCAATTCATCCGCAACACGCTAAACGGCATTCCCAAAGAGCTCTTTGAACGAATCTTCCTCTCGCCCTCTCTGAAGGCCATTGTAAACGTGGCAAAAGGCATTGAGGAAGGGAGTCTGAAGACCATTGACCGCATCCTGTCTGAAGTACTGCCCGCCAGTGTACAATGCAAGATCTGTGCTCTATCTGGCCCCAGTCATGCGGAAGAAGTGGCTCGGGGAATTCCTACAACAGTGGTCGTGGCGGGAATAGACGAAGGGCTGCTCAAAGAATTGCAAGGGATATTTTCC
>Ga0208458_1002283_pt1 | contig 14348 bp, 16 predicted proteins | sample AD_UKC085_MetaG_FD_184432 | JGI IMG/M metagenome (GOLD analysis project Ga0208458, IMG submission 184432) | Active sludge microbial communities of municipal wastewater-treating anaerobic digesters from USA - AD_UKC085_MetaG (SPAdes) (version 2) | ecosystem: Engineered > Bioreactor > Anaerobic >... | reverse complement strand
AATGATACGGCGACGGTGTCATTTTCATTGATAATGGGAATGGCGCCCCATTCCAGCAGCGTGGAAAGCGTGTTGCGGATGTTCAAATATCGCCGGCGGTCTGTCAGGTCGGCAAGGGTTAAAAGAATCTGGGCGACATAGTGACCGTTTCCTTCAAAGGATTTGGAATACACACGCATCAGCCTGCCCTGACCAATGGCGGCGGCGGCCTGTTTTTCGGGAATGCTTTTGAGTTTTTCTGCTATTTTCATGCGGTGCTTTCCCGAGACAATCGCCCCGGACGTAACCAGCACCAAGGCATATCCCTGATTCTTCAGGTCAGACATGTCCTGCACAATCGAATCAATAACTTTGAGGTCCAGACCATCATCTCCGGTCAGCACTGCAGAACCGATTTTAACCAGTATTTTTTTTGTGTGCGCGATTATTTCCTGCCGAATGTTCTTCATGATGGCGATTTTATCCTGATTGACTTAAACTGGTGATGATCTTATTCATGATGTCCTTTAATCCTTCGCCGGTGACCGCGGAAAAAGGATGCAGTATTATGCCTTTTTTCTTGAAGAGCGCAACCTGTTTTTTGGCGTTTTCCCGGACATGGGGAAGATCAATTTTATTCAGGGCGACGATTTGCGGTTTGGCCATCATTTCGGGATTGTAATGTTCAAGTTCCTGATTGATGGCCGTATAGTTTGACCAGGCTTTGGTATGGGGCTCCTGGGAAATATCAATCATGTGCAGCAAAAGAGATGTTCTTTCCACGTGTTTTAAAAATTTGTCACCCATGCCCAAGCCTTCATGCGCTCCGGAGATCAGTCCGGGAATGTCGGCAACGACAAAGCTTTTGCTGTCCGAATATTTGACGACACCCAGATGCGGTGTCAGCGTCGTAAAAGGATAATCGGCAATCTTGGGTTTGGCGGCGGATACTCTGGAAATAAAAGTTGATTTGCCGGCATTGGGGAAACCGATAATTCCGACATCCGCCAGTAATTTTAATTCCAGTTTGAGCGTGAATTCTTCACCCTCCATTCCTTCCTGAGCGAATCGGGGTGTCTGATGAGTTGATGTTTTGAAATGAGTATTGCCCTTGCCGCCGATACCGCCGCGCGCAGCGATAAAAGTCTGACCGTTTTCAGATAAATCGGCCAGTTCTTCTCCAGTTTCGAAATTCTTGATGACCGTTCCCACGGGGACAGGAATCTCAAGATCCGTCGCGCTTCTGCCGGTACGCTGATTGCCGGAGCCATGCCCGCCGTTTTTCGCGATTTGGTGCTGCTGGTATTTCAAATCAAGCAGGGTGTGATGGCTTTCCGTGGCGCGAAAGATGACATCGCCGCCCTTGCCGCCGTCGCCTCCGTCCGGACCGCCTTTCGGGATAAACTTCTCCCGCCGGAAACTCACGCAGCCGCTTCCGCCATGACCGGCCTTGACATAAATTTTTACTTCATCAACAAATTTCATGAATAATCCTACGTCGCTACGCTCTTAGGATAATTTCCAATCCCGATATACCGGGATTGGATAGTTCGGCTTACGCTTCAGACTTCGTTTACTCGTCTTCAGCTTGCCTTACTACCACTTACGCTTTAATGAGCCTTGATTTTCCGAAACGCAGTTCACGGAAAATCTTAGAGCGAATTATCCCGCCACCTATGGTGGCAGGGACGAGCATCGCACCACTTGCTCTCCCACTCCACTTCGTTTTGGGGATAATTCGACTGACGTTTCGAGCATCACTTTGCTTGCTCTCAACGAGTCTCATTATCAGCGAGTGTCATTAATCCCACGTCGCTCCGCTCCTGGGATAATTCCACTTACGCTTTAGTGAGCCTTGATTTTCCGAAACGCAGTACACGGAAAATCTTAGAGCGAACTATCCCGCCACTTTCAGGTGGCAGGGACGAGCTGCGTTCCACTTGCTCTCAGCGAGTGTCATTAAAAAAGGCGCTTGGTGTAAGCGCCTTTTAAAATCAAATATCAAAACGAGATTATTATGCCGCGTAAACGCTTACTTTCTTCCTCGTTTTATCCAGTCTTTCATATTTTACCACACCGTTAATCAGTGAGAAAAGGGTGAAATCCTTGCCCAGTCCCACATTATTACCCGGATGAATTTTTGTTCCTACCTGCCGCACAATGATAGAGCCGGCATTGATTTTTTCGCCGCCGTATACCTTGATGCCGCGTCGTTGCGCGTTGCTGTCTCTACCGTTGCGGGAACTTCCCTGACCTTTCTTATGTGCCATGACTTCCTCCGCTTATGCCGAAATCTTTGTGATTTTCATGCTGGTTAAATTCTGACGATGACCGGTTTTTTTGTGAAAACCCTTGCGTCTTTTCATATGATAAACAATCAACTTCGGGCCTTTTTTCTGGGTGACGATTTGACCGATAACCTTGGCGCCTTCCACGAAAGGTTTGCCCACTTTGATTTCTTTGTCGTCAGAAACCATCAGAACTTCATTGAAAACAACTTCATCGCCTTTATTTCCGGCGAGTTTTTCCACGGATAAAACATCACCTTCGGATACCTTGTGCTGTTTCGCTCCTGTTTTTATGACTGCGTACATAACTCATCCTTTGTTAAATAGAATTAAGACTGGCACTTATAGACAAAATGTTTCCTTTTGTCAATAAAATTTAAGGCTTGGCTGGAAATATTTTACCAAACACCCTTTTGAAATGTAAGTTATTGTAATAATGATGAAAATGGCGATAAAGAAGGACGCAGGACCTTGTGGATATTTGCTCCGTCATTCAGTCATTTAAAAAAAGACGGATGGAAACTTGATTATCAAAGGGAATTATGTCATTTTCTTTTTTAAAAAAAATCTGGAGGTGAGTTGATGAATAATCATGCGCCGGTTGTACTGATCAGTGGATGTTCAACAGGGATAGGTCGCGCTCTGGCAACTGAATTCGCCTCTCGCAACTGGCACGTGGTTGCCACGGCCAGAAAACCGGAATCTATTGATGACCTGAAAGCGTCCAATGTGGAAACCGTTGCCCTTGACGTGACGGATGAAAAGTCCATCAAAATCTGTGTTGATTCGGTTATGGCTAAAACCGGCCGGATTGACATGCTGGTCAATAACGCGGGACTGCTTCTTATCGGGCCTCTGGTTGAACTGGAAACGTGTGAATTGAGGCGACAGTTTGAAACAAACGTGCTGGGATTGGCTGCCCTGACCCGCGCGGTTGTTCCGCAGATGATAAAAAAGAAAGCAGGGAAAATAGTCAACATCAGCAGTATCTCCGGGGTGTTGAATACGCCGTTTGCCGGGGCCTACTGCTCGACGAAAGCCGCCGTGACGTCGTTTTCCGATGTCCTGCGTATGGAACTGGCTCCCTTCGGCATCCAAGTAATAACCGTTCAGCCCGGCGGCATCCAATCAAAATTATCCGATAATGCCGATAAAGACCTTCATCGTTTCCGGAAAACGGCCTACGGCCCGATACAGGACTACATCGTCAAGCGGGCGCATATGTCGCAGGAAGGCGCGACACCGGCGGATGTTTTCGCGAAAGGACTTGTGGATAAACTTGAGCGGGAAAAAGTGCCGAAATTGATTCGTCTGGGCAAAGGATCCACGCTGCTTCCTCTGGTTGCCAAACTGCCCCGCACTTTAACCGACGCCTTGCTCAGTAAAAAATTGGGACTCAATAAACTTAAAATAACTTGAATTATGGACTGAGAATCAGGCAATAGAAAAACGAAAAACATTTTTTATCAAACAAATAGACATCAATTTGGAAAACACGGCAGTGAGACGAAATGAAATACGGAATTATTGCGAATCCTGTTTCCGGTAAGCGTTCACTGGATGAAAAACAAAAGATTTTAAATGAAGTAGCCGGAATTTTGAAAGACGCGACGGTTGCCGGTCTGGATACAAAATCTCCTGAAGAATTCAGCCGCTGCGCCAATGAACTTTCTAGGAAAGTAAAAATACTGCTTGTCGCGGGCGGGGACGGCACGTTCTCGCTGGTCATGAACAGTGTTTCGAGGGAAGTCCCTCTGGGATTTCTGCCTTTTGGTTCCGGCGATGTTTTACGGCATACGTTTAATTTGCCCCGCTGTCCGAAAGAAAATGCCCGCGCCATTCTTGCCGCAAAGGAGCATTTGATTGATGCAATCTGCTGTGACGGAAAAACAAAAGCGCTGTTCGCAAGCATCGGGATAGAAGGCAGTATTCTGCTGGAAAGAGATAAGTATCTGATCAATGATTTGCTGGGATTCACGGCGTATGGTCTGGCCACCTTGAAGGTTTTGTTTGACGGCTACATTCATGCCGATTTGCGGGTTCTGATGGATGGTCAGGAAATAACAACTTCAAGCTCTCTGACCGCCGTCATTACAAAACTTCCCTATTACGGATACGGTTTTAAGGTTGTCCCGCAGGCACAATATGACGACGGCTATTTACATTTGCTGATTCTCAAATCCGGCCCTTTGGGTACGCTTTATGCTCTGGCGACATCGCTGATGGGAGGAAACAGAGTCGGAGATTATTATAAGGCGAGAGACATTCATATCACAACGTCAACCGAACAATTCTTGCAACGAAACGGCGATCCGGAAAAGGAAAGAAGAAAAACCTTTTCTTTCAACGTCCTGCCCAAAGAGCTGAAGCTTATGTTCTAAATCTTCCAGGCCGGCAATTCGCCGAGCGCCGTTGATTGTTTCAAAAATACAATATTATGCAAAAACGCCAGACGTTGAGTTTCTCTCAGTAAGATTTGCGTTGTTTTTCGTTCATCTGCTTTTCCGGAAATTGACAAATAAGAGCAGACGTTTTTCCACATCTGCCGGACGGCATCTTTGAGATTGCCTTCGACGGGGGGGCGGCGAAGGAGCGAAACCAGCTCCGGATAAATGTCGTTCATCCCCTTGCCGCTTTTACGGGAAGAAATCCAGCCGCCGATGTATTTATATTCGGCTTCATCCCTGGCCATGACCGAATATTGATGCTGCGCCCATAACTGCTGAACATTTTTGGGCAGGGGGATGCGCCCCTGTTCAATGCTTTTGTATTTTTTAGAAAGAATTAAAAATTGGGTAGAGGGTGAATCGACGAATACCTGAGGCCATTGATACTGCTGAGTTTTGAGCAATACGGGTGAGCGGTCTTGATAACCTCTGAGATTCATTTCCGCCGCCAGTAATCTGTGGCGCTGATTAAGTGCCCAGCCGAAGCCCTGCCAGCGCAACGTTTCGGGATGACGCGAATAGCCCTTCTTATTATGCTTGATGATGGAAACAATAGCGTGCAATTCGCGGTGTTCACCGAGTAAGCTTTGCCGGTTTAAATAGCCCGGATTGACGTCCCAAATTCTCACAAAAACTCCAAATTTTTAATTTTTATATCTTCGCAATCTCCAACACAAAATACAGCTTTTTAGAAAAAAACTTAAGCAAAATAGAAATCATTGTCGCTGCAAAAATGCCTTGCAATTTTGCATTGTGTCTGACGGTAGTTAAAAATTCTGAGGACATATTAAGAGTTCATTATATTGAACCCTTAAATTTAACATTAACGGACCTGGCGAAAAACCTCAAGGTGTCACGGAAAACTTTATCCAAAATTGTTAATGAACGCGGTTCTGTAACTTCAGATATGGCGTTGCGGTTTTCCAGAGCTTTCAACACCACGCCTGAACTATGGCTGAACTTACAGAATAATTATGACCTGTGGCATGCAGCGCATGAAGCGTTGGATTGGTGCGACATACAACCCATTGTTGCTGTATGTTGATGCGGCCCAAATTTCCCCCAAAAACGACTTTATGAAATTGTTTCTTGACATGAAAGACCAAGGAGTATTTAATTAAAAAAACGGTAGCATTGTGATCAATTATTTTTAGAAATGCATCATGCAAAAATGAAACTATGGTACACATAATGCAAAGACAGACAGACAGACAGACAGACAGACCACTTAAATACATTTGTTATTTTATTTGACGAACCGGTTTTTCGATTTTTTTCGAAAGCCGGTTTTTTTATTTTTAAATGGTAGTAATTTTATAAATCGAAAAATACATTTGCGGCTGGAGCAGGGATTTTTCCTGCACTGAAATATTACGGTTTCGGCTGCAAGCCCGAACCAGCAAAGAGCTACGCATCCCGGCAGACTACGTGCCACTGAGCAGTGTCGCTCCGTTACGCATAGGAAAGATAAAATATGAACTGCTTATGTTTAATTGAATACGTTTTGAATTGCGTAATAACTATTACACCTATTATTATTGCCGCGCTTGTTGCGACTATAGCTTTTTGGCAATATAAAGTTAATAAAGACAAATTGCGCCTCGATCTTTACAATAGAAGGTTTGATATATATTCAAGAACATTAGATTTCTATCAAGCTCTGTTGAGCTATAATCATTCCGTAGCATCTAAAGAGTCGTTCAGTACTTTGCAAAAAAAATTCTTTAAGGGATTTAGGGAATCGCAGTTTCTTTTTGATGAGAAATCCAGTGTGTATTCTATTCTTGATCAGATGCATACAAAATCATTCCAAATAATTGGCTTCAAAGAACGCGGAGAGGTATTGGCAAAATCAGATCCGGACGAGTTTACGAAAATGAATGAACAGAATATGGCAGCATTGCAGTGGTTTAATGAAACTATTCCAAAACTGGAAAAAGCAATGTCGAATTATCTTAACTTTCAGAAGTTGACGGAGTAACAAGTGAACTCATCATTGAATATGATGCAAGAGTACATTTGGTAATAATGTTTTGAATACTACATGAAAAATAATGACATAAAAAAATGTAATGAATGAAACTCAGATTTTCCATAGCAGCAGAGATAGCTAATTCATGATTGAAATAGTAGAAGGTGACAACGATGAATCATAAAACTGGATTATTATAGGAGGGCAACCATGAAGAACGGGATAAAGTTCTTGGTGTATCTTTTAGTATTGCTGGGCGTGATGATATTTTTAGGTAATGCTCCACTGTATGCCAGTGACTCATACCCTCCACAGATCACATCTTTCAGTATTACGCCATCGATGATCGACACAACATCATCTGGAAAAACAGTGACAGTGATGATGACATTGACGGATGATCAGTCTGGCGTTTGCCTTTCTGGCGATTCTTGCAGAGGTTCATCTACTTCAATGTATATGATATCTGAGACGAGTTCACAGAATGCGACTTTTAATATTACCAGGACATCTGGGAATGATTTGAATGGGGTTTATACTGCAACGGTGGTGATTCCCCAGGGATCATCAACGGGAGTTTGGTCGGCTTATCTCTGGCTTTATGACAAGATGGGCAGTTTACAAATTTTGGACAAGTCAACCTTTGAATCGAAGTTTGGGGTAGGATCGGCGAGCATTACGAATGGAACTGACGTGACCCCTGCCCAATTTATCTTTACCGATCAAACAAATGTACAGATAGGCACTGTGGTTACATCGAACGCCATCACAGTATCCGGGATAAACACACCGGTTAACATTTCCATTATAGGCGGTCTCTACTCCATTAACGGCGGAAACTATACCAGCGCCAGCGGAACGGTGAATAATGGCAATACCGTGACGGTTCAGGTGACCTCATCCGGAAGCTATTCTACAAAGACGGATGCAACACTGACGATAGGCGGAGTATCTGATATCTTTAGCGTGACGACAGAAGCCCCACCCGATGAAACGCCTCCTGATCAATTTTCCTTTATTGATCAGACCAACGTACCATTAAATACAATTGTAACATCCAATGAAATCACTGTCACCGGAATCACATCTGTAGCAGATATATCTATTACCGGCGGCATGTACGCCATCAACGACGGGATGTATACCGAACAGACCGGTGTCGTCCATAACGGTGATACCGTCACGGTTCAGCAGACTTCATCAGACAACTACTCCACAACGACCAATGTAACACTGACGATAGGCGGGGTATTTGATACGTTCAGCATAACCACAAAAGATAAATCTTCCAGCGGTGGCGGTGATGGAGGCGGAGGAGGAGGTTGTTTTATTGCCACGGCAGCATTCGGTTCGTCAATGGCGGGACAGGTGGAGATTTTGCGCCAGTTCCGGGACAAGTATTTGCTGACCAATGCACCGGGAAAGAGGTTTGTTGCCTGGTATTATCGCAATGGTCCTGTTGCTGCCAAATGGATCAATGATAAACCCGTTGTAAAGGCGGCAGTGCGGGTGGCATTATATCCTCTGATCGGATTTTCCTTCCTGCTGATTTCTGGCCATCTGCCGTTTTTAATAATCGGACTTCTACTTTCCACGCTTCTTCTCTTGCGGTTCAGACCAGAGAAAATAAGTGAAATTTAAAAACCTGCAACTCCCCGCGGCTTGTCGCGGGGAGTTGCACATAAGGTAAAAGATCTCTCCCTGTTGATTCATATCTGAGGCTGGATCAGGGATGTTTTCTGCTCAGAAATATTACGGTTCCGGCTGCAAGCCCGAACCAACAAGAAAAAAGACAATATTACTGGGATTTGTACAAGTAGCCACACAGCGTGGCCAGTCGGGTTGTCTTTTTATTGCCCCCGCGCTGCTCTCGACGGCAACGGCTGAGCTAAAGAATAAAATGAAATGATTCTTGCTGCACTACATGATATAATGCATTAACACAATGTTGATGGAGGTATTTAAAGATGACCAGAGAGTTTAATGTGGTAATAGAAAGGGATGAAGACGGCTACTTTGTTGCCTCTGTCCCCGAGCTGCGAGGATGCCACACACAAGCTAAATCTCTTGATGTGCTGATGAAGAGGGTCAAAGAAGCTATACAGCTCTGTCTTGAGGTTGAGGAACCTGTGTCAAACGAATTCATTGGCATTCAGCGTGTGGCCGTCTCCTCATGAGTAAATTTCCTTCAGCCACTGGTTCTCAACTTATAAAAGCCATTCGGAAGCTTGGTTTTGAGGTAATTCTTGTTGTTGGAGTAGCGATGTTTCCTGCTCCGAAATATTACGGTTTCGGCTGCAAGCCCGGACCAGCTTTCATCAATATGAATCCGCTTGACAAAAGTTAACGCACAGGTTAACACACAAACATGCACAGGACGGTAATATTCTATAAAACCGATGATGGACAATGTCCCGTACAGGTATTTTTTGATTCCTTGTCAGACAAGGTTGCTCAAAAGGTATTATGGACACTGAAACTTTTGGAGGACTTTGAATTTCTGCCAGCCACGTATTTCAAGAAACTTTCCGGCACAGACGGAATTTGGGAATGCAGGGTTCAATATGGCTCCAATATTTACCGAATATTTTGTTTTTTTGATTCGCATTCGGTCGTTGTATTAACCCACGGCATGATTAAGAAAACTCAGAAAACACCCAAAGGGGAAATTGAGCGTGCCGTAATATGTAAGAAAGATTATATGAGCAGGAGAAAAAAGATATGAGCGACTTAAAAAAATATATAGCCGAAAGAAAAAAGAAAAATAAGAAATTTGCTGAAGGCTTTGATGAAGGTTACGAGCAGTTTAAGATTGGAATCATTCTGCGTCAGGCAAGAGAAGCAGCAGGGCTGACCCAGGAAGAACTGGCTGCCCGCATTAAGACAAAAAAAACAGCTATTTCCAGAATAGAAAATCACGCTGAAGACATCAAACTGTCAACCCTGGAACGTGTTGCCAATGCTCTGGGGAAAAAGCTGCAAATTCATATTTCACCGTAACTTCCCCGCGGGAGCAGAAGAATAAAGGAGACGGTTCTATTTATTGAGCTGATTTTTTGATACTGAAGCAGGGATGTTCGGCTCCAAAATATTGCGGTTCCGGCTGCAAGCCCGAACCAGCAAAGGTAATGGACAATCAGTATTAACCAAGGATGCTTTTTGTACGGACCACTCTGATTTGCCTGGATTCGTCGGTGTCGGATTTCAGAATGTGCGTGATGATGTCGATAGGGCGGGCAGAGCCTTCCTGCAGGTGTGGTACGGCAAAGATAATCTTTTTATGCTGATCATTCAGCGTCAGACTCAGAACAAAAGGGCGGATGTCTTTGATAATGGTTTTCCCTTTGGATACCTTATGGATGTTGAAGGTGGTCGATGCCAGAAAATTTCTGATGTTTTCTTCCATGGCTTTGAGTCGCGATGAATCCATATCAGCGGGCAGATGAAGTTCGTATGCAAAACCCTTTAAGGCCTGCGCGATGGCTTTTTCTTCGGCAGAAAGTTTTCTGATTTCTAAAATTTCAATACCAGTGGGGAGAAGGGCATTGATCTCTTTCTTCAGAGAATTCAAATTCAGCGAATAGTCCTGCCCGGTGATGTCCATATATTCCTGTGCGCTTTCCATGCCCACGGAGGTCGCGGTGGCAAAGGATACTTTGGGATGCGGGTGGAAGCCGATAGTATAAGCAAGTTCAAAACTGCTGCGGCGCAGTGCGCGCACTATAGCCGCGGATAATTCCAGATGAGATAGGAATCCTGCCCGTCCGGTTTTGCTGAAAGTGAAACGATATTTTTTTTCATTGACGGGAGAAGCATCATGGACTGGCGTCGCCGAAAAATCCGTTTTTATTTCATCCTGCACAGCAAAGATGTTTTGTGTCGTGGCAAAATCGCAAACTCCACAGTTCTGGCAATCAGCAAACCGGCAATCCTGTGTTGCCTTCTGTTCTTCCGATTTTTGTTTTTCCTCCAGCAGATATTCACGGCTTACGCCGCAGTCGATGTTGTCCCACGGCAGTTGTTCGTTGATTTTCCGTTCGCGCAGGAAATCTGCCGGATTGATTCCCGTCTCCGCCATCGCTTCCTGCCAGAGATCGAAACGTAAAATCTCAGACCAGCCATCAAAGCGGCATCCTTTGCGAAAAGCCGTCTCCAGAAGGGCTCCGATACTTTCATCGCCGCGTGAAAATATTCCTTCCAGTAAACTCATGTTTGCGTCGTGCCATTTGACACTGAGATTGCGGTTCTTGATGCGCTGACGGATGAAATTCTGATGAGCGTAAGTTTCCTCCATGGAAATTTGCCGCTCCCACTGAAAAGGCGTGTGGGGTTTGGGAACGAAAGTGGAAAGGCTGATCGTTACCTGTCCGCGGTTTTTTGCCGCCCGCAGGGCTTCATATCCTAGATGAACAATGCCTTCCAGGTCTTCCTGTGTTTCATGGGGAAGACCGATCATGAAATAAAGTTTGATGGATTTCCATCCGGCGGAAAAGATTTTATCCACGGTTGCAAGCAATTCTGCGGAGGTATTGCCTTTATTGATAATCAGGCGCATTTTATCCGTTCCCGCTTCCGGTGCGAGCGTGAAACTGGTTTTGCGTGTTCGTTTGATTTCTTCCATCAGCGTTGTGTTGAGAGATTCCACCCGCAACGAAGGCAGCGCCACGGCCACCCGCCGGGCATGATATTTATTCATTAGATTTTGTACCAGCGGCTCGATGCAACTGTAATCTCCGGAGCTGAGCGATAAAAGAGATATTTCTTCATGGCCGGTTGCCTGAAGCGTGCTTTCAGCCATTTCCATCAGCAAAGATGTGTTTCTTTCACGATAAGGACGCCACAGCATTCCCGCCTGACAGAACCGGCAGCCGCGGGTGCAGCCGCGGGCAATTTCCAGCGTGATGCGGTCGTGAATGGTCTGCATGAGCGGGACAACGGGTTTTAGCGGATGCTTCCATAAGTTCAGATCGCTTACAGTTCTTTTTTTAATGACTTCGTGATTCTCGTGAACGGCGGGAACGTAAATGCCGGAGATTTTCGCAAGTTGTTCTATTAAATTATTTCGCGATAATGATTTCTTCTTGCCTTCCCGGATTGCCGCTGTGATTTCTTCAACGACTTCTTCGCCCTCGCCGATGACAAAGGCGTCGATAAAATTAACCAGCGGCGCCGGATTGAAACAGCAGGGGCCGCCCGCTATGATCAGCGGATGTTCAGCTTTGCGCTCTTTGTGGGCAAGAGGTATGTTTCCCAAATCCAGCATGTTCAGCATGTTGGTGTAAGAGAGTTCGTACTGCAGTGAGAAACCGATAAGGTCAAAGTCCTGAAGGGGTGTCTGACTCTCCAGAGATGTCAAAGGTAATTTGCCCGCGCGCAGTTGCCTTTCTCTGTCCGGCCAGACTGCGAAACAACGTTCTGCCGCAACGTAGGAAATTTCATTAAGAATGGAATATAAAATCTGCAAACCCAGATGGGACATGCCGACTTCATAGGTGTCGGGGAAAGCCAGCAGAAATCGCACTTCCGCTTGATCTTTATGGACCGCGTTTACTTCCGCGCCAATGTAACGACTTGGTTTTTCAGCGCCAAGTAAAAGTTCATCGAAATTAACATTGCTCATGACGGGTTTTCCTGTTTGCGGCAAAGTCCTGATTCTACTTTGCAGAGCCGGAGTTGATGTGTGACTGATATTTATAAGGATTGCTTTTGATATCTCTGAGTTTGGATAGCGCCATCTTTTGGGCAAAATTCATTGCGGCGAGGTAGTCCAGAGAATTGTTTTTGAACGTGTTAATCAGTTCCCTGCGTACCGAATCTTCATTGTCTTTGGATACGAAAGTTCTTTCCAGCGTATGTTCATAGGACAGTTCATCGCCCATGACAGCCTTGACCTGAAGATAATCTTCGGCGTTGGCGAAAAAGGATTCCTTCAATGATATTTTCGTTTGAAAGAAAATTTCCACCTTGACTGTGTCCGCTGCTATGAAACGTGAAAGATCAAAAATCTCCAAGATTAGTCCGTTTGGTAATGTTATGGCTTCAATCAGTCTCATCAGGTCTCACCGCCAGAGTTATTTCACAGGTGGTCATTAACATTTTTACACTTGACCTGCAACTTTAATCCTTTTATAAGAAACATCGTTTTTGAAGTTATTAAGGTGAAGCTGTTTATGAGTGATGTCAATGCCATTTTGCTTTTGTCCTGTGCCGACTGCAAGGGATTGGTTGCCAGAATTTCCGATTTTATTTTCCGTTTTGACGGCAACATTGTTCATGCCGATCAATATACGGCCAAGGCGGAGAAGCTTTTCTTTATGCGCGTAGAATGGGAGCTCAACGGTTTTGCTCTGGATCGTGATGAGATTCCCGCTGCTTTCGCGCCGCTGGCCAAACAGTACAAGATGAAATGGGCTTTGCATTTTACCGATAACAGGCCGCGTGTGGCGATGTTTGTGTCCAAGCACCTGCATTGTCTGCACGATCTGATTTTGCGAAGGGATATGGGAGAGCTGGCTGCTGATGTCGAGGTGGTGATCAGCAATCATGAAGACGCCCGCGAGCTCGTAGAACAATTCGGATTGAAATATTATCATTTTCCGATCACATCCAAAAACAAGAAACAGCAGGAAAAAAAGGAATTGGAACTGCTCAGGGAAATGAAGATTGATCTGGTCGTTCTGGCTCGTTATATGCAGATTCTCAGCGGGAATTTTCTTAAATATTATCCCAATAAGATCATCAATATTCATCATTCGTTTCTGCCGGCCTTTGCCGGAAGGAATCCCTATCAGCAGGCTTATGACCGCGGCGTTAAAATTATCGGCGCGACCGGCCATTACGTGACGGAACAGCTCGATGAAGGCCCGATTATCGCGCAGGATGTGGTGAAAATCAGTCATCGGGATGCCGTTTCCGATATTCAAAGAAAGAGCAAGGACTTGGAAAGAATCGTCCTTGCGCGGGCTTTGCGCCTGCATCTGGAAAACAGAATTCTGGTTTACGGATCAAAGACCATTGTGTTTGAGTGATTCCACGTCGCCGTAAAAATAATCTCAGGAAGTCAATCCATGTCTGATTCTCCCATATTCGTCCTTTGTCAGCCTGATGCAACGAAATCCTGCGGAGCGTGCTGCGGCCTTTATAATTATGTGGACAGTTCCCGTTCCTCGCTGATCCTTCGTTTGCGATCGCGAACACAGCGTTTTCGTGAACTGGTGAAAACACCGGATGATTTAAGAATTTATTCCGGGCAAACGCTGGCGGCTGAAGATTTTCAAAAAAGATATGAAGTCATTCACTGCTGCGAGTATCTGGGTTTTCTCGATGCAGAGGAAAAGAAAGTCGGTTGCCTTTTGCATCCGATGCAGAATTCCGGCACCGATATGCGCGACGTTTCCTTTTACGGACAGGAACTTTGCGCCGGACATCTCTGCCCCAGTCATTATTTTATTCCGCTGTCGCAATCGCAAATCCTGATCAGGATCATTGACGACTGGTATCTGTACGGTCTGGTGCTGACGGATATTGATCTGGTCACGAAATATTTCCAGCTCATTGCCGACAGAGTCGGCGCCGAACTCAAGCCGGACCTGTTCGACAATCCGGATTTGAAAAATATCGCCTTGGAATATTTCGGCTGGAAAATAAACTGGCCGTTTCGCT
>Ga0208458_1002276_pt1 | contig 14377 bp, 14 predicted proteins | sample AD_UKC085_MetaG_FD_184432 | JGI IMG/M metagenome (GOLD analysis project Ga0208458, IMG submission 184432) | Active sludge microbial communities of municipal wastewater-treating anaerobic digesters from USA - AD_UKC085_MetaG (SPAdes) (version 2) | ecosystem: Engineered > Bioreactor > Anaerobic >... | reverse complement strand
CTTCTTCGAAGGTGACCGCTTGATTCTGTTTAGCCATGATAAGTAATGTTTAAGGGTTAAGTGGCAAATATAGCCAAAAATCCCTTTTCATTCCCTTTGGCGAAAGCCAGTCATGTACGTTTCATAACAATACCTTTTTATTTTTAGTTTTTTATCACAGAAATTATAGCCTCATGAACCTTATTATTGCTTTCTAGTAATTGAATTAAATTACAAGATGAAAGAGAATTCGTGTCCGAAAAAGAATTGTATCGCCAATATTCAAACTGATGACTCATTAGCCACTTTTCGTTCTTAAATATATCCAATAATTCAGATGGTATATTTTCTGAAAATGCAAAAACCTTCAGACTCTCAATAATTTCATCACAAATCTTCTTGGGTTTGTCGGAATCATAATCATCAGACTTAGGAACATTATCCTTGTAATGTTTCAATTTTTCGATATTAGATTTTAACAAATCCACTAACTTTACAATTGCATCTTTGTCAATACTTGACATAGAATTATCTGTTAAAGAACTCTTTATGTAATCTTTTATTTTGTTCTTGATTGAATCTTGTTCGTTTCCTGAAATCACTATTTGATAATCAATTGTTTTCTTTGCATCAGATTTTTGAATTAATTTTGAATTATGTCCTCTACGGCAATTATCAAGCGTTTCATCTGGATTAAAGAATGAAACATATACCTCTATTGGGCTATCTTGATTACCTGCCCATGATTGTGAGAAGTAATTATCTAATTTTTGAAACAATCCAGTAATGCTTTTTGCTTTAATATTATGCTCTATTGCAAAATTAATTACTCTATAATCAGGGAAATCGTAATCCCCCTCAATAAGTTTTGTGGTTACTTCACCACCAATCAAATTTAATTCAAATTGTGAGTTTTTCATTTTAGTACCTTCTATTTTAAAGATTAAACATGAGTTTCCTACTAGTTTCTGGTTTTACAATGACCGCCAACGGTTGAGTGTAGCAGCAGTAAGGGATTGCGGGTTACTTTCCTGTCAAAATACACCGAAGTTTGAGCGGGGCAGAATGCTTGATTTACCACTGAAACCCTTATTGCTGCTACACTTTGTTACCAACTGGCCTTCTTTCTTGTCAAGCGATACACCTTTTTGTTTATCAACTATTTCTATCATTTCGTTTTGTCTGTCGGATAGTGTATCAGCAAAGTTTTATTTTTTAAGTGGGATATTTCTTGTTTTTTTCGGGTGGGCAAAGCAAGCTCTTTTGCAAACTTTGGTTTGCGGGTTGGCTTTGAGCGGTTTGCAAATGTGCTTGCTTTGCGTCCGGGTTCATATTAGTTAAACTTTCCTGTGATTTGTGAAATATCAAATTTGCCGTCAATGTTTTGAATTTCGATTTTTCCATTCAGAATATCGAAGAAGAAATCGCGAATACGGTCGAAGGTCAAAATGGCGGGCTTTCCGTCTTTTCCAATACCAATATCGTAAGTTTTCAGCAGTTGTAAACCGAGCGAGGCAGCTGTCAAAAGAAAATGATTTTGAAACTTATCGGTATCCAACAAGTCGGCTGCCAACACTTTACCTATTACAGTGTAACTGCGCAACGTTTTCTGAATTTCCTCATTGGTGAGCGTAGTTTTTACCTCATCGGTAGTAATATTCATTTCAATTTTACCTGAATTTTGTGCCTGTGGAAGTCCTTTGTAAAGTGCGCCCAAGTCAGCCAAACTCAAATTGTAAAGCCTTGCATCGGCGGTAGCAATCATCGGCTCAATTGAAAACGCACTCGGCAAAAGCAAGGAAATACTGCCTTCTACCCGCACCGACGGCGTGTTGAACGTGCCGACAAGGCTGTTTTTGAGGTCGATTTGCTGCGTAGCAAACACACCGCCAACCACTATACTGTTTTCCAACACGACATCATCTGCATAAATGCTGCCCGCCACAAAAGCATTGTAAAGCGCTACACTCTTGGCGTTTATATCGGAATGGAAAACGAGTTTGGCGTTTCCTGCCCGCGAAACAAGGCTGTTTGCCGAGCCAACGCTCTTTTTGAACGCGATATTGCCTTTTGCCTCGCTGTTGACATAAAGTTCCAATTGCGTGAAAACAGCACCTTGAATTTCGAGGTCTCCGTTTTGAATCTCTAACTTGTGGGCATAAACCGGTCCTTCGATTACCGTATTGCCCTGCACTGTAATAGTGCGATTGAGTTCCGCGGCCTTTTCGGGCAAAATAGAGCCGCGCACCAGGTTGTCTTTCAATTGTATGTTGCTTTCGTTAAAACGAAGTTCTTTTAACTCTTTCATTGTGATATTATTTTTATGATTAAACTGATTTTATTGAGCTGAAATTTAGCATTTTAACAATATTTTCCCGCACACGATTTGTGTGTGTATCGCCTGTGGAATAACGATTGCTGACTTCCGCGTTGAAATAACGCCCGATTTTCTCGGCATTGTCTTTGGGAAGGTTTCCCCAAGTTTTTGCCTGAAAATCAGAAATCATTTCGTTTGCCTGCATTTTTGGCAAAAAATCGGCTTGATACAGATTTTTGTCAATCTGACTTTTTTCGTTTTGCGTTTCGATAAAGCAGACAGGCGAATAATGCACGGCTGCAACGCTCTCGTTCAGAACGGTTTGATTGATTGTGTCGTTCAAGCGTTTCTGTTTCACGAGAAAAGTATTTGCCTTGCCGATAGTGTCAAACGCGCGTTTTTTGGCAATAGAGGCAGAAAGTCGCACCTGTAAATCGCCGCTCTCCGCGCCAAAAACGGCCACAGTACTTGCCAAATCGCCTGTCAAGGTGCGTCCTGCATGCTTGTCGCTCTGATTTTTGAAGACGAAAGCAGGCTTGTCCAATTCGTAAATACGGTTGGAAAGTTCGTTGTCCAAGTCCTCAAAAATTTTCAGGTAACGGCTAGAAATACGCTGATAGTCGCCTTGCATCTGCGTTTGTTTTTCCACACAACGTTTTGCCATTGAGTGCAGGTGTGCCAAATGGGAATCTAAACGGCTCGAAAGTTCTGCAATCTGCTGGCTGATTTCAGAGCGAATTGTTTTGAAAAAACCTTCTACAATGGTACTACCCACTTTCTTTGCGTTGCTGTCGATAGATACAATTTGTGCCGTTTCGGTAGCAACGACTGCACCAGTGAGAACATTTACAGAATTGTTACAATTCGCTACACTATTGTCGAAAGGAGTTGTTTCAACATCAATATTTACCTGTACATCTTCGTAAGCCGTACCGCTGTATGGTACACTTCCGCTATATGGTTTTCCATCTACAGAACCAGAATAACTGACTCGACCCGAATAGTGAACTGCTATTTGTTTATGAAAACTTTGTCTATAACTCATAATTGTTCGTTTTTAAGGGTTTGAAAATTATTAGCCATAAACAGTTTGTTAGCCATATCTTTTACCCGCTGCGAACTGCCCGAATTAGAAAGATATTTGCTGAACTCGCTTTTTACCTCCTTGTCGATTTCTTTTGACGGTTGCCACTCAATATTTTCAATATTGGAATTAACCGTGTTTTTAATGGTTGATTGAGTTTGTTTGCTCAACTGTGCATTATTTAATTGAATATCAATATTTTTGCTGTCGAATTTATCAAAATTACACTCTAAAATTACCACAGGAACGGACAGGGTAGAATTTTCAACATTGCCTTTTTCAAGCAAAATTCTGTCAGTCAATTTTTTCTGTTCCGACATATCGGCAAGAAAGTTTGTCATTGAGTTGATAACTCTCAAACCTCGAAATTTTACATTCGAGGCAATGATCTTCTGACTTGCCGCCAGCGATTCGAGTTGCGAAACAGGGACGGTTGCCGTCAGGTATTTTGTACGGTTAGATACCTTTTCCAATTCTTTAACTGCAAAATCGACAGTTGGTTTATCCAATTCAAAAATTCGCTGTTTCAGATTTTGATTCAATCCGTTGAAAAGTTTCAGATAACGAGAGGAAATCATATTATAGTCGCGTTCCATTCTGCCGCGTATTGCCAAAAGTTGCTTTTTTTGTGCGTTGAGCTGCATTAAATGCGAATCGACATCGCTTTGCAGTTTGGCTATTTTCTGCGAAATTTGAGAACGTATAAGCGTGTAAAAGCCTTTATTTACGTTGTCGCAAACGTGGTCGGCGGCTTTCTTTTCTGCCAAAACTACGGCAGTTTGCATTGCTACAACCGCAGTTGTAGTCCCCTTGATATGATTGGACACTGAATGAATTTCCTGTGCCATCGGGTTGGTATCTACTACGCAATCTATATATGCCATAATCTTAAATTTTTATTTCGTTATCATTATCAAATTCGCCCTGATTTTCAAGAATATCATCGATTGCCTGCTCGCGATCGAATTCGTCTGCATCGTATTCCAAACCGAGTTCGTCAAGAATTTGCTGTAAAGACTCATCGTCCAAGTCGTTCAACTCATCTTTGGAATATTGATATTCTTCGGTTTCGTCATCCTCTTCTTGTTCTTCGTCTTCAGAAACTTCTTCCTCTTCTTCGTTGTCGTCTTCATCCTGTTCTTCGTCTTCAGAAAGTTCATCCTCTTGAATTTCGGAATCGTCTTCTGTAAGTTCTTCTTCGGAAATTACTGCCTGTTCTACAACAATTTCCTCATCTGCTTGCTCGTCCTCCGCCTCTTCGTTCAGGAGATTCCGACCTTCGTCGGAATAACCGTCGAATGGAGTTTCTTCTTCGCGTTCTTTCAGGTTTTCCAACGCATTTTTGGCAATAATCGGCAAATTGAGTGCGATATGCTCAAAAGTAATGTCTTCTACATTGGGCGTAGGTGGCAATTCCGAAGATTTAGCAAACAGCGGATTAACCAAAGCCAAAGGCTTACGGCGGTCGTTGAGGTCACGTACTTCATCGGCGGCAACTGCCACTTCATTGGAATACCCATCGCGAAGTTTTGCATCGTAATATTCGATATGTCCAAATTTATCGGCTTTCTGGTCAATATCTTCTTTGAGACGTTCCATATAATCTTCAAAATCCGATTGAGTCCGCTTAAATTCGTTTGACTGCATTTCGAATGCAATTAATGTTTCGGCAGCATTATCAACCACATCAACAACGGTGCTGTCAAGGTTACCCTCCGACTGTACCATAGTATCTTCGGTGCGTTGCAACGAAACCAAGGTATTATAGGCAGCCACATATTCCTGCAAACTTTTTCCCATATCTCGAATAATATCAGCGGCTTCGGCACGGTTGCGACCATAAAAATCTTCGCAGTTTTCGTGCCAACGATTCAGATACTCAATTTTTTGGTCTTTGATATGATTGTAAATTTTAAGGCGTTCAATGCGGTTTTCAGCCATAAGATTTTGAACAACAGGTGTAACGATTTCCTCGTAAATCTGGTGTACGCCAAAAGGCAAATTGGTTGTGCTGCCATCTTCCGCCGTCCACATTCCCGAAACGAGATTATATTTTACCCGCGAACTCTGTTTGAGTTGGAAAGGCTCGTATCCCTGCACCGATTCGGTATAATCGAACTTCTCGTTGCGGATACGTTCGATTTCTTCGTGCTCCAAAAGCGGAGAATAGTGATTGTAAGGCGATTTGAGAATTTGATACAAAACTTTGTTCGATTCAAAAATTATTTTATCGGTAGAAGCTACCTTCAAGGCAGAAATTGCTTGTACAGAATTTGCCATTGTGATCATTAGCCCCTTCAAAACGTCCTCAAACTGTTGTGTTTTGTTCGACAATGAATCTTTTAACCTATTAAGTTCCTGAAATTTATTTACACTACCCGCATATTTTTCCTTGTTGAAAACAGGAATAACCGGTGCGTTTTCAGGAATTTCCGTAGTCGCAAATTCATTTAGAAATTGTAGATATTCGCATTTATCGGCAACTAATGGTAACGATACCGAAGTGGTATCCAAGTCGTCCATACAGTAAGAAATGGTTCGCAGAGAGCGTTCCAATTTGCCGAAATAATCGTGCTGGTTGATTTCTTGAATAGAAGTAGAATACTCATCTGTTTCAATGGTTTCCGTGTCTTGCGAGGTTTCCACAATCGGAGCTTCCGACGACAAATTTTCAAGGTCAGCGATTGTTTCAATGAGCAAATCGTTTTGCCGCGAAAGTTGCAATGTAATTTCCGACTCATTAACCTTGCCTGTGTAATCGACAATGAAACTTTTGTCTTCGTACTTGATTTGGTCGGCAATGGGAACATAAGCCACGCCCAACTTGCTCACTTTGTAGTCGCGGAAAATCTCGCTGTGCTGCTTTTTAAATTCGGCAATGCGCGTGTCTTTGTCCGCAATCTGTTTCCCCAACCCGCTCTTTTTTATGAAATACACAAAGAACAGAATGATTGTGAGAAACCAAACCCACAACTTGGAAATTTCTGTCTGCAACGCCGTTTTTTCTTCTTCGAGAACGGCAATTTGCTTTTCAATTCGTTCCTCTTCGGCAACGATTTTTTCAGCCGCCTGGCTGTAATAGTTGAACAATATCTTCGCCTGGTCTTGATAGACATTGTTCGATTCTGGAAAAATTTTACCTGTCATGATTTTTATGATTTTAGATTTAGTTTGAATAAATACTCTTTCTGATTTGATAAATTCTTTCTGCTTTTTTAAGATTGCTACCGATTGCCTCCTCGTTCATCGAATAATTGGAAATTGCAAACGCAATATCGTTGATAACACGAATAAATTGCTGTTCCAAACCATGCGCCTCTGCATTTTCGGTTGGTGAAATAAACCGCAAGCTGTCTTCAAGTGTATTTATTTTGCGAATAAAATATTCGGGCAAGTTCGGCAAATCGTTCATTTTGTCTTTCAAATCGCGTATTGCCGTTTTCATTTCATTAATACCGTTACGGTTAAATGTTTCCTGCTGATACACTTCCTGAACTTTGTTGCCTGAATGAATAACGGCAATAAAACCAAGCAGTAACAGAAAAAACAGTCCGCAATGAATGATAAACTGCAAAGCAAACGTCCATTCGTAAGCAAGGTTTCCAATCAGCATTACAGCAATAGCGGTAATAGCGTAGAGCCAAGTGAAAAACCATCGTAAGCCAAGCGAACCGACTTTTTTACCCGATTTGTCGTTCAAATCAACCCAAGGAACAAGAATGTCGAGAAAAAGCAGTCCGTAAATGACAGACGAAACCACGATATTTAGCACGAGAATATCGGTTGCCAAACTGCCGCGAAACAGTAGAAACGCAGCAATAATAATTGCCTCTCCGCCAAGCAGCGCAATAAATGATAATATTTTCTTTGTATCCATAATTCGTAATTTTTAATTCGTAATTATCTCTTATTTCCACATTTTGGGCAAAATTTCACACTCGGAGGTAATGTTGTTCCGCAACGGCTACAACTGTCGCCGGAAGAAACCTGTTTTCCGCAGTTTCCGCAGAAAGTTGCCCCAGCCACCATTGGAGCGTTGCAATGCGGACAGTTTCCGCCACCCGATTGTAACGGTGTTCCGCAACTTACGCAACGTTTGGCGTTTTTATCATTGTCCGTTCCGCATTTTGGGCAAGGGTTGTATTCATCGCCACAATGCGGGCAAAATCGGGTTGTGCTGGGGAACTTTTTGGCGCAGTTGGAACAATACACCATTTTAACCTGTTGTTGCTGCTCTTGATTAAAATTGCCGCCTTGCTGATTATTGCCGCCAAAATTAGGCTGATTGAATTGTGGCTGCATCATTCCGCCACCAACAGCGCCGCTGCCACCCATTCCACCCATCATATTCATTGCCATCAGACCGCCAATAAGTCCGCCGTTGCCATTTCCAAAACCATCAACAGCATTGTTAGCGGTATTGAACATTTGTTCTTGTTGCCAAGTGTGCCCTGTAATTGACATCGACGCTTGCGTTGCAATGGCTTCCGCTACCTTTCTGCCTTCTTCTGTGGATTTATCAATATCAATCGTTGTAATATTAAATTGCAACAATTCCAAACCCAAGTTGTCCCAAAATGGATTTAGAACACCTTTTAAATATTCAGACAATTCGTCCAAATAAGCGGATAAATACTTAAAACCGACACGGTGTTTAATCACATATTGAGCAATTTGCGACTTGGTTTTTGTAGAAAATTCTCCGAAAAACTGATTAGTCAAATCATCCTGCGAAAATTCGGTTTTCGTGCCTACAGATTTTATCAGGAATTTTTCCGCATCATTGACTTTCAAACCATAACGCCCGCCTGCTACAAGCGGCAGTTGCGTATTGTAATCGGGGTCGTGTATCGGCATTTTGCTTACCGCCCAATCAATGCTGAACGTTTGAATTTTGTTTACAAACCACACCTCCGCCGTAAACGGATTTTTCCCACCGAAAGGTATTCCGAACAGCGATCGCAAAATCGGCAAGTTTTCGGTGTTTAAGGTGTGTTTCCCCGGACCGAATTTACCTACAACCTGCCCTTTTGAGAACAATACCGCTTCTTGTGATTCCTGCACAACGAGTTGCGTGTAGGTACTCAAATTAGTTTCGGGGAAACGCCAAGCGTAAATGGTTTTACTCCCCTGCGGCGACCATCTGACTAAATCAATTATTGCCATATCTTTTTGATTTTAAAGTTTGTATTTATAAATTTACTCTTTTCGTGCGAAGGGAAAAATGGCTCTTTGACTTTTGCGAAGCGTTGACTTGTGTGTTGGGCAAAAGGTAATGTGCCATTTTCGTGGTGGTTTCTAAAAACAAAAAAAGCGGGTCGGTAAAAAATAAAACTTTATCGGGACGGCTGGTGTAGTAGGCAGTCATTCCGATTTGATTTTCTTCTTTGTCTTTGTATGTCGTCTTGTCAATTTTCATGTCGCTGTCTTTTTTTTAGGCTTGTTGGTAACGGTAAATTGTATGAGTAGTGGCAGATTGCGTGGCACTTTCCTGTCAAACCGCTACGCAGTTTGAGCGGGCTACAAACCTTGATATTTAGTACTTTGCCTGCCATTACTTATACAAAATGTTGTGTGCCGTTATTTTTTAGTCTATCCATTTATATTTAATTTCTCTCTCATTCAATAATGGAATCAAGTGATTCAAAATTATCATTTGTCCATCGTTTGTCTCTGCTTTACTCCCGATATATATTTTGTTTAGTCTTAATAATTTGTCATTTATTTCCTCATTTTCAAGACAAAACGGGATATCATAATGGAAATTTACGTTATTCTCTTTTGTAAGAGTAAAACCTATATTTTTTTCATAATGACTTTTCTCTGATATACTTTTATCGTATTGGGCAAAAAGTCTAACTTCTTTTTCAGAGTCGAATTTTTTCTGTTTTATACTGGCAAAAAATGGAATCAATGCTTTCAATAGAACCGTTTCGGTAAATGTGCCTTTTAAATAGTCTAATAATTTGTGTTGTTCATCTATTGAATCCAAATAGTTGACATTTAAAGAATAATGGTCTGGGTACAACGGTTGTCTAATAATTTCAAATTCAAAGGCAATACCTTTGTGGTTATTCCCATATTCAGTCCAATGATAGTCTAAACTTTTAATTTCATTCACATCTTCAATTGGTGTAAAACAAGCAATGAAGGTGTATTTTTTTTGAGACTCAATTTTATCATAATGCTTACCAAGTAGTTTTAAGCAATGAATTAATTCTTCTTTATCGTCAGAAATTGATTCAAGGCTTCTTGCTCGCAAAACTTGAGACTTTAAAATCAAGAGAGCAGAATTTAAATCGGTAAAATGTAAAATGCTTTTGTTTGGATAATTGAAAGAAAAGAAATTGTCACTAAACATTAGTTGATTTATTCCAACTTCTAATGTTTCCCCGTTGACTTGTAGGTATGAATCTCTTTCAAAACCAGAGGTTTTTGATAATATTTGGTCTAACTCTTTGATAATATTGTCCGATTTTAACATACAAATTGATTTCAATCTTTTACGTAACGAACTGATAATCCTGATTTTTTCACTTCTTCTCCAATATGAACCTCTTCATCATAAAGTTTGAATGCATAGGAGAAATTATTATCATATTCAGTATTGCTCCACCAGCAACCAATTTCGCCAACCCAATAAAATTGTCCGTTACATTCACTTGTCAAAACATTCCAATAGCGTCTTCCTCCTGGTAGGGCAGAAAATCCAAAATTATCATTACCATTCTCACTCCAACCCGAAATAGCTTTTAACGCAGTCCCTTCAGCTCCATTAAATCCATTGTTATAAAGATAGATTTCAAGTTGTTCCCATTCATTTTTGGTTGGCAAGTGCCAACCGTTGGGACAAGCTTTAATGGCTGATTCGTATGTGTAATAACCACCATATTGGTTTTTGGAATCATTCTCATAATAGCAGAACGCTTCCTCATTTGCTCCTAAAGATTTCCAATCCTCACATTCTGTAATTTCGGGAATTTTTGTTCCATCTGGATAATGTGTTGTTTTCAAATTTTCTGCCATCCATATTTGGTTTCCAATTGTTACAGTCTCGTATGTATTACCGTCAAAATCTTTGAGTTTATCAGTCGTATTTTCATCTTTTTCGCAAGAAAATAGTCCTATTACTGTAATAAGAATTAAAATCTTTTTCATATTCATTTCTTTAATTTCGGTTTGTAATTTTCAATTATGCACCGTTTTTTTAATGGCACACAACGCCCGGCGGCTTGGCGTTCGGGCGGGATTGCACAAATGCTCGCGCGGGCGCGAAACGTCCAAATTCCGACAAAACTTTCTGCGGAAATGCGTCCCGCCTGACGCCAAACCGCTTGTTGTATGTAGGCCTTGCACTCCGCTTTTTTTCTTCCATTTACCTTGTCAGTACGATTACACCAACTATTATTAATGCTATTCCTGCTATTTTCGTTACGGTTATCGCCTCATTCAAAAATAAATATCCCAAAATCAACGTAAAAACATAACCCAAACTTACTAATGGATATGCTTTGCTCAATTCCATCTTCGACAACACATAAAACCACAAAAGCAAACTCAAACCATAACAAAATAATCCGCTCCAAAGATGCAAATTTGTTATGCCCGATTTAATTATTTCGGAAATGCTTTTTGAGTTTTCCGAAACCACATTTACTCCCATTTTTAGAAAATATTGAGCGATTGCGCCAAGAATTATACTTACTAATGCTGCGACATATTGCATTTTACTTAAATTTATTATAAAAACCTTCGTCCGCAAAGTTAATCAATTCTTTATCCCCACGACTATCTCCGTAGGCGATAAATTTGTAATCTTTTCTGTCGGGGAACATTTCTAATAATCGATTAACTTTCTCTTGTCCGTAACAGTTTTTTGTCAAAAACCGCCCTGTCAACAAACCATTTTTGTCAGTTTCTATTTTGGTTGCAAAAACTATTTCAACATCCGTTTTTTCTGCCCAAGGTTTTATCCAATTTTCGATGGACGCGCTGATGATTACGATTTTATCGCTATTTTCTTTGTGTAATTTTATTGTTTCCATTGCTTTGGGGCGTACTATTTTGTCGATTTCAAAACTAAATCTGTTTCCCCATTCATCAAACAGCTTGATAGATATACTTTTATAGAAATAGGAAAACAATTTTTGTTTCGCTTTCCAATTCGGGTACAATTTCAATTTCATTGCCACAAGCAAAGGCGAAAAAAGGAAAAAGCCGAAATAAAATTGCCTTTTCCCTTTGCTGAATTTTATAAATTCGAGTAAAGTGTCTTTTCGGGTTATGGTGCCGTCAAAATCAAAAACGGCAATTGTTTCTCTCGTCATAAGTAAATGATTATAAGGAATGAGACAATCCAACCCGCAATGCAAAACTGTATAAATCTGTCTTTCAGCAAAATGGTTGTCGGGCTTCCGCTTTTCAAATCAACAATCGTAATCTGCAAATAACGAATAATGCCCACCAACACAAAAATTGCCGTAATGTAAATATTTCTGCTATGAAATCGTTCAATCACATCGGGCGAAAGCGTGTACATAATATACGCAATAACGGTAACAGTGGAAACAACCGTCATTACTTGGTTCATAAAATCAAGATTGTAGCGGTTCGTGTTTTTGCGAGGCGAAACGCCTGTATTTTGATACAAAACCACATCATCGCGCCGTTTGGCAAAAGCGAGGAACAACGCCAACAAAAATGTCATTATTATAATCCACTCCGAAAGCCAAATGCCTGTGGCTGTTCCGCCCACCAAAATCCGCAACACAAACCCGATAGAAATAACTATCACATCTACAATCGCATAGCGTTTCAATTTTACACAATAAGCAATGTTCATCACAAAATAAAAGACAATCAACCCCATTAACGAAAATTTTTCCGCACCGCCAAAGAGAAAAAGGATAGACAGTGACAATGCAAAACAAACCGTCATAACGGCGTAAGCCGTTATAACAGAAATTTTACCTGATGCAATTGGTCGTTTGCATTTTTTCGGGTGCTGTCGGTCGACTTCTACATCGTAAATATCGTTGAAACAATAAATCGAACTTGCCATAAATGAAAATGCAAAAAATGCAACGACACATTGCAACAACAGATTGACATTCAATAATTGTCCGCTAAAAAACAGCGGCAAAAAAATGAAGAGATTTTTTGCCCATTGTTCGGGACGGAGGAGTTGTATGAAGGATTTGAACGGCATTGCTGTTAAAATAGATTAAGGAAGAAATCAAATAATGTCATCAAAATTCCTTTTATTTTCAACTTGATTAATATTGTCGATGAGAATGATAAAATATTATATATCATGGTATTGTAAATAGCACTATCAAGAATAAATGTACAATTCGATATTCCAATGAACAGCATAAGCAACACGAGTGTCGTTTTTCTTGGAAACAATATATTTGACAAACAATTATTTAAGCAGTTAATAAATTTAGCAAAGAAAGAAGGAATTAATTTTTCTATTTTATCCGTAGGAACGATTAAAAATATAGCGAAAGAACTTGCTATCCAATAAAAAAATAGTCTAATCCAATCCCATGAAAGCAATGAAAATACAGGCGATAAGCATAATAATTGAAAAATGAGGATGGAAGATAATATCGTTTTATGCTTATTCGTCAAAATGGTTTTGTTTTTTCTAAAAGCGAACAAAGCATTAGTAGAAATATAATAAACGACAGGAAAAGTAATAGCCCAAATCAATAAGGATAAAATTCTCTTGTTAACTGCCAAAAAATTTCCTGTAAAATGAAATTCAAAAGCCCACTTACTTGTCCAACCAAGGCTGCTTATTGCTGCAGCGTTCCAATGATCAACTTCTGATGACGTTTGATTTGCAATGATGTGCCAAGAGTTCCAAATAGCCTGTGCCGTTTCTTGATTACCGTGATAAAGTAAAGTTAAAAGAAACGCAAAGATACTTGGGAATAAAAAAAGAAAAGAAACAGAAACTGATTTGAGAATTCCTTTGTTTTTATATTGATTAAAAAGCAACAAGAACAATACGGGCAAAGCAAAGAATGCAAAAACCTCGTGGCTTAATATGATAAATATAGCCAAGATATTGATAAATAGAAATTTTATTATCATGGATAAATTTTCTTTTCCGTATATCCAAAGAATAGGGATAAAAAAACAAAGAAACAGATAATCTTTTCTAACCCAACAATTACTTAAAATTCCCATTCCCAAAAAGAAACACAACGGCAAAATATACAAAGAGTAGCCTTTTTTCAAAAAAGCTCTAACAAAGAAAATGCAAACAGCAACAAAGCAAATCAGACAAAAGATTTTTATTGTCCATTCTATATTAATATTGAAGTTTTTGGCAAAGAAAAACAATATTTCACCTGTCAAACCACGGCGAACAAAACCACCTTGATAGTTGATTAGATACTCGGAAATTTGCCAACTTTCATAGCTGTAAGTTGAGAATATTTCTTTTGTAAATCTATACAACAATGATAGCAAAAACAAAATAAAAGCCGCATTTAAAAGAGTTTGCTTGATGTTGTTCTTGTCGAAAAATGTTTGTGTTTTTTTTAAAATGGGATTTGTCATATTTCTACGGTATTTTCAAATAATCAGCGTGGGCTAATTCCTCCTTACTTCTACCGAATAGCCCGACCAAAGGCTGAAAAAGAAAGTAAAGAGAAACACTATATGTTTTTATGTTATGTTCTTAAATTTCTGTTTTCTATTTCTATCTGTTAAAATTATTTTTTTATAAAAATATGCAAAATTTTCAAAAAGTTCATTTTCCGCTTCTGTGCTTTTGATTTGCTGTCCAACTGTACCAAACCTTTCGAAACGCGTTTTTTTCGCTTGATGTTCGCACTGTCGTTCACGGCTTACATACAACGTTTTGCGGCTTGGCGTAGTGGCGGATTTTTAGTACAAAAGTTCAATCGAAGAACTGCACTTGAACCTACCACAAAACTGTCATACGAAGCACTGCACCCGCCATTATGCCAAACCGCTGT
>Ga0208458_1002248_pt1 | contig 14508 bp, 13 predicted proteins | sample AD_UKC085_MetaG_FD_184432 | JGI IMG/M metagenome (GOLD analysis project Ga0208458, IMG submission 184432) | Active sludge microbial communities of municipal wastewater-treating anaerobic digesters from USA - AD_UKC085_MetaG (SPAdes) (version 2) | ecosystem: Engineered > Bioreactor > Anaerobic >... | reverse complement strand
TCAATACAAAATGATAGTGAGGCCCTGAAAGGCTCAGGAAGGCCTGTGAAAAATTCTTCTGGTATAGTTGCACCCTCAAATCAGGAGTATGAGGAGGATTTTTTGAGTAAAGTGTATGGTAAGGTGTATGGCTCGCTTGGTATTTTAGAAAGGCCTCTTAATTCTAGAGCAAGAAGTGAGGGTGGACTTAAGGCTAGTAGTATAAACAGGATGTTGTCTGCTCTAAGATCATATCTTAAATTTAGGATTGAATTTGATTTAGATATTCCAATTCCCCCTGATGGGATAAAAATGGTTAAGAAAGAAAAGGTAACAAAGAAGGTTGCATCATTAGAGGATCTTGTTAGGTTAATAGAATCTCCTATGGAGTTTGAAAAAGATGAAAGAGTTGCTTTGCGAAATAGATGCATGTTAGAAATGCTTTTTGGTACTGGTATGAGAATCTCTGAACTAATCAATTTAAACTTAGATCAATTAAATGCTGAGGGTAAGATATATATTACTGGTAAGGGTAAAAAAGAAAGAGCTGTATATATGACAAAAAGGTCTCTGAATTGGTTAAATAAATATTTAAAATTGAGGTTGGAGTATGCATTTTCCGAGAAAGAGAAGAATGAAAAGCAGGGAGATGTTAACAAATTGTTAACAGATTTAGGGGTAGGGGAAGATTCTAATCAAAAAGATCTTAGTAATTTAGAGGTTTTTGATTCAGAGAATAGGAAGTATTTAAAATTACTGGAGAGATATAGAAAGAGTGGGTTTTTGAATAAATTCAACTCCCCTGCTCTATTCATTCCGTTTGTTGGAATTAGGAGTAAAAAGCCTAATGCTAGGATATCTACTAATTATTTTCAAGAAAAAATTGCAGATTACAGAAGAAGATTAGGTATACAGATTCCAACTTCAGCACATAGTCTTAGGCATGGTTTTGCTACATATATGGCTGAGAATGATGCAAATCCTGTTGGGTTACAGATACTTTTAGGTCATGAAAGCCTTGATACAACAACAAAATATATACATGCTAGTGAGAAACTTGCAGAAGAAACTGTTAGAAAGAGTCATCCTTTACAATAGAGAGCTATTCTTCTAGTCCCATTATACTTTTATACATGTCAGTTTCCATAGCTTTATTAAGCAGTTCCATTGCATCTTTATCTCCTTGGTTAGCTCTTTGTATTAGGGCTTTTGCGTCTTCAACATTCTTTTTAAAATCGTCAATTAGGTCTAAATACATATTATTTATTTCTTGTGCAGCATTTTCTCCATATGTAGTAAGTGCAAGCTCTTGAATAATTGCCTCAAGATGTTCTGTTGATTTTGCTTCTTTAATTCTGTTTTCTATAATAGTTAATTCTTCATCTGTTTGCTTTTCTGTTAAATCTTGAAAAAGCAAATCTAAAATTTGCTCAGAGAGGAAATTGTAAAATGTTTCAATTTCTTGCTCAGGTACTCCTGCTTCTTTTATTTTTTGAATAATTTCATCTTTCATTTTTATTTAAAATACAATTTATTTATCATCTGCTCCAACTATTCCTTCAAAAAGAGTTCCAATGGCATATCCTGTTGAGCCTCCTATTAATACTGCACTAACTTCTCCTAATCTGTCAGCCCAGAATTCTTTCCTCTTTTGTTTTCTATCCATTTCTTCTAATTCTATAAATGTTTTCCCTTTTCTTGATTCATATTTAATTGAATTAGATTGAGATCTTAATCTTTCAGATTGTCTTTGCATTGCTCTGCCTAATGTTCTACCACCAAATGTAATTCCAATTACAGCAGCTACTCCCAGTGCTGGTGTAGTCAATGCTACTCCTACTCCAGCTATTCCTGCTGCTATTTTTATTATCTTCTTCTTATCTTTTCTTTCTCTCTTCCTCTCCTGTTCTACCCTGTTTATTTGTTTATCTATGTTTTCTTTTGCTTTTAAAATATCAAAATATGTTATTTTTTCTGCATCTGTTAAACCTACTGATGCCAATTTTTCTTCCAGTGCTGCCAATTCTCTTCCTAGTGCTGCAGATTGTTGCTCAGGGGTATTTTCTCTTCTTAATTCGCTGAGTTGATCCTCAAGATAATTGATACTATCACTAGATGTAGGTTCAGGTGTAGGTTCAGATGTAGGTTCAGGTGTAGGTTCAGATGTAGGTTCTTCAGATATAGGTTCTTCAGATATAGGTTCTTCAGATGTAGGTTCTTCAGATATAGGTTCTTCAGATATAGGTTCTTCAGATATAGGTTCTTCAGATATAGGTTCTTCAGATATAGGTTCTTCAGATATGTTATTCTTCCTATGTGCTATTACCATTCCTGTTCCTGATGTAGAAACTTCAGAATCATATTGATTTAAATCAATATTGTTTTGAGAAGAAGTGTTTTGTTCCTCTTTGATAGTTTCATTAACCATAATAGAAATTTAATATATTATATATATCGTACCTCATGCCTTTTAATATATAGGCAGACTACTAATAGTAGGTTACACTCTTAGATGATAAATGTCAATACAAAATTTAAGGTATTTAAGGTGTAGAGATATAAAAGGTTGTATTTTTGATATACTATTAAATATATGAAATTAAAAGATTTTAAGTTTAAGAATATTCTTAATATATTAAAGAAAAATCTTCCTTTGATATTATTAGTTTTAATACTAATTGCAGTTACTGTTGTATCAATTGAACCTGGAAAATATATATTATCTAATGATAATTATTCACCAGAGTTAAACCCTGCTCTTTCCATATCTAGGTATTTAGAGTCTCCTGCATGGAGAGGATATAGAGTATTAGGATTTGCATCTGACAGTGAGCAAGCAGATATATTTAGATCTATGATTTTTTCTGTACTTGATTTGTTTCTACCCAATTGGAGCTTATCTCAAGTTTTTTCTTTTTTCTGTTTGTTTGTTGGTACAATATCTATGGCATATTTGTCGAAATGCTTTGTTTCTGATTTCTTAACAAAAAAGTATCAGGGTTTGATATTCTTTCTTTCTGGAATTATATATCTTACAACTTTGTGGACGGCATGGGTTTTTAATTTTAATATGATGCCATACATTTCGCAGTACGGTTTCCTTCCATTGCTTTTGCTAAGTACCTACCTCTTGCTTAAGAAATGGGATTCTAAGACTTTAATATTTTTTCTAATCTCATTAATTTTGTTTACATCAACTTGTGTCATATCAACACTGTTTTTTGTTGATATGGTATTATTTGTATTTCTTGTAATATATTTTGGAATTTTACACAAGGCTAGGAGTAAGAATATTCTTGTAAGTATAGGGATTTTTTTAATTACACAGATATTTTGGTTAATTCCTTTTGTGCACTATACATACACAAATAGTCAGGGGCTAATTGAGTCCTATACAAACAGGGCAATAACTGCAAATACCATTGACCTTGAGGCTCAAATGATAACTGCTGGTAACTCTGCTCGTCTATATACAAGGCTTTTAGGTACTGTTGATGACCCTAGTATAGATTCGTATATATTTCCGATGTCAAAAGATTTTCAGGAATATGATATTTATAAGGTAATTGGTCTTCTTCCATTTATTTTATCAGTATGCGGATTAATATTTTCTCTTTTTAGAAAAAAGTGGAATCTCATACCGTTATGGGTTTTTTTCTTTGGGACTTTATTTATTATGAAAAATCAAAATCCGCCATTTGGTAATGTTTATTTATGGTTACAGGAGAATATTCCATTGTTTAAACAAGTTTTCAGGTGGGTATCATCAAAACTGGGACAGGTGTATTTAATATTACTGGTTTTGACATCATCTGTTGGATATATTTACTTTGTTAATTTCTTCGGATCCTTTTTCTCGAAGAAATGGAGAAAGATCTTAACATCTATTTCAGTAATAGTAATCTCCATAATATTCTTGTTTTATGCGGAGTATCTTTTTAGAGGGCAATTATTTACATCAAGAGCAGCAGTAAATCTTCCGAATCAGTATTACTTGCTTAAAGACGAAATCTCTAAAGACACAACATCTCGAATTTTTTATGCACCTCCTGCAAATAATGGGTATTTTAGGGAATACGACTGGGGATTTATTGGCTCTCAATTTTTAGGATATATTATTCCCAATCCAATTATGGATATGTCGCTTTCTATAGGATCTGATGTTGGTGAAAAAGCAGTTCTAGAGTTAACGAATGATTTTAACTCTGGAAACATAACGGAATTAAATTCTGACTTAGAGAAATATGATGTTAAGTATATTCTTATTGATAGAAGTCTTGTAAAAGGAAGGTATGGATATTCTTTTGATTGGGATTTGGTAAATACTTATACGAGTACTTGGGATAAAGTGTGGTCACAGGATTTTCTAGAACTTTATCAATTGAAAAATTCTTCGGAACCTAAGTATGTTGAATCATATGGTCAGAGTGATTTTGTAAAGGATGGATCTTTTGTTAGGTCTTTATCACGGGAACCTCAATTCTCCCCATTGAGTATAGATCTTAGTGATTCTGTTATTAATTCTGGTTACTTAGAAAAAGAATTTAAATATAATGGGTTGGATACTATTTTATACCCAAATTTCGCGGAGTTAGATGTTACCCTATTACCTTCTTACTTAAAGAAGAACGGTAGAGAGATAACAATTTCCCCATCTCTGCCTATTGTTAATGGCATAAGGAATGAAAGTTATAAAAAGTTTATAGTTCCTGCACCTGAGCCTTATACATTTTTAATAGATAATATGGTTTTAAGTGAAGAAGATATGCAGGATGGAATAAACCTTTACAATACCTGGGGATCACTAAATGAGATTTCTGTGGTTGAAGAAAAATCTATGCAAGTTGTTAATTTAACAGAGACATTTTTAAATGCTAAACCTGGTGACTGCTCAGGTGGAAATTATAAAATACTTCCTAATATAGCCAAGCAAAATATATCATCAGGATTTGTTATAGAGGGAAGTAGTAAACTCCCGTGTATATATACAGATTTAGATTTAAACCCAGGGGTTGGTTCTGTATATAAACTACATTTCAATTGGGAAAGTAGTGAAGGTAATTTGCTGGGATATTGTTTGTATTCCTCTAAGTACAAAGGGTGTTTAAATAAAGAAAAATTTTTGTATACAGATACAGGTTTTGGTGATGTGACCATTACTATACCAAGTCTTATTGATACTGGTTCGGATGATATATCTTTTACAATTTATGCACTTCAGCCAAAAGGAGGAAAGTCTAGCATAGTCATTAGAAATGTTGAGTTACTCTACTCTTCAGAATTTATTAAACTCTCTAAAACTGAAGAATATATTGATACAAAAGAAAAGCTAATAAATATCAAGAACGGACAAACAATAACATTAAAGACTCCTTTATTATATGGGAATAAGGGTTATATTTTTGATTATAAGACAAGTAATAATTTGCTTTGGCAGCCGTCAGTTGCTGAGGATCCTCTTAAGCAGTACGAAGTTACTTTTAGCACCGGGCTAAAACAGGTAACCGAGGAACAGTATATAAATCAATATAAGGAGCTTCTTTATACGGTGCCTTTTAAGAATTATCTATGGTATTGGAGGGGAGAAAATGTACAAAATGTTCCAGCAACAGTATGTCTTACATATGAAGGAGATGATAAGTGTTATCTTGATAGCACCTTTTATGATGATATTACATCTTCTGAAGCAAGAATATTTGTATCTTCCAAAGAAGAAAATAAGAGATTGGACGCCTCTTTTAATAGTATTAGTTTTAAGAATGTTACGGAGAATATTCTTCAGTCATTTGTTGTGATGGAAATTCCTGATCAATGGATGAATTTTAATTTAAAACCAATACTTCCACTTGAGTATACAGAATTAGAAGCATCTACAATGTTTGATTCATTTGCGCCTTCTTTTTATGTTTTAGAAGGTTCTGATATTCCAGTTAAAAGAGCATTAATATCTATTCCGCAAGCAAAATCTGACGGATGGACTGCTGTTGTGGTAGGTAATTCTTCATTAGAATTGTTAAATAAAGAAACAAAGGTATATATAAATGGGTGGAAGCAAGGCTGGGATATTTCTGGTATAAATGATATACAAAAGATAGTGGTCTTTTATTGGCCTAATCTTTTCCCATTTTCCTCCATCAAAACTTTCAATTTAACTTTTGCCCTACTAATCAAAGAACCGACAGTTCCTGAAGATATCTCTAGTATTTCCGATATCTCATTATAATCTTTTTCTTCAAGGAATTTTAATATCAAAACATCTCGATACTTACTATCCAAAGATTGAATTATTCTCTCAAACCTTTTCCTCTCCTCTTCCTCAAGATACTCTCTTTCCAAATCCAAACCAGATGAAATACCATCAAAAAGATCCTTATTTAAATCATTCACTATCTCAACATTTTTTTTAGAATTCTTCCTTAAAAAAGATATAGCCTCATTATGTGCAATCCTGTATATCCAACTTGAGAATTTCTTGTTTGTATTAAACCCATTTAAATTACGATATGCTTTCAGAAAAACCTCTTGTAAGATATCTTCCGCATCTTCAGTATTCACATATATTATCCTTTTAACATAGGCCAATAATCTCCTCTCATACTTCTCCACGAGATATTTGTACTGAGTAGGATCCTCTCTGCTTAATTTTACAATCTCCTCATCTTTTTTCTCCCGCATATATCAATTCTACCATTTTAGAAAATACGACAATGATATTTACATCAATATCGTTTCAATATACTATTTAGTAATAAGTTTTAATTTCTCAAAATGAAAAAATTTCTTCTAATTCTCCTGATCTTAATCATAGGTTTAGGAGTTGTTGGATATCTAACCATAAAAGGTAAAATACCTGTACTTTACAATGCAGTATTTCAACAAGTAGATCTTGGTATCGATGAATCACCCGATATCATATATGCATTTTACGAAAAAATTGGATATGAAGATAATCTTAGAGGAGACTCTCCCAAGAGTGGAGAATTAGTATTTGAAGGAGGTATAGATCTTGATCATACATTCACTCAGAGTGAGATAAATTCATGGCTTTCAGCTTGGGAAAATTCTTGGACTGGCATTCCCTTCAAAAATCTTCAGATAAGGATTAATTCCGATGGAACGGTAGAAGCCTCCTCCTTAATTTCACTCAAAGAAGCAGAGTCAATTGGCAGAACACTTGGCTATTCACAAGAAGATATAGATAAAGCGAAGGATTTCCTGAAATATATACCAGATCCTCTTCCTCTGTATGCAAAAGGTACTGCAAGTATAAAAGATAATCAGGTGAATTTAGATATTCAGAATTTCAAAGTAGTTGGTTACTCTCTTCCAGAAGGTATGAATAGTACTGTAGAGGGCGTAATTGAGGACGTCATATCCAGAGCAAAAAATCTCTCTACAGAAACAGACATTAAATCTGCAGAAGTAACTTCTGAAGGAGTGAAGTTCTTAGGTACTGTTCCTGCAAGCGTAAGTATTAAATAGCTGTAGAACAGGTATTTCTCAGCCCTAACTAGGCCCTTGTGCTTTGCAATGGTTCTGGTAGAATACATCTTTCGAAAGGGAGTACATGAAAAAATATATAAAATATTTAAGATATTTAGTAAAACATAAGTGGTTTGTAATGCGAGAGTGTTTTAAACACGGAATAGTACTTCAAGGTATACTTCATGATATTAGTAAATTAACCCCAGAGGAGTTTTTCCCCTATGCAAATTTCTTCTATGGAACACAGAGGGTTGAAACAAAAGATCAGAATGGATATTACAAACCAGTAGATACTGGAGATAGCAAGTTTGATTTCGCATGGTTACTACACTGTAAAAGAAACAAACATCACTGGCAGTGGTGGGTAGTACCAAATGAAAATGGTGGATCAAAGACATTACCAATTTCTGAGCCATATCTTACAGAGATGCTTTGTGACTGGATTGGTGCAGGGAAAGCACAGGGACATTTTTCTCCTACAGAAGATCCATACTGGAATGTAAGAAATTGGTACAATGCGAACAAGGAGAGAATACAACTAGCAGACGAAACTAGAAAAGAAATTGAGAAGAGAATTAATGTCACCAACTCGACAAATTTCTAATTGATGAGATAATACATTATGCCCCAACTTTCATTAACAAAAATTCAGTATTCAAAATACGATCATCCTAAATTCCTAAGATTACTTTCTGTCCTCATATTGCGTATATATACATCCATACTCCTTGGTTTTAGAATAAAGACAATACAAAAACTACCAAACGGACCGAGAATTTTTGCAATAAATCATCCTACAACAGCAGATCCCTTCATCATATACAGTATATTCCCAAATGCAAAAGTACTGATTACAGAGAAAGCCTTCAAAGTAAGAGCAATTGGTTGGGTACTTAGAAAATTAGGACATATACAGGTTACAGAAGAAAAGAAATATGATGCGTTCGAAGAAGCTAAACAAACATTACTTCAAGGCAAAGATATAATCATATTTCCTGAAGGGACCTTAAGCAAAAAGGTACATAGTATCAATGAAATTAAAACTGGAATCACTCGATTAGCATTAGAAACAAATTCCACAATAGTTCCGATTGGAATAAATCTTTTGGAAAAAGGAATAAAACAATACAAGGTAAAAACTGTGAAAGGAGAAACATTAATCTCTAAATGGTACCTATTCAACAAATATATTGTGAATATTGGAAAGAGTATAAAGTTAGAAGGTAGCGTGAGAAACAGAGAGTATGTAAAGAGAAAGAGTATATATTTGCAGGAACAGATTCAGAAATTAAGTAGAAAGTATTTTTACAAAAGAAATTGGAATTCATAGAAATCTTGCAATTTAGAATACAAGAGTATATAATTAGAAATATCTATAAATTGTTACTAAATACACTATGGATCCTAGAGATAATGCAACTTTAAAGACGGAGGAAGAAATACGTCAGGAAAGACGAGAACAGGCGATTGAATTTAGAAAAACTTTGACAGAAAAATTACCTCGACAAACAGTAAACTTTGGTATAGCTGGGAGACCAGAAAGTGAATTTGCTGTATTGAGGACACCAGCAACCATAGAATCTACAGTTCCAGGAGGTGTTGGGAATGAAATACCCGTTCAATTGCATCGACATCTTGTGGCAAGCCCTGCCGGGGTCCTTGAATTCATAGAGTATGGATCTGGTGGACCCAAAAGTTACGAACAGTCAGAAGAGAGATTCTCTAAGGATATTTTGTCTGAGACTGTTTTCAGAGATCCAACCAAAACACCTGGGATAACAGACGCTGTGGCAATGCAAAACGCTCCTTTCTACTCAGCTGAACAAGGTCAACCAGAATTCATCTCCTTTAGTTCAGGAGCTCCTTTCGGGTCGTTACAGATAAGGTTGGAAGATAATAGCAATCCATACATAAGATTAAGAAGACCAGCGGAGGGAGAAGCACAAGAATTAATCGATTTTGCTAAAAAAGCAGAAGGGATTGTTGAATATTCTGAGGATATTTCTAAGGCACAAAATGATGTAGAGACTATGTCCTCCGTACAAATCTAACTCTATATATATTGGCTTCTAAAGGGGAGAGCTTTCTCCCCTTTTTTAATATCTACCTTTCCAATATAATTTTGGAAGAGCAATATGAAACTAGACAGAAAGAAAGCCCCAAAGATAATCCTCATAGGGATACCTTCCCTTTTAATTCTCCTTCTTCTCCCCTTTTGCATACACATACTTTCGTTTAAACAGATTCTTCAATACGACAACATAATTAGAAGTGCTGAGAAATATTGCATTAAAGGTAATTTCTTTCTCCCCTCTCTTTACAAAATAACCTACGACACACCTGTAGAGATACAAACCGAAGAAACAGTAACCGTCTTCAACAAGTTTGATGTATTTGCAAAATCCATATGCATACAACCGCAAACCCTCCTTCCTGAGAATTCTCTAACAACTCTCTCTCTAACTTTCCTTGGTGATACGGGTCTTGAAATATTTAACGAAGAGATATCCATACAAACAGAGGAATACCCAAAAGTGAGCGAAGCTCCTTCAGACAGAGATTTCAACATATCAGAAAGCATCTCCTACGAACTAACTAATCCCAATCCTCTGCTTCAATACAAACTACTTCAAGATAAGAATGAAACTCAGTGTTCACTCGAAGAGAGTACCTTACAATGTAATCTAGACGAATTGGGACTACAGTATGGTGAACAGTATGAACTCACTCTGATATCAACATATAACTCAGTCATTGTAGATGAACTAGACTCCTCCCAGATAGAGACATTAGAACCAATAAAAATTATATCTACAAATATAAAGCAAAATTCAACGATATATGACCTAAATCCTAAGATCGTCTTAAGTACTAACAAACCAGTAGAATATTTGGGTGAGAGCACACTTGAAGATAGCGAGAAAGTAAAAACACAATTAGAGATATCAACAACTAACAAAACAATAACCTTGGAACCCAAATCACCTCTGTCTCAGAAGAGTACATACACTCTCACTCTTGGTAATCTCAAAGCTGAAGATGGAAGTGAGTTAACTGATCCATTTACTTTAAAATTCAAAACTGGAGATGGGCCCAGACCAAGATACACAAATATCTCTGGATATGGCTTTCCGACAAGTAGCAATATATACATAACATTTGATCAGGATTTGAAGAGTAATCAGGATATTAGTAAGAAAATTCTGCTTTCAGATTCAACTACATATACATATTCGATATCAAATAATAGGATTAGTATAAATCCAAAAACATCATTAAAAGCATGCAAAACATACTCCCTTGTTCTTAAACAGAGCATCTTAAGTGACAATGAGTTATCCTCCTCTCAAGAATATACATATACGTTCAAAACAAAATGCGCTCGAATAGTTACTCTTGGTTCTTCAGTACAATCTCGACCAATATACGCCTACTATTTCGGAACTGGTAGTAAGAAAATAGTCTTCTTCGGAGCTATGCATGGTTCCGAAGCCAAAACAAAGGATACCATGTTGAGTTGGATTGCTGAATTAGAAAAAAATAGTTCTAAAATACCCTCTGACAAAACAGTAATCGTAGTACCTACATTCAATCCAGATGGTATTGCAAATCAAAGCAGATTTAATGCTAACAAAGTAGATATCAATCGTAATTTCGATACTTCTGATTGGAGTCCTGATTCATATTTTTTAAGCAAGAAGTATGTTAATGGTGGCGGTACAGAACCATTCTCAGAACCAGAAACAAAATTAATTCGCAATCTCATTACAAACAACCATCCTTACCTTACACTCTCTTACCATTCAGCAGCCTCATACACCATTCCGTGTGGGACATCAAAATCTTTTGAATATGGAACAATATATTCACAACTCTCGGGATATAGATATGTACCTCCAGAGTATGAAGATGCGTTCTCATACACAGTCACAGGGTCACTTGGTACCTGGGCCAAAGAAAATGGTTACAACGAGTTAACCATAGAGGTATCTTCACCATATGTAGACGAATTTAGTAGAAATGTTAAGGCCATGTGGAAAATGGTTACGATGTAACATATTTGCTAAACTAAAATATTAAGATTTAAAGAACAGACATGAATATAAAAATTAAGAGATTCGACAAAGAACTACCAATTCCCGAATACAAAAGTGAAGGGGCTGTAGCATTAGATCTCTACTCTAGGACTGACATATCAATACAACCTGGTGAGGTAGTTTTAATTCCTCTAAACATTGCAGTAGAAATCCCAAAAGGATATTTCATACTCCTAGTCAACAGAAGCTCTACATACAAATTTGGAATTACCTGCGTAAATGGACTTGGCATTGGAGACTACGACTACTGTGGAGACAATGATGAATACAAATTCCCAGCATTAAACTACACCAATCAAGAAGTAACAATCGAGAAAGGAACTCGCTGCTGTCAGATGTTAATTCTACCCATAGAGAAAGCGGAGATTACCGAAGTAGACAAACTTGCAAACTCAGACAGAGGTGGATTTGGGACAACTGGAAACAAATAAAGAGACTTCCTTGCTATTTCTTCATTAAAAGCATATAGTGTAGAGCTTTATTTATATTCTAAGCTTACAAATTATGGGTAGATTTTTTAATGACAGAAATTCGGGACGAAGAAGTAGTGGTAGATCTGAAAGACCAACAATGCATCGTGCTGTGTGTGACAAATGTGGTAATGACTGCGAAGTGCCTTTCAAACCATCTGGAGAGAAACCAATTTACTGTAGTAGATGTTTTGAAACAATGGGAAACACCTCTAGCAACAGAGACAGAGGAAGCTACAGGGATTTCGGCAGTAGAGATAGAGGTAATTTCAGAGATTCAGGAAGAAAAGAGATGTTTTCAGCTGTTTGTGATAAATGTGGTGAAGAGTGTGAAGTACCCTTTAAACCAAGTAGCGACAAACCAATTTACTGTAGTAGATGTTTTGAAACAGTAGGAAACAGAAGAGAAGACAGAGGTTCACAAAACAGACCTTCTAGTAACAACACTGCAGAAATATCTCAATTGAAAGAACAGCTAGGTAGTATTAGTGCAAAACTAGACAAATTACTTAAAATTCTTACACCTGTTGAAGTTGAGGTTAAAGAAGTAGAGAAAAAGACAACTAAGAAAGCTACTACTAAAGCTAAAGCAGAACCGAAGAAGAAGGTAGCTACAAAGAAAAAGGTGACAAAGAAAGAATAATTACCACCTAGGATACTTAACTGTATCTGATCTTAAATCAGTAATGTAAAGATCTGGGTCTACCTCAATACCGAATCCTTCCTCTAAGAACATTTTTGCAATATATGCATTACCCAGAGCATTTGGATGCACAGGGTCAATTTTAGATTCACCTAGCAAATTATCTCTTTCACCAAACTCTAACGTGTAAAAATTTGAAAGCTCAAATTTACTAAACAAATCATACCCATTAAAAACTTTAACACCTTCCTGACTTGGGATATCCATTACAGCTTGAACAAACGGTAAATACTTCATATTCAAATCATAGCTACCAGAATATATATCTGGCGAAAAGATAATTCTCTTACCTTGTTCACCTACCATACGAAAAATCTCAGCAATATTTGCTATATGTTCCTCCAATGATATTCCAAGCTCAACATCATTCGCAGTCCCCATTATGATATACAGATCGGCATCTACCTCCTTCATTGCTAATTTAACACAATCTAGGAATTCTCTTGAAGAAGCGCCATCTAATGAATAGTTGTAAAACTTGAGATTCCATTCAGGTATCCACCAATCATCATCATCAAATTCTGTAAAAGAAAATTTCAAAATATATTCGAAAATATTCCTCCAATTAGGTTGAACCCATTCTCCAGATGTAATTGAATCTCCAATAAATACGATCTTGTATCTCTTACTTTCTTTCAAACTCTTCAGAATCTCTTGATAGATATCACTCTTTTCCATACTAATACCCCTGCCTTTCCATAACATCTTTTTGATACCTCTCGTGTAAAGTTGTTCCCAAGATATCAATATATCTCGATTGGTATGCAAGCTTAACAGGCACGCCACCTAAAACTACATCTCTCCTTAAACCAGAGAGATTATTCGGATCCTGCACACTCTTCTCAACAATATCTACACCCTCTCGAATAATGACTTCCAATACATCTTGATTTCCCAATGGTATTCCGTTAAGAATTGATCTTGCACTATTCTTCTCAGCATATGTCAACTGGAAAAGATGGACCACATTACTACCCTCGCCCGAGGAGAAGCCAACACACCTATCAACATGAGGTGTTGCAGACTCAAAATAGTAGACATAGGGCTGGCCATCAACCTCAACATTCCCTGAACTCAGGTAATCTCCGGGTTCTACATCTTTTTTTTCTAAATCATCTCTATCCATATACATATTTGTTAAACTGTAGGGAACTCCGGCGTAGTTGGTTCCTGAGCCGTCGGGACCTCATCAACAACTGGTTGTTGAACATGTACCGGTGCAGTCTCCGTCACAATCGGGGACTGACCCAGATCTGTCCCACTCGGCGATGGAGTCTCAGTTTGAATAGCTGGCATCGTATCCGTTACGATCGGGGACGGACCCACCTCTGGTCCACTAGGCAAAGGACTCTCGGTTCGAATAGCTGCTGGTTGTTCGGAAACTTTTTTACGTTTAACCATGAAGAAGTAGAGAATAGCACCAAGTGTATTAAGTAAGAGAAGAATAACAATCCACATACTCTTCTTCTCAAAATCTCTCTTCAAACAATCAATGAACATCCATATCCAAAAAGCTGTGAACAGTAAACATATTGGGATGATGATCAAAGCCATATTACCCAAAAGTCCAAGAACAAAATCACCTCCCAGTTTCTGGTAGAAATCAGTATCCGATATTAACCATGTACTCCCTGTCTTCTCTAAGACAAAATATGTAGACAAACCAGCAACATTCCAACCATCACCCTCTGCGGAAAATTTCGCTTTAACTTTTACCTTCCCATCACCAACGATATCAACATTATCCACAAGATTCCCATAGTCTAAAACATAT